>JAAUYD010017500.1_pt1 | contig 27022 bp, 26 predicted proteins | sample 7278101 | NCBI WGS metagenome assembly JAAUYD01 (sample SAMN14350128, study PRJNA611818) | marine sediment metagenome | isolation source: surface marine sediment (0.6m) | place: French Polynesia: Moorea | collected 2018-08
CCATCTCCGACGACGAGATCCTGGCGGCAATCGGCGACCTCGCAAGCAAGGCCGGCGTCTTTGCCGAGCCGGCAGCGGCAGCGCCCTGGGCGGCCGCGAAGCGGCTGGCCGAGAACGGGCGGATTGGCAAGGACGAGACTGTCGTCTTGCCAATTACGGGCAATGGGCTCAAGGACGTCGCCGCGGTTCCCGTCGGTGAACCTGAGCTGGTCGACGCGAACGCCGACTAGGACGAAGGCTCGAGCACTGTGCGGCGGAATTTTGGCTGAGTAACGGCCTGTGTCACCTTGTAACAAAGTGATGCAGGCGCGCTCAGTCCGGGATTTCGGTCCTATACTCCCTCGCTATCTAACGAGAGAGCCGCCATGGCCGAGCGCACTGACCAGCAGATTTTCACCGGAATCGTGTTCACGATCGTCATCGGTACCCTTGTTTCATGGGCCGGTAGCGACGGCGGAGACCGGTTCGGTGCGCTCTCGGTGTTCGCGATGTGCGGTGCGCTCGCGTTCCTCGTCAACTGGGCGGTCTTCGTGCCTTCGGCCGTCGCCAAGACCGAGCACTACTACGACCTTACCGGCGGCATTACCTACATCACCGTCATCGTTGTTGCGGTGTGGTTGTCGCAACCGCTCGATCTGCGCTCAGCAATCGTGGCCGGCATGGTGCTCATCTGGTCGATTCGCCTCGCGTCGTTCCTATTCTTGCGGATTTCTCGCGCCGGTAAGGACAGTCGCTTCGATACGATGAAGCACCGGCCAATGCGCTTCTTCCTCGCATGGACACTTCAGGGTCTGTGGGTGCTGCTGACGGCTGCCTGCGCACTTGCCATTATCACGGGCGGTAATCGCGAGCCGCTGGGGATCATCGGATACGTCGGCATTGCGGTCTGGATCATCGGCATGTCGATCGAGATCATCGCGGACCGGCAGAAAACGGCCTTCCGCGCCGATCCTGCCAACAAGGGCAGGTTTATTGCCACGGGACTGTGGGCCTGGTCCCGGCACCCAAACTACTTCGGCGAGATTGTGCTTTGGACGGGCATGGCGATCATTGCCATCCCGGTGCTCCAGGGCTGGCAGTGGGCGACGCTGATCTCTCCCGTATTCGTGTTCTTCTTGCTGACGAAAGTCAGTGGCGTGCCGCTGCTCGAGGCGGCGGCCGACGAACGATGGGGCGGTCAGGAAGACTACGAAACCTACAAACAAAACACGTCTGTACTCGTCATCCGGCCGCCGGCCGGGGGTTGAGTGCGACCGACCATGCGCGCAAATGCCACTGCAATGCGCGCCTTGCTGCTAGTTGGATTTATGATCATGACGATTCCCGCTGCACCCGCCAACACCCCCGACGTTCACTCGGGAGACTCCGAGTTGGTTACCGACTTCGGGCCGGATACTGCCGATCTCGGCTGGTTCGTCCTCAATGACAACGTCATGGGTGGACGAAGCGAAGGCGATTTCACCATGGCGGACGGTGAAATCGAATTCTCCGGACGGACGAACACACGAGGTGGAGGTTTCAGCTCGATTCGTACGCAGGCGCTGAGACTCGATCTTTCGAGTTACACAGGCATCCGCTTGCACGTCAAAGGCGATGGCCGTCGCTATACCTGGCGGTTGACGACCACGGCCCGCTGGCGCGGAAGGGAGGTCAGCTTCTGGGCGGACTTCCAGACTCGCGAGGGCGAGTGGACCACGGTCGATATCCCGTTTTCAGAATTCGTTCCGAAGTTTCGCGGGTTCGAACTTGACGGCCCCGCGCTCGATGCGGCCGACATCAGGGGCATGGGTCTGATGATCTACGACAGGCTCGATGGCCGGTTCGAATTGCGGCTGGACAGCGTCAGCGCTTACTAGACTGGCTGCTGGGCCGAGGACGCTGTCGGCTTCTCGCCTCGATCGGGTGCTGGCGCTGCAGTCCAAGTAATTCTCCGACGTCGTCAATGCAAGCCGTTCTAGGATCTGGGGGATCTCATTCTTCAGCTTGAAGAACCCGCGCTGCGCGTGCGGCCAGGCCGTGTCGTCGTACGCACGGCGTAGTTGCAGCAAGCTGATCCCGTGATGATCCAGCGTCACTCTGGTTTTAGCCAGCAGCTCAGCAGTTGGACCGACCGGTGCGTAAGCTGTCGCCACAGTGCGCAACCCATGTTGTTTCGCCCACTCGACAATCGCATCGGACCAGTCTTCGGTTTCCGCCGTGTCGCCGTCCACGCCATAGGAAGATACGGTCCTGCTCACCGCATCAGCGACAGCCCCATGCGTAAAGTTGCTGGCGTGGACGCCAATCGGCAGTGGTGAACGCCTCCCTGTCGCCACGACACCCAGAATGGCCGCCGGCGCACGGCTACCCAGGAGCGACACCGGGCAACCGTCTTCTTCAGTGACCAACAGGCCAAAGCGCTCGCCTGTCGGCAATGCCTGTACGACGGGCAGAAGCTCGATTGGGTAAGTTCGCTCCTCGACGAGCGCCGGCGCAGCAGCCGCAAGCTGGCCTTCAGGATTAAACCGATTGTCCGTGAACTTGGCGATGTTGGAGGTACGCGCGAGATAGATCTTGCCCTTGGTGTGTAGCCCGCATACCCAGCGCCAACTCAGGGTGTTCGAGGCAGGGTCCCCGTCGATCAGGTTGCGAAAAAAGAAATCGGCGCCAAGTTGCCAGGGCAGCCCGAGGGTGAAGACCCAGATGCTGGCAAACCACATTCGCGCGTGATTGTGCAGGTAGCCTGTGGACACCAGCTCCTTTGCCCAAGCGTCGAAACAGTCGATTCCGGTGTTGCCACGGACCGCTTTGCTGTACCGCGAGTGGAGTTTTGAATCAGATTCGAGGTTTCCAACGAGTCGCACCAGATCGTCGCTGTAGTCTGCCCAGACTCGCGGCCTGTGCTCGAGCCAGCCTTTGAAATAGGTGCGCCAGAAGACTTCCTGGACAAACTTTCCGGCGGTACTGAATGCATGCAACTCGAGCGCCGCTTCAACCAGTTCCTGCTCGAGCACGAGCCGATGCCTGACGTAAGGCGACAACATCGATACGTTGCCGCGCCGTCCAGGCCCGAAATCGAAGTTGCGGGTCTTCGCGTAGCGAGAGCCGGCGTTGCGGGCGAACGTTCCCAGCCTGCTGAGCCCCGCGGCCCGGCTCGGTTCAGCGATCGCGTTGCTCATCGGCCTCGACGCGCGCTCTCATGATGCGTCGCATCGCGCCGTGCTGGCGCTCGATGAGCGCATACGACAAAAGAGCCAATCCGAGTAGTACAAGCATTTCCATGTCACTCATCCTTTCCGTTGCAATGCGCGCCTTGCCGACCCGCCTGGGAAGAAGGTGGGCCGGTGCAGGGCACCGGCCCGAGAGAAGAAGCAGAGAACGAAGTCGTTGGGGAGGAGAGGTCGTCCTCTGCTCGGTCGGTACGCCAGACGTATCCAGACCGTCGTTACAGAATACCGGGCTGTTGAAAGATGTCAATTATTTGTCTAAGTAAAATATAGACAAAACTGTATCAAAGTGTAACTTCGGCTTAGTAGTCGATACCTTCTGCTGCGGCAACACGCTCGAGTGCGGCTTCGACTAATGCCCGTGCCTGCGCTGTGGTCTGGTGAAGGTAGCGATGCAACGCCGCATCTTCCTCGTCACGGTTGGCGCAATTGGCGCTGTAGACCTCGAAAGCCGACAGGTCGCCGACAAGCTGCGCGAGGTGATGGGGACACTCGCAGTCTATACTCGTCGATGCGCGAGCGAGCGTTGCCAGCTGCACGTTGTTGAAACGACGGGGAGCCACCGGTCCTGAGAAATCCCAGTCCGATGCAGGCGTGTCCGCTTGCGGCTGCACTGTCTGGCGGGCTGGGGCGCTCGGTGCAAATGTGCGCATGACGGCGGCGCGCACCTCATCAACGTTGACCGGCGCACGCAGCACGTGTATCCGAGAGTCGGCGGCCAGGTCAATGTCCCGTGTCCTGCCGAAACTGTAGACCAGTACGCCACGCGCAGCATTCGCCTGCCCCATTAAATCGAGCAACCGGGTCAATACGCTGCTATCGAGCACCGGGGACTCGACGACGATGACATCGATCTCCTGGCGCCGCAGATCAGCGATGAACCTGTCGCGGTTACTGTCTGAGACCACCACGTCGATTGGTGTCAGGTCGCGCTTATGCGTCGTCAGCTGATTCGGCAGAAAGTCGCCGAGCACCGCGACGCCAATACGCTCCGGCAGGCGGGCGTTTGAAAATTCTTCGATGCTTTGCGCACGTTCCCGAAGCTCCTCGACGCTGTCGCCGGCGATCTGGCCGATCGACAGGCCCTGATCGGTTAGTCGTTTCAGCAGGCCCAGCTTTTCGACATCGGCAGGGCTGTAAATCCGACGCCCGTTGGGTGCTCTCTGGGCAACGATAGCGCCATATCGACGCTCCCAGACGCGAATCGTGTGGTCGGTCAGGCCGGTCAACTTGGCAACGGCACCGATGCCGTAGTGGTTTTCGCTGCTGCTGGATTGTGAATTCATAGCGCTCTCAACTACGTGAACTGAGTCGTTATACCTTACGAGCAATCCGGACGCCGAGTATGGACCCGAGCCCGACGAGGTGAGCCCAGGCTCTCACGGCGATTCCGTTGGTTTCCGCCACCCTGTGGCTTGCATCGTTGCGGTGGTACACCTCTTCGTTGCAGAAACGCTGCAGCGCGGCGCTCAGGTTGGCGAGCTCGGGCACACCACTCATGACCTCAATCTGCTCAAGATAGTGCCGCTCGACGAATGTTTCCACGGCCGCAACCGTGTGGAAGGCGGCGCGTCGTCCGAACAGAGCGGAACCGGCGCCCAGCAGCCAACCTGCCGCGCGCCAAACTGGCAGAAGGCGACTGTGATGGCGTTGCGGCAACCAGCGATCAAAGAAACGCAGGTGCCGAAGCTCCGTGCGAATGTGCGCCAGCGCAAACTGCCGAACTTCGGGATCGCGGGACACCGCGAGCATGCCGCGGTAAATCTGGACCGCACCGGCCTCTCCTGCATGGTCAGACCGCAGGTCCGCTACCAGTGCTGGCGATAACGGCAGTACGTCGAACGGTTCGATGGACAAATTGTGCTTGTTCATATATTGTCTCGCTCTAATCTCGACAACATCTAGACAATATCTCGACATGACGGGCTTTGCAACAGCACTCCTGATAATTCCCGCAGCCATTTGGGTTGGCTCGATCGTCTTCCAGGCGGCGGTCGTTGCGCCAGCGGTATTCGTCGATCTGAATGAATCGACGGCGCGAACATTTCTCAGAACACTATTTCCGCGCTTTTTTCGGCTCGGGCTGATCTGCGGAGTTCTCATGCTCGCAGCTCTCATCTGGCTGGGCACGGCGGCCGGCTGGCCATCCAGCGTCCTCTCTCTTGGCGTCGTGGCGAGCGCCATGGTTATTCTCGAGGCGGTCTCGCTGGCAATGGTTCCGCGTATCAATGCCGCACGAGATGCCGGCGAAACTGGGCAGGCGGCGTTCTCCCGTCTGCATCGAATTAGCGTGCTGCTTACCCTCGCGATCCTGGTGCTCGGCATCGGCGTTCTGGGATTCATCGCCGCGCTGGCCGCGCAGGGAGTGTAAGCAATGCCTCGCGAACCGCACTCCGGGGACTGGCTATCGCTGCTCGCTCTGACGGCGCTGTGGGGAACCGCGTTTCTGTTCAACGAGCTCGCGCTGGCGTCTTTCACGCCGTCAGTGCTCGTTGGCGGCCGCATCCTGACCGCAACAGCTCTGATCTACGTATACCTTCGTCTCACAGGTGAGACTCTGCCGCCGCTCGGCCGGGCCTGGCTGCCAATGCTTGCGCTTGCCGTCTCCGGCAACGTGTTGCCGTTCCATTTGATCGCATGGGCACAACTGCACATCGACTCGTCGCTCGCCGGCATCCTGATGGCGGTCATGCCGTTGTTCGTTCTGACGCTCGCGCATTTCTTCATCCCGGGAGCCCGGCTGACGACGTTCCGACTGGCAGGCTTCGTCGTGGGATTCGCCGGTGTTGTGGTTGTAATTGGACCGGAGTTCCTGCGCGGGCTTGCCGGCAATACCGCGTTGTTCGGGACCCTTGCGGTACTCGGCGCTGCGCTAAGCTACGCGATCAGCAGCATCTACGCGCGACGTCTTGGAGCCGGTGAGCCGGTCAGACGAGCGGCCGGCATGCTCATCGTCGCAAGCGTGATTGCAGCACCAGCAGCACTTATCGATCTTCCCGCCGTGGCCGCCCCAACCCTCGCATCCATGGCGGCGCTTGTCGTGCTGGGCTTGCTGGCGACGGGTTTCGCGACGCTGCTTTACTTCCGCCTCGTCGAGGGACCCGGCCCGACCTTTTTGTCGTTCGTTAACTACCTCGTGCCGGCATGGGCCGTCATCGTGGGCGCTGTATTCCTGGACGAATCGCTTTCGACGTCGGTGTTTGTCGGGCTGGCTCTTATCCTCTCGGGTATCGGTCTGAGTGAATTCGGTCCGCGCCTCATAGGCCGGATCAAAGCGATGCGCCTTCGGCTCATGGCCAAGCCGCCTGCGGTTGCGAGGGACGAAGCATGATTCAAGACGCGACAATCGACGCCAGAGAAGTCGAGTTCTACTCGCGAATGGCCGAAACATGGTGGGATCGCGATGGCCCGTTCTGGCCACTGCACGAGCTCAACGACCTGCGCATTACCTATATTCGCGGCAAGCTCTGCCAGCACTTCAAACTGAGCGACGCTGCCGACAAACCACTCGCAGGGCTTCGCGTCCTCGACGTTGGCTGCGGCGGCGGCATACTGTCCGAATCCATGGCGCGCCTCGGTGCTCGGGTTACGGGCATCGACGTCGTCGAGAAGAACATACGTATTGCATCAATGCACGCTGCCGACGCGGGCCTCGACATCGACTACCGGGTTGCGGCGGCATCGGAACTTGCCGCGGCCGGCGAGCACTATGACGTCGTGCTCAATATGGAAGTGGTCGAGCATGTCGCGGACGTCGAAGCTTTTATGCGCGATTGCACACAACTGACGGCCGACTCCGGCGTCATGTTCGTGGCGACGATCAACCGCACGCCGAAGGCATGGCTGTTTGCCATCGTCGGCGCAGAATACATCTTGCGCTGGTTACCGCGCGGTACCCACAGGTGGTCGATGTTCCAGAAGCCCGTCGAAATCGGGGCGCACCTTCGTACAGGCGGCCTCGCAGTCCGGGACATCGTGGGCGTGGCCGCAAATCCGTTTGCTCGCAGCCTCCATGTGACGCGCTCAACGGCAGTCAACTACATGATGTATTGCGTACGAACGGATTAGCGTCGTTTAACCGTCGAAGTCCTCGGTCGGCACGGTGTATTGGTACTGGGTCGCGTCGCAAACATGCCTGTCTTGTCATGCTCCCGCGTCAGTCGTAACTCAACTCCTGCGTCTTGCCCCAAAAGATCCGGTAGGCAAACACCGTGTACCCGAGAATCACGGGGAATGTCAGCGCGACACCCCACAGAATGAAACTCAGCGACTCGGTCGCGGCCGCGGCTTCCCAGATCGTTATCTCGTCGAGCACCAGGTACGGAAAGAGGCTATACCCTAACCCTGCAAAGGCCAGCACGAATATCGCAACGGCCATCGCGAATGGAATCCACGCGCCATTTATGCTGTTGTGCGCAAGTTTCTTGAGCCGGAAATGGCTGACCAGGACCAGCGCGATCGATACCGCCGGAATTTGAGACAGCAGAATAAATTGCGGCAGCGAGAACCACTTCTCGACGACTCGTGCGCTCACGAGCGGCGTTACGATGGAAACAGCAGCAATTCCAAGTGCCGTCAGCCACAGCGCGTATCGAGCCCAGGTGACGGCCTTTTTCTGCAACGCGCCTTCGCTCTTCATGATCAGCCAGGTCGCACCGAGTAGCGCGTAACCCGCCAGGAGACAAATGCCGATCAACACTGCGAATCCGTAAGCCGCCGACGTGGTTTCGAATCCGGTGATGTAGTGACCGAGCATGAAGCCCTGGGAGAAGCTTGCAAGCGCCGATCCCACGAAGAACGCCTGGTTCCAGACGGGTTTATGAGGGTCGCGAGCTTTGACACGGAAGTCGAACGCCACGCCACGCAGAATCAGCCCGACGAGCATCGCCGCGACGGGCAGGTAGAGCGAGGTCAGGATCACGCCGTGGGCCATCGGAAACGCGATCAGCAGAAGACCGACGCCGAGCACGAGCCAGGTCTCGTTCGCATCCCAGAATGGGCCGATCGAGGCAATCATCATGTCCTTCTCGCGGTCACTCGCTCCGTTCAGCAGAATACCGACACCGAGGTCATACCCGTCGAGCACGACATAGATCAGCATCGACAGCGCCATCAGGCCCGCGAAGATGACGGGGAGCCAGTATTCCATCAGCCTGCCTCCGCCGCGTGCAGTGGATTGTCGAGTCGCTCGCGTTCTCTCGGGATTCGACCGCCGGCAGCCTGCGATGCAAGGTAGAAGACGACCGACACATAGGCGCCGAGCAATACCGCGTACACCGCAAGGTACGTGGCAAGAGACACGGAAATGGGACCTGCGCTGACCGGGCCGACGGCCTCCGCCGTGCGCAGCACGCCATGTACGAGCCAGGGCTGCCGACCGATCTCACTCACATACCATCCGGCTACGGTCGCGACCCAACCTGAAAACGTCATACCGACCAACGTACGTGCCAGCCATTTGGATGGCTCCCTGTTCCTGCGCATCGCCCAGACGGATACCCATGAAACGATCAGCATCAGGAGACCCACGCCGACCATGATGCGGAACGCAAAAAACACTGGGGCAACCGGCGGGTGCTCACCTTCGAAACTGTTCAACCCTCTAACTTCGCCATCGAGCTCGTGTGTCAGGATGAGGCTTGCGAGCTTGGGTATGCCGATCTCGAAGTGATTCTCTCTCGCCCCCTCGTCGGGCCAGGCGAAGAGCAAGAGCGGCGCTCCTTCCATGTCTTCCCAGAGACCCTCCATTGCGGCGACCTTTGCGGGCTGGTGCTCGAGCGTATTAAGGCCATGCAGGTCCCCGGCGACAATCTGAACGGGGATCAGAATTGCCGCGACCCAGGCACCGACGCGAAGCGCGGCCCGATTTGCATCGCTGCGATCACCTCGCAGGTGGCGATATGCCGACAGTCCCGCTACGACGAATGCGGCGGTCAGGCCTGACGCCAGCAACATGTGAACGAGACGGTAGGGCATGGACGGGCTGAAGATCACCTCGATCCAGCTCAGTGGAAAGGCCTGGCCGTCGCGCATCTCGAAGCCGGTCGGTGTCTGCATCCAGGAGTTGAGCGCCAGGATCCAGAACGCCGACATGGAGGTGCCAATCGCAACCATCCACGTCGAGAACGTGTGCACGCGATTACTGACGCGCTTGCGACCGAACAGCATGATGCCGAGGAACGTGGCTTCGAGGAAGAAAGCCGTCAGGACCTCGTAGCCGAGTAGCGGACCTGCAATGTTGCCGACGGTCTCCATGAAGCCTGGCCAGTTCGTGCCGAACTGGAAGCTCATCGTTATGCCGCTGACGACGCCCAGTGCAAACGACAACGCGAACACCTTGACCCAGAAGCGATACGCATCGAGCCAATGCGCAAGACCGGTGCGGTCGTGTTTCGTCTTGAAATACACGAGCAGCCAGGCGAGGCCCATCGTGATCGCCGGGAAGAGGATGTGGAACGTAATGTTCGCAGCAAATTGCACTCTTGCAAGCGCAAGTGCGTCCATATGGGGGCTCCTTTACAGGTCGGTTGATTGTTGGGGACTACGGGATTTGCGCCGCCTGTCGAGCAGGTTCTGGATCCGGCGTCCAAGCTTGAGAAGGCGCACCAGCGTGCGCGGCGGCAGGTCCTGAATCTCGCCGATCCAGTTGGTCAGCAGTTCGATGAGTTCATGCATTTCACGGAGCCGTTCCTGCGCGTAGCGATCATTTTCCGTGGTCGGCTCGATCATGAGCGTTTCACGCAGCATCGAGAGAGTCGGCTCGACCTCGCGGCGGTGCCGCTCCTCGGCGAGAACCTGGAATATCTCCCAGACGTCCTTCGGCGTCGTCCAGTACTCGCGCCTGTCGCCGGTAATCGTAGCGGGGCGGACCAGCCGCCAGGCCTTCAGTTCCTTGAGACCCATGCTGACGTTGGACCGCGAGATGCTGAGCGCTTCCGCAATCTCGTCCGCGTTGAGCGGCTGCGGCGAGACGTAGAGCAGCCCGCACATCTGGCCCAGGGTTCGATTGAGCCCCCAGCGGGACCCCATCTCGCCGACGTGCATTACGAAAGTTTCCACGTAAGGTGACATATTTCAGTAATTTCAAGAATTGTTGAAAATTAGACTCAGTCGCATTTAATAGTTCCGCCAATCGAAATTCGTAATCAGCTGAGAGCCGGGTCGCAGATCCAGCCCTCAAGGCGGTCCAGACCGGGCGGCGCCCCGAAACCGTGGGAGCGCCTGCTCCATCCCCATGCGGCCTGCACGGCGCACAGCAACGCGTCCAGGTCATCGGCTCCGGGGTCTTCGGCCAGCTCCGCCGGCGCCTCGATCGAGAAACCGTAAATGTCGCGACCCCGAGGACCGGTCAGCAAACGAAGGATGTTCGTCCTCGCATCAAGCTGCTCCGCAGTTTGCTTGCTCGGGGCGTCATTCTTGTAGCTGCGGTTGCCGATCAGCTGCCGGGCGACGATGCCGGGGTATGCCTCGAGAACGACGCGATCGGCATCGCCGTCGTGGTTGTAGGGCAGGTGAACCCCTGCCTTCAAAAGCCGGGGCGCGCCCTCGAAGAACATCAGGCCGACCGGCGTGCCGTAAAGCGTTTGCGAACTCTGCGCGCGCGAAATAACGTCGCAATTGCGCTTGTGGTGTTTATCGCCGGGCGCCCGATGTCGCTTGTAGTCCTCCAGCGTTTCTCGGAAGCTTCCGCGGTCGAGGGTTGCAACTAACCCGACGTAGTCAGCCCATGAACGTGGCCAACCTATGTTCTCGATGAAGGTGCGAGCCTGGCCGAAAGGAAAGTCTACTCCGGCAACCCAAGGACCGGGCGCCGCAAGCGCCGCCTCGAATTCCTCGAAATCATGCCAGCGCACCAGCTCAACCAGCCGAAACGTCTCCTCATCGAAAATGGCGCGCGCACATGTAATCGGCTTGCGCGCCGTCGGTGCCGATGTGAAATCAATGCCGAATACCGTCTGTGGAACGTGCGCGTCCACTCGGTCTAGACTGGCTGTTGGGCCGCGCCTCCATTCTCCGCGTCGTGCTTAAGTCGCATGACGCGACCGCGACTGACGTGCAAGAGATCGCTGATCTTCAGTACGAGCGAATCCTCATATTTGTCGAGCCGGCCGTCAGCGTAGGCGATCTCCCATAACAGACCCACGACGCGCGATTTCTCGTCCTCGTCGAGGTTGGCATGCAGAAGCTGCGTGAAGTCGTGCAGCGACGTCAGCCGCTCGGCTTCTTCGTCCGCATGGTTGACGAGCTCGGCGGCTTCCTGTGCCGTCAGGCCGAAGTGCGCGGAAACACGATCGAGCACGCTGTCGAATTCGGCCGGGTCGAAGACACTGTCGGCGCGGGCGACGTCGATCATCAGGATCGCTGTCGCCTTGCGAATCGCGGCATCGCGGTCGCCCCCGGAATCGTCCGGTCCCGGGGTAGCAAGCGCGTCGCTGATGCGGTCAATGAGCTGGGCAAACATGCACGTACTATAGCGCGTCGGCAGCCTCGAAGTTCTGCGTTGCAAAGTCCCAGTTGATCAGGTGCTCGAGAAAGGTGTCGACGTATGCATCACGCTTGTTCTGGTAGTCGAGGTAGTAGGCGTGCTCCCAGACGTCGAGCGTCACGAGCGGGCTCTGGCCGTTGATGACTGGCGAGTCGGCGTTGCCCGTGCTGACGATATCGAGCCCTTCCGCCGTTCGAACCAGCCAGGTCCAGCCGCTGCCGAACTGGCCGAGTGCGGCTTCACGGAACGCCTTACGGAAACCGTCGATATCACCGAACCGGGTATCGATGGCATCGGCGAGCGCCCCCGCTGGTGCCCCGCCACCCTCTGGCGACATGCTGTGCCAGAGGAACGTGTGGTTCCACGACTGCGCCGCATTGTTATAAATGCCCGTATCAGCAGCCTCGTTGGCTGTCGAGATGATCTTCTCGAGGGGCAGCTCGTCGTAGGCCGTGCCGGCGATCGCTGCATTGAGCTTGTCCACGTACGCTTTGTGGTGCTTGCCGTGGTGAAAACCAAGCGTTGCTGCCGAAACGTGCGGCTCGAGCGCATCGCTCGCATACGGAAGCCCGGGAAATTCGATAGACACTGTTCACTCCGTGAATCGGGAATAGGGGAAGCGCAGCTTAGCGTCTTGGTCCAGCGCCCGATATCGCGGAAACATTTTGTTACGCAAGATTCCCGGGTTCCTGCGTCCAACTTAGCGAACTGCCCGAATACAGGTATGAGCCCGCTTCCCCCGCGGTCCAAATCTGACACCAAGGAGACTTTCGATGAAAGCCATCAAGACAATCTGGGTCGCGCTAGTCGCAATGGCCCTCGCAGCGCCGGCAATGGCCGGGCACCACGGCAACAAGAAGGACGTCGTCGATACGGCTGCCTCGGCCGGGACGTTCGAAACCCTGATCGCCGCGGCGAAGGCTGCCGGCCTGGTCGACGCGCTCAAGAGCGATGGTCCGCTGACCGTGTTTGCACCGACCGACGATGCGTTCAGCGCACTGCCGGCCGGTACGATCGAGACCCTGCTAAAGCCTGAAAACAAGGACCAGCTCGCTACGATTCTCAAATTTCACGTCGTTGCCGGCGACCTTGGCTCGCAGGCCCTGGCCGACGGCGCCCGCCTTGAAACGCTGGCCGGTATCGATGCCGTGATCAGCCAGACTGAGGGCGGCTTCAACATCGAGAACGCGCGTATCGTCAAGACGGATATCGACGTATCCAATGGCGTTATTCACGTCATCGACCGGGTCATTCTCCCTCCGCAGCAGATGTCGCGCGCCGACTCGGCTGCCGCTATCAGAAACGCCAACGACCGCGGTGTCCCGATGTTCAACCACGGCAACATGCAGGCGACGGTTGCTGTCTACAAGGCCGTGTCCGAGCAATTGATGCGCGAGGGCAGCCTGACCGCCGAAGAGCGTGCGCGTCTCGAAGTCGGCCTGATGGAGGCAGCCAATACGCACAATGCGCGGGCCAGCGCCTGGCAGCTTCGCTACGCGCTCGACGACGTCAACGCCTCCCTGCATGGCAACGGCCAGATGCAGGCGAGCCGCCAGATGTCGCGCTAAAATAGCGCAGGCGCGTGACCGATTCGTTTCTACAACGTATTGCAGGCGGTGACCGCGCAGCGGTTGCCGCCTGCATCGATACTTACAGCGGCCTCGTCTGGTCGCTGGCGCGTCGGTTCCTGCGCAACGAAGCTGACGCTGAAGAAGCGGTGCAGGAAATCTTTCTCGAGCTCTGGGAGAAGTCAGCGCGCTTCGACCCGTCTGTTGCGGCCGAAGTGACCTTCGTATCGATGATCGCGCGGCGGCGCCTGATCGACCGCCGCCGCAAACTCGACAGCGAACCGTTCGCGGAAGCGCTCGACGAGATCGAACACTCGCTTTGTGACGATGCGCAAGGTTTGCTGGAGGTGAACGCAGAGCTGGCACGCGTCGTTGATGTCATCCGCACCCTCAAACCCGAGCAACAGGAAGTGATCAACATGGCCTCGTGGCTGGGTATGTCGCATGGCGCGATTGCCGAGCAGACCGGTATACCGCTCGGAACGGTCAAGAGCTACGTGTCGCGCGGCCTGCTCAGAATACGTGAAGCTCTCGGCGAGCCGGAGCTCGCAGGCAAGGCAACATCATGAAGGACATGCATCCGGACATACTCGAACTCCTCGTCAAACGATCGACCGAGGGGCTCAGTGCCGAACAGAACCGGCGTCTGCACGATCTGCTGGAGGCGCATGGTCAGCAGGACACGGACGATCTCGATCTCGCCGCGGCCGCCGCCGCCAACGCATTCGGCATTGAGAGCGCCAAAGGCGCGAACGACGCCCCCGAAACCCTGAAGACCAGGCTGCGCGACGACGCTGACAGGTACTTCGAGCGACGCAGCGGCAATGTCATTGCGCTGGAGCAGAAGACCCGGTCGGCGTCGCGAGGGCACTGGGGATGGGCGACAGCCGCGGCCCTTGCTCTGGTGCTCTTCGCGACAAACCTCGTCGACCGCGATACGACGCCTGCTTTCGAAGCGGCGCGCGAGGAGCTTCTCGCAGATTCAGGCGACACCCTGCAGGTGCCATGGGCGACGCCGGAAGACCCCGAGTTCGGGCAGGTCAGTGGTGACGTCGTCTGGAACGACGAGCGGCAGGAGGGTTACATGCTGTTGACCGGCATGCCCGTCAACGACCCTGCGACCTCGCAATACCAGCTCTGGGTCGTTGACCCGGATCGCGATGACAACCCGGTCGATGGTGGCGTATTCGACATTCCCCCTGGTGCATCGACTGTCGTAATTCCGATCGATGCAAAGCTCGCTGTCGACAAACCGGTAGCATTCGCCATTACGAGAGAGCAGCCGGGCGGCGTGGTCGTGTCGAAGGGGCCATTGCTTGTCATTGCCAGCGCGGGGTGATTCCCGCGTTCCGTGCCATCAAGCGCGGGTAAAGCATGAACCACGTCTCATTCCCGATAGATATATATGACTGCACAACGCGTGCGAGGCGATAATCCTGCGATTGCGTTTGCAGGGGTTCGAGCCGAATGACCGACAAGCACGAGGAGACAGCGGCGCCAGACGACGAGGCGCATACTCCGCTGATTCTGACTGTCGCTCAGTCGGGCCAGATCGAGAGCATCGTCGAAGCATCGCTCGCCCTGCACGAGCAGTTCCGCAACGATGCAGATTCGCTCACGGTCGATGCGCTATGGAACAAGGAGTGCGCGGAGCGCATTCGCGCTTCGGTGTGCCGGGTGCTTCGCACGCGAGCATCGTGCAGCTTCGAAATCGACAATGCGGATGGCACGGTCAAGGACTTCGTTTTCGTGCCACAGGGTGCCGATCGCACGCTGCTCATCATGCGAGACCTCACCGAACAGCGGCGCGCGCATCTCGATACGCATCGCCTGGCCTACAACGACGAAGTTACCGGTCTGCCGAATCGCGAATTTCTGCTCGCCGAGTTGCAAAAGGTCGTCGAACTGCAGCGACTCAAGGAAGGCAGGTCCGCAGTAATCTGCCTCCACGTCGGGCATTTCGACGACTACGGCTATTCACTCAGCTCGGCCCAGCAGGATGAAGTGCTCGCACAGCTGGCCGCCCGTCTCAGCCAGCAGCTGCGCGGCTCGAACAAGCAGGGGACGGTCGACGTCGAACGCTACTCACTCGTCAGCCGGAGCAACTACCGACAATTCTGCATTGTGCTGCCGAGTATCGAATCCGGCGAAGACGCGGAAGCCGTGGCAGAGCGAGTCGTCGAAGAACTCATGCTGCCGGTCAACCTGTCGAATCGAACCGTAGTCGTCAATGCCCGCGGCGGTATCGCGCTCTATCCTCAGGATGGTCTGGATGCGCGCTCCTTGTATGAAAACGCGCTTGCCGCAATGGAAGACGCGCGCGGCGAGTCGCGTGCAGGCATCAAATTTCATTCGGGCACGGTTCGCCTGCGGACGTTGCAGCGCACTGATCTCGAAGCGGAGCTGAAGACAGCGCTGCGCAACGACGACTACGACCTCAACTATCTGCCGATATTCGATGCAGAACGAGGGGCGCCCGTCGCGATGGAGGCGCTGTTGCGCTGGCCTGACGCTGTGCTGGGCTCGCAACCGACGCGCAAAATCGTGCGAATTGCGGAGCGGACCGGATTGATCCTGCCGATCGGTCGGTGGGTATTGCGACACGCTTGTGCACAGCTGCGTCGCTGGCGAGATGCGGGCCACGACAACATCCGTATGGCGATCAATCTGTCGACCCAGGAACTGGTCGGTGACGGTGTCGTCGAGGCTTTCGAGCAGTCGATCAGCGAGTACGAGATCGAGGCGGCCGCACTCGACATCGAACTCAGGGAAAGCTGGCTGTCACGCGAGGCGCAGTCGGGCTTCCAGACCAGCCTGCGGCTCAAGGAGCTGGGCGTTCGACTGGTTGTCGACGACTTCGGTACAGGATCGTGTTCACTGGCGAATCTCGCCCAGAGCCCCGTCGAGGCCCTGAAGATCGACGGCTCATTGGTCGCCGGTCTCGGAAACAGCGAACGCGCCAACGCAGCATTGTCGGCGGCTCTGTCAATGGCCGACGAACTCGGCATCGAAGCAATTGCGAAGGGCGTCGAAACCGAGGACCAAGCTAGCGAGCTCCGCCGGCTTGGTTGCCGGTATCTACAGGGATTCCTGTTCGGTAAGCCACTGAGCGCCACTGGTGCCGGAGCGCTACTCGAAATGCAAGCGCCGGCGCAGGAGCAGTTGAGGGAGACAAGCGATGGCTAATGAGGCCAAATCACCAGCAACCGGCCCGGCGGACCTCACCGTTGCCCTCAGGCAGCTGTCGATTCAGGAAGTTACCGTCACGGATGCATTTGAGGAGCCCGGCGGGACCGCGCTGCTGATAAGCAGCGACAACGACGCCAAAAAGTGGTGCGCACGATGGCTGGGTCGCTCCGAACTGCAGGTTACAGTTGCGTCGGACCCGGCGAACGGTCTGGCCGTAGCGCGTTCCGTACGCCCTGACATCATTGTCGTCGATGCGTCGATTAACGATGGCGCAAACCGACCGGTCCACGAAGCACTGCAGGAGGCCGCCGACGTCGATGCGGATGTGATCGTACTGTGCTCGAGCAACTCGCATGTCAAGGCGGCGCTGGAAGCCGGTGTCTTCGATCTCGTGAGGAAGCCCTTCAACTGGCAAAGCGTTGCGGCCCGTGCGTTCCATGCGCTGCAAATCAGAAATCGAAATGCTGCGCTTACCGAGGCAAATGACGCCCTGAAGGAAGCACTCGAGCTGGCCAACGTCGCGCGTCGTCAACTGCGCAGCCACGAGCGCTTCGAGCCGGTTACCGGTCTTCCGAACCGGACGAAATTCGTCGACCTCGTTGGTCGCGCAATGCGCGCGACGGAAAGAGACGGCTGCAACCTTGCCGTGTTCGTCATTGGCTTTACCCGGTTTCGGCTTGTTATCGAAGCCATGGGGCAGGAACAGGCCGACAAGGTTCTGTCGGAGATCGGCAACCGCCTGGCGAACTGTCTCGGCGAGTCCGAGGCGCCGTTCAACACCTCGCTTCGCGGGTTGCGCACCGCGGCGATCGGCATGCTCGATTCGTTCCGTTTTGGCCTGATGTTGACGGTGTACGACGACGAATCTCTGGCGATATTCCAGCAGCGCCTGCTCGAAGCGCTCGGCCGCCCGATTCAGATCATGGGGCAGGTCGTACATCTGTCCGCGTGTCTCGGCATCGCACTGTACCCGCAGGATGCCGAAGACGTGGATCAGCTCCTTCAGCGGGCAGACAATGCGATGCGCGATGCTCAGAGCCGCGGCGGTGGTTTCCGCTACTACTGTTCGGAGACCGATCGTGCCGCAGCGCGCAAGCTAAGGATCGAGCACATGCTGCACGAGGCGCTCGACCGTGAAGAGCTGTCGCTGGCCTACCAGCCCATCGTCGACGTTGCATCCGGTGACGTGGTCGCGCTTGAAGCGTTGCTGCGCTGGCAGCAGCCCGACGGTACCAGCATTTCGCCCGAGGAGTTCATCGCCGTCGCCGAGGAATCCGGGCTCATGCTGCGTACGGGCGAATACGCGCTGTCCCGGGCATGCCGGGACCTTGCGGCATGGCGCGGTGCGGGTGTCGGGGTGTCCCGTGTCTGTGTGAACGTCGCCAAGGTCCAGTTGATGAGCCCGGAGTTCGTCAAGACCGTGCAACGAATTCTCGCCGAGTATCAGCTAGCGCCGAAGGATCTGGAACTCGAGATCAGCGAGCGCGGCGTGTTGTCAGGCGATTACCAAGTTATCTCGCATCTGCAGGAACTCAAGGATCTCGGCGTCGGGCTCTCGATCGACGATTTCGGTACCGGCGATTCGGCTATCGCCTACCTGAAGGAGCTGCCCGTCGACACGCTCAAGATCGATCGCTCCTACATCGCGGGCTTCGGCGGCGATGGCAAACATTCGGCGATCGCCTCGGCGATCGTCGCGCTCGGCCAGCGAATGGATCTCACTGTCATCGCCGAGGGCGTCGAACTGGTCGAGCAGCTGGAGCTGCTTCGCGAGCTCGGTTGCGACTGCTTCCAGGGCTACCTCGCAGCCCGACCGATGCGCCGCGAAGCCGTCCCCGAATTCCTCGCTGCATCCCGCGCCAAGAGCCGCGTCCCCTCTATTTAACCACGCCATTATTTGAACTGCGTCACATTTTCGGTCGCAGTGACCGTGCGCCTGCCCGGGCGCTAACGCTCGCCGTGTTGCTTAATGCTCCAACGCTTTTTGGGGCATAGAAGCATGAAAAAAACACCACGGACGGGCGTGTACCAATGATGCGGTCGATCAGAAGTAAGAAGAACAGGCGCAGTCTCGGTTTGATCATTGCGGTTTTGTCGTCGCTGCTGGCGACGGGTTCTGCCGCGCTGGCCGCGGCGGACAAGAGTCATCCGATGCGCTTTGGGCACCTGTCGATCAACGACGGTCTTTCACAGAGCAACGTTCTCGCGGTCTTGCAGGACTCCGACGGTTTCATGTGGTTCGCTACAGAGAACGGCCTGAACAGCTACGACGGCTACGAGTTCCGGCACTTCAAGCGCGAGCGTGGCAATCCCGAGGCGCTCAGCAATGATTTCATTTTCGATATCGCAGAGGGCAGGGACGGCAGCCTCTGGCTCGCCACCAACGGCGGCGGCCTTGCGAATCTCGACCGCAACAGTGGCGTCGTTCGCAACTTTCGCCACAACGCGGACGACGCCGGCAGCATCGGGAGCAACGTCCTGAAGCGTCTGCACGTCGACAACAACGGTGTCGTTTGGATCGGTACTCGCGGTGCCGGACTCGATCGCTTCGATCCCGCGGCCGGGGAATTCGTGCGCGTCGATCTCGGCGATGTCGATACGAGTGGTACGGTCCACGACATTCAATCGGCCGGCGATTCTGCGCTCTGGGTTGCCGGTGACCACGGTCTGGTAAGGATCGATACCGAAACTGGTGCAGTAACGAATTTCGATGCAGCGCTCGGCGCTCTCGCAGAGCATGGCGTGCGCGCCATACTCGAGGACAGCGATGGTCAGTTGTGGATCGGCACGTACGGCGGCGGAATCGCACGATTCGATGCCGAAACCAGGACGTTCGATCGTTACGGCCACGATGCAAACGATCCGGCGACGCTGTCTGACGACCGTGTGTCAGTGCTGTTCGAGGACGACGCAAACCGGTTGTGGGCGGGTACGGCAGGTGGTCTGAACCTGGTCAACCGCGAGACGGGTGCCGTCGTGCGCTACATGTCCGACAACGAGGACGTGTCCAGCCTTAGCGACAATGACATTTCTTCGATTTTCCAGGACCGCAGCGGCCTGCTCTGGATCGGCACGAAGTCGCACGGTGTCAACAAATGGAATCCCAGCTCGTGGCTCTACGGCTATGAGCCGGCGAAGAACGTTCCCGAGGCGCGCAATCGCGAACCGAATGTCATGGCATTCATCGACGACGGCGAAGGTACGCTGTGGCTCGGCACCTTTGGCGACGGACTGAACGCGATCGATCGCGAAAGTGGCGACGTAGTGCGCTACCGCGCCGACGCCACGGGGCCGCTGCGGATTGCCGGCGATCGTGTCATGAGCCTGATGCGCGATCGCGACGGTCGAATCTGGGCCGGCACCATGATGAACGGCATAACGCGCATCGACCCGGCGACGGGCAACGCAACAGACTTCCGGCATCGCGACGGCGATACGAACTCGTTGAGTGCCAACGGCATCATGACCATGTACGAGGACCGTGGCGGTCTCGTCTGGATCGGCACGTTCGGTGGCGGCATCAGCCTCTACGATCCAGCCGACAACAGCTTTACGCACTACAAGCCTGACTCTGACGATCCGTATTCGGTCAGCAGCGCCCGCATCACGAGCATCAGTGAAGACGCGAGCGGCGATCTGTGGATCGGCACGGACGCGGGCGGCCTGAATCTCTTCGATCGCGAGACGGAGCGCTTCCACCGGTTCGCGCACGATCCTGAAGATGTGACGACACTGGCGGCTGATACCGTCTACTCGGTGAACGTCGATGCAGACGGGGTCGTGTGGGTCGGTACGCAGGGCGGTGGCCTCGATCGCGTCGTCGGTGATAGCAGCGATCCGGCATCGGTTGCGTTTACCAACGTCTCCGAGAAGGACGGTCTGGCCAATGACGTCGTTTACGGCGTGCAGTTCGACGATAGCGGCCGCGTGTGGGTCAGCACGAACTACGGCATCAGTCGCTACAACCCGGAAACCGGGGAGATCAAGAACCTCCATCGGACCGATGGATTGCAGTCAGAAGAATTCAACTTCGGTGCGCATTACCGCAGTGAAAGCGGTGAGCTGTTCTTCGGTGGCCATAATGGTTTCAACTCATTCAGGCCCGAGAAGATTCAGGGATCCACTGTTGTACCGCTCGTTGCGCTGACGGGATTCTTCCGCGGCGGTGACTCGGCCCGGACTGACCTGCCGATCGGCGATACCGATGCCGTCGAGCTGAGCTGGAAAGACGATCGCGTGACCTTCGAGTTCGCTGCGATGGATTTCGCCGCTCCTGAGCAGAACCGCTATATGTACAAGCTCGAGGGCTTCGATGAAGAATGGATCGATCTCGGCAATCGGCGGCGCGCAACGTATACGGACCTCGATGACGGCAACTATCTGCTGCGCGTCACGGCGGCCAACAGTGACGGCATCTGGAGTGAGGCGGACTTTGCGCTGCCGGTCAAGGTAGCGGCAGCGCCCTGGAATACCTGGTGGGCATATCTCGGCTACGCGGCGTTGTTCGTCCATCTCGTCGCGGGTCTGTGGCTCGGTCATCGCCGCAAGATCCACCGGGAGGAAGAGTACAGCCGCCGCCTCGAGAACGAGGTCAATGCGCGCACCGAGGCACTGCTCGACCGAAACAAGCAGTTGTCGGTACTGAACAAGGCGCTGCAGGAAAGCAGCCTGAGCGATCCGCTGACCGGGCTGCGCAATCGCCGCTTCGTTTTCGAGGAGGTTTCGCGTGACTTCGACCTCGTGAAGCGCCGAATCGATAACGAACGGCTCGGCATCGACACGAGCGACATGTCAGAACTCGTGTTCATGATGATCGATCTGGACAATTTCAAACCGATCAATGACACGTACGGGCACGCCGCAGGCGACGAGATGTTGCTTCAGCTTCGCGACGTCCTGCTGGGCATCTGCCGCCGTTCGGACTTCGTGATTCGCTGGGGTGGCGACGAGTTCGTCGTTATCTCGAAGCAGACACAATCCGACGAGGCCGAGCACCTCGCCGAGCGCATTCGCTCGAGCATCGCCGGCAGTAACTTCAAGCTTAGCGACGGACAGATCGTCCGCACGACCTGCTCCATCGGGTTTGCGGCGTACCCACTGTTCCGCAACAGCGCTGACGAGTCGAGTCTCGACCAGATCATCAGCCTGGCCGACAGTCTCATGTACGAGGCCAAGAAACGTCGCAACGCGTGGGTCGGCATGATGGGTCCGAACGATGTCATTGCGAGTTTCGAGCCCGAAGACGACTCGATCGAGTCGACATCACTACTCTTCCGCGCGCGTGGCGCGGGCAACGTGCGCACCTTTTCGCGCGACAACATTGAGCAGGAAGTCCCCCTGCGCATTCTGAACGCAGGGTGAGGTGGCAAAAATGAACAAGAACACATCGATGAAAGCGAGTTCGATCATGATTCGGAGCACCGGATTTCTTGTACTGGCCGCCGCGATTACCGTTGCAGTGGTTACGCAGCGTTCGCCAGGGGATAACGCTGCTGTGCAGAGCGCTACCATGGCGCCGACTGAATCTACAGTATTCAGCGGCAACAGCGAGCCTGGTGCGACGCCGTCGCGACATCACGATGCCAGGGCGACGCAGTCCATCGCGCCTGCCGAGTGGCTGTCGCCCGGTGCATCCGCCGCGTCACAGGCCGTCGAGCCGCCGCTGGCCGGAACGATGCTCGCGGAGCGCCGTCTGCCGACGCCGCAGGCGGCACGTTCCGGAACGTCCGAGGCCGAATCCCACACCGTCACGCCGCGGGAGAAGATGAGCGGTCCCGTCGCCGCATTGCTCGCCGCCGGTGGAAACGGTAGTGCGGAGCTCGTGGTTCGCTACAGCGAACGCCCGGAACTGTTCGACGATGAGCTCGTCGCCGAACTCGGCGGTGAGGTCCTGCGACATTACGATCATCTCGAAATGCGAGCGGTTCGCCTGCCGGTTGCATCGCTCGAAGGACTGGCGTCCGACGAGAACGTCGACTGGCTGTCATTGGACGAGCCAGTAGGGTCGATGTCGGTTTCATCGCGTGAAGCGGCGAACGCCCCGAGCCCAACGTCGGCAAACTTCGGCTATACGGGCAATGGCGTCGGCATTGCCGTGCTGGACACCGGTGTCTCGAGGCACGCCGATCTCGGCGACAACGTCCTGCAGTACTCGTTCCTGAACGGTGCATACCCGGTTCCGGACATCGCCAATGGCGAGGTCGTCCATCCGAACGTGAACGGCCGCGACGACAAGTTCGGCCATGGTACTCACGTTGCCGGTCTGATCGGCGGCAGCGGCGATTACTCAAGCAACGACTACAAGGGCATGGCGCCCGGAGCCACGATACTGTCACTGCAGGTCCTCGATGGAGACGGCAACGGATCGATGTCCGACGTCATGGCCGCACTGGACTGGCTGATGACCTACGGCGAGTATTTCAACGTGCGTGTTGTCAATATGTCGCTCGGCAAGGGTATATCGGAATCGAACACGACCGACCCGCTGGTACTGGCTGTTGAGGAACTCTGGGACGCCGGCCTCGTCGTCGTGATCTCGGCGGGCAATGACGGCTACGCGGGCACCATGACCGTGAACAGCCCGGGGAACTCGCGCAAGGTCATTACGGTCGGCTCGATCACGGACAACGGTACGGGCCTGGATTTCAGCGATGACTACACCTCGTCGTTCTCGTCGCAGGGGCCGACGATCGGCGACTACGTTCTCAAGCCCGATCTTCTCGCGCCCGGCAATCGCCTCATTGGCGCAGTCGATGCGAATGCGAAGCTGGCGAAGCTGCTGAGTAAGCGCCTGAAAGCTTGCAAGAAGTCGGACAATTGCGGCGACAGCACCTATCTCGAACTGTCGGGTACGAGCATGGCGGCACCGCTCGTCAGCTCGGCTGCGGCCCTGATGCTCGAGAAGGACCCGACGCTAACCCCTGCGACCGTCAAGGCGCGGTTGATGCGCTCGGCCCGCAAGATCGACGCGGACCCGATTGAAGCAGGCGCCGGCATCCTCGATGCCGATGCGGCGCTCAATGACAGCGGCGCCGTTTCCGGTGAGGCTCTTTCACCGCTGATGGTATTTGATGAGACGACGGGCAACGTCCTGATCGAGGACACGGCGGTTCTCTGGGGCGACGAACTCTGGGGCGGGGCGTACCTCTTCAGCTATGGCCTCGACTGGGCCAGCGGCGCGACGTACACCGACGAAGACGGGGTGACCGCCAACGGCTACATGTGGACCGGCGGCATTTCGGCCAAGGGCTACATGTGGACCGGCGGTATCGAGGCCAAGGGCTACATGTGGACCGGCGGTTTGGAAGCGAGGTCGTTGCTGGATGACAGCAGCGAGGAGGGGTACTTCCTGAACGACGACGCGCCACAACAGTAGCGCCCACCGCGGAACCCCGATTCGATTCGCAGTCCGAAATTCACGCCACAGTTCCAGCGACTGTGGCAAGCTAGGCCGTATGGACTTCGAACACTCGGCCAAGGTGGAAGCCCTGCGGCAACAGCTGCTGGCCTTCATGGATGAACACGTCTATCCCAACGAGCAGCGCTTCGCAGAGCAGGTCGAGTCGGGCGATCGCTGGACCTCGCCCGACCTGCTCGAGGACCTGAAGGAAAAAGCCCAGGCCGCGGGCCTCTGGAACCTGTTCCTGCCGCATACCTACGGCGAATTCAGCCCGGGCCTCACGAATCTCGAGTACGCTCCGCTGGCCGAGATCATGGGCCGTGTATTGTGGGCATCCGAGGTGTTCAATTGCAGCGCGCCGGATACGGGCAACATGGAGGTACTTGCCCGCTACGGAAACGCGGAGCAGCAGGCCGAATGGCTGACGCCGTTGCTGCGCGGCGAGATACGCTCTGCCTTCTGCATGACGGAGCCGGACGTCGCCTCGTCCGACGCCACGAATATCGAGACCTCGATTGTCTGCGATGGCGACGACTATGTGATCAATGGCCGCAAGTGGTGGTCGAGCGGTGCCTGCAATACGGCTTGCAGGATCTTCATTGTCATGGGGAAGACGGACCCCGACAACGAGAACCGCTATCGACAACAATCCATGATCCTCGTGCCGGCCGACACAAACGGGGTAAACGTGACGCGGCCTCTGACCGTGTTCGGCTTCGACGATGCGCCGGAAGGCCATGCCGAGGTCGATTTCGACGATGTGCGCGTACCGGCAACCAACATGTTGCTTGGCGAAGGGCGCGGCTTCGAGATTGCGCAGGGGCGGCTGGGACCCGGCCGTATTCACCACTGCATGCGCCTGATCGGCCTCGCCCAGCGCGCGCTCGAGGCGATGTGCGTGCGTGCCGAATCCCGCATCGCGTTCGGTCGCCCGCTTTCGAAACAACAATCGGTGCGCGAGGACATCGCGCGATCGGCCTGCGAAATCGAACAGGCCAGGCTACTAACGCTGAAAGCCGCCGATCGTATGGACAGGGGCGGCAACAAGGCCGCCAAAGACCTGATCGCGATGATCAAGATCGTTGCGCCCGTAATGGCATGCACGGTTATTGACCGTGCCATTCAGATTCATGGCGGGGCCGGCGTATGCCAGGATTTCTTCCTGGCCCGTGCGTACTCGGTGGCGCGCACGATCCGACTGGCCGACGGGCCGGACCAGGTGCACATGATGCAGCTCGGCCGCAATCTGGCCGCGTCCGCTGCCGCGCGACTGAAACCGTAAACGCAATGTCGAACTTCGAGGGCAAGGTTGTCCTGATCACGGGCGCCGCCTCCGGCTTCGGACGGCTGCTCGCGGAGAAGCTTGCCAGCCACGGAGCGTATCTGGCGCTTGGTGACCTCGATGCCGACGGTGTAAAGGCGGTCGCCGCCGCCCTGGACGCGCCGTCGATCGCCTGCGCCTGTGACGTCCGTGTGGAGCGGCAAGTCGCCGACTTCGTCGCGCAAGCCGTTGCCCGTTTCGGACGAATTGACATCGCAATCAACAATGCCGGCGCCGGCACGCCGATGAAAAGCCTCGTCGAGACGACCGAGGCTGACATGGACGCCAATTTCGCAGTGAACGCGAAAGGTGTGTTCTTCGGCATGAAGCACCAGATTCCGGTGATGCTCGAGCACGGCGGCGGCGCCATTCTGAACGTCGCGTCGATGGCCGGTATCGCCGGCGCCTACAAGATGACGCCGTACGTGGCCGCCAAACACGCGGTCGTCGGCATCACGAAGACCGCGGCGCTCGAATATGCGCGCAAGAACATACGCGTCAACGCGGTTTGTCCGTATTTCAGTCCGACGCCACTCGTGGCAAAAGGAATTGACCCCGAGGTGCAGGCCATGGCGGCCGCCGGTGCGCCGATGAAGCGGCTCGGCACGCCGGAGGAAATGGTCAATGCCATGCTGCACATCGTGGATCCGGACAACACCTACATGACCGGCCAGGCGATCGCTGTCGACGGCGGTGTCTCGGCCATCTGAGAACGGAGGAAACATGGGATTCGCACTTTCCGAGATGCGCTTGACGAGCGCGGCATTCGAACAGGGCGGCGCTATTCCGGCGAAGTACACGGGCGAGGCGGAAGACGTATCGCCGGCCCTCACCTGGACCCGGGCGCCGGACGGAACGAAATCGTTCGCGCTGATCTGCCACGATCCGGACGCGCCCCTCGTCAAACCCGGCACTTACGGCTACGTGCACTGGGTGCTGTACGGCATCCCGGGGGATGCCTCGGAACTCCCTGAGGGTGTGGCCGATTACGTCCAGGGCGTCAACGATTTCGGCAATCCGGGCTATGGCGGGCCAATGCCGCCCCCGGGCCACGGCACGCATCACTATTTCTTCTGGCTGCTCGCGCTCGACACCGAGCCGGAACTACCGCCTGGCCTGACGCTCTGGGAACTGCTCGAGAAGATCGAGCCGAACATCATCGGCATGAACCGGCTGATGGGAACCTACTCGCGATCCTGAGTCACTTCAGCCAGACGACGTAGACGCCGCGCATCGTCGCGCAACGTTCGTCGTCGTGGAACGTCTCGACATCAACGTCGAACCGGATGCGCCGCGTGTCGCCTTGCTCGAGGCGCGCCAGCACGGTCTCGAACTCATCCGGCGCAACACGCGCCTCCACGTTCAGCAGGCCGCGAGCCGGCCGCTCGAACGTCATGTCGTTGCGATACACGACAATCTCGGTGGTGTTGACGCCTTTCTCCATGAAACGGAGCGTCGAGACGGCCCACCCGCCGAACAGGCAAATACTGGCGATACTGCCGCCGAACGCCGTGCCCTTGTTATTGATGTTCGGTGCAAGCGGCGCCTCCATCGTCAGGGTCAGTTTGCCGTAGCGCACGAAGGCAAGCTGCATCGCCGTCAGTAACGGGATGTCGCGACGACAGTCGGCTTCGAAGCGGTCGAGGTCGATCACTGCTGATTCTCCAGGGCTTTGTCCAGGGCGGACAATGCTATCTCCGCGTGCTCCGTCGTGAACACCAGCGGTGGACGGAATTTGATGGCATTTCGTTTCTCGCCGATCAACGCAACGAGCACACCGGTCTCGCGCATCCGTTCGACGATGAGGGCGGCCTCCTCGGCGGCAGGCTCCCTGGTTTCGCGATCGCGCACGAG
>JAAUYD010008582.1_pt1 | contig 27006 bp, 24 predicted proteins | sample 7278101 | NCBI WGS metagenome assembly JAAUYD01 (sample SAMN14350128, study PRJNA611818) | marine sediment metagenome | isolation source: surface marine sediment (0.6m) | place: French Polynesia: Moorea | collected 2018-08
CCGTGATTTTTCGTCACAGTCGAGCCTGCTTACAGTTAACTACTAGAGCGCAGTAGGCAGCTGTAACGGCGAGGCCGGGTCACTGACCCGGCCTCGTTTTATTGCGGCCCAATAAAAAGGGGCAGCACCCTGGCTGCCCCTTAACGCCGTATCAAACCCTGGTAGGAGTCATGCGGCTTCGTGATTGGACATCTCGACCGGTGTCTGGAACCAGTCCGGCTTGATGATCAGCAGATCGCAGGGCAGGTCTTCGAGCGTGCGCTCGGCCGTTGCACCTATAAACAGACGTTTCCAGCGATTACGCGCAACTGCGCCCATGACGACCACATCGGCGCTCAGTTTCTCCGCAATCAACGGCAGCTCTTCGTGTGTCAGTCCGGCGACCAGGTGCGCGTTGTCGTCCTCGATCTTGTGGAACTGGGTGATCTCATTGAAGCGCTTCTGATGATCCTCGTGCATTTGTTGTTCGATTTCGTCGAAAGGCAACGAGACCGGGATGTAGGCATTGGCCGTCGCGGTCGCAACTGCGATGCGCGGATCATAGGCATGGAATGCGTGCACGTCGCCACCGACTTTCGCGGCGACGTCCTTGCTGATGTGCAGAATCTCGTCATCGAGAGCGGCGGGTTTGTCGTGTTGATGCATTGGATCGATCGCGGCAACGAACACAGGCTTGTCCGCCATGTCTGTGGGCTTAACCAGCCACAGCGGCATTGGACACGTCCGAATCAGGTTCCAGTCCGTATTGGTCAGCAAGGCACGCGTGACGGCGGAGTGATGATGCGTATCCTTGACGACGATATCGGCACCGGTTTCGACAGCGTGTCGCACAATGCCTTCGTAAAGGGGATGGTCCCATACGGCGCTGGTCTTGACGACGATGCCATCAGCACGCAGCGGTTCGGCAAGTGTTTCGAGGTGTTTTTCGTGGTTCTCTATGACCTCGTCGCGTGCTTTCTCGAGCGACGGCGAATCGAACAGGCGATCGCCGCTGAGATACTCATTGTAATAACACACGAGAAGTTCCAGCTCGGCGCCGCTGGCCTTCGCCAGCCATCCGGCGCGCCGGACGGCGGGTTGCTCCGCAACCGTCGGGTCGACAACCGCCAGTATCTTCTTGAATTCGTTCATGGGTTCACCCGACACACAAAAAGTTAGGCTCATCCGAGGTTCAATTAGAGAATACGCGCAAGCATTTCCCATGCCATAAGCTGTGTTGCTTAGCGTCTGACGGAATCTACCTATGGCTCCGTAAGTGCTTATACTAATTACCAAATACGGGTTCTGGAGCTTAGAGTGGGGCACAGGTAACGCGAGGAGAAGAGGATGCCTGGCGCGAGTCACGACGAGCTTAGAAAAGCGCTCGAAGCGAAGAAAGAGGAACTGACTGTTCGGCTGGAAAAGATCCACGCCAACCTTCGCCGTGGCTATGAAGCGGACTCGAAGGAGCGGGCCAAGCAGCTCGAGGACAACGAAGTCGTGGATGCGCTCGGCAACGAAGCGCGCGAGGAACTCGCAAAAATTTCCGCCGCGCTACAGCGAATGGATTCCGGTGACTACGGCATCTGCGTCGAATGCGGCCTCGAGATCAACGCAGGACGACTGGAGGTCTACCCCTACGCGGACGAGTGCATTGAATGTGCGGAGTTCGACGAGCACCGGCGCCGGCACTCGTACTGATCAAGCCGTCATATGCATCTTGACGAGATCCGCCAGTGATCTCGCCTGCATCTTCTCCATGACACGCGCGCGGTGGATTTCTACGGTGCGCTGACTGACGCCCAGTTCATAGGCAATGACCTTGTTCGGCTTGCCCGTGACGACGAGGTCGAAGACTTCGCGTTCACGATTCGTCAGGCGTGAAAGGCGCGCGGCAACTTCGGCATGTGCCTGCTGTTCTTCGCGGCGTTCCTCGTCCGTAGCCAGTGCCTCGCGGATGCGATCCAGCAACTCCTGGTCACGGAACGGTTTCTGAATGAAATCGACCGCGCCCTTCTGCATGGCCTCAACAGCCATCGGCACGTCACCGTGTCCCGTGATGAAGATGATTGGCAGCGTGTTACCCCGCTTGATCAATTCTTCCTGGAGTTCGAGTCCGCCAAGACCTGGCATGCGGATATCGAGAACAAGGCATCCCGGCCGCTGTTCGGTGATCTTCTCGAGAAACTCGTCGGCTGACGCAAAGATTTCGTGGTTCAGGTTGACCGAATCCATAAGCGCCTGCATGGCAAAGCGGATTGCAGCGTCGTCGTCGACGATGAATACGGTCGGAGTCTGTTCTGATTGAGCGCTCATGGCCGGAGATTGGACCAGATTGGGAGCCAATTTGCGAGTCCCTGGGCCGCGAAAACCGCCAATCAGGGACGATTCAGTCGAGCCGCTTGGTAAATCTCAGCGCGGCGGCGGTCAGCGCAACCAGCGTGAAGATACCGAGCGCAATCAATTCGGGGTACAGCTCCAGGAGTGCCGCATCCCGCAGCATGATGCCGCGCGTCAGGCGGATGAAATGCGTTGTTGGCAGGATCTCGCCGAGATAGCGGGCGAATCGCGGCATGCCGTCGAACGGGAAGACGAAGCCGGACAGGAGAATCGACGGCAGCAGCACAAAGAACGTCATCTGCATCGCCTGGAACTGTGTGCGCGCGGCGGTCGAGATGAACAGGCCGAGCGACAGGTTCGCGGCGATAAACGCGGCTGCGGCCAGGTACAGGTCGACCAGGCTACCGCGCATCGGCACGTCAAACAGCAGGTCCCCGACCAACAGGATCAGGGCAAGCTGGATCATGCCGATCACGATATAGGGAATCACCTTGCCGACCATCAGCTCGGCCGAGCTGACGGGCGTGTTGATCAGCAACTCGAGATTGCCGCGCTCGCGCTCACGAACGATCGCGACGGCGGTGAAGAGCATCATCGTCAGTGTCAGGATGATACCCATGAGTCCCGGGATGATATTGACCGGCGTGCGACGCTCCGGGTTGTAGTACGCGCGCACCTCGATATTGTCGCGACGCTCCATCTGGGGGCCGGTGTCAAACGCGATCGGCATGGCACGCAGCTGTCGCGCGACGCCGGAAATTGTCGGATCGCTGCCGTCGACGAGCAGGTGCACCGCGGGCCGCTCCGGGTCGATGACGCGGCGTTCGAAATCCGGCGGAATGACGACAGCAACCGAAATCTCGCCGCGGCGCAGCATTTCCGTCAGAGTCGCGGGTGTCTCGACCTGGCGAATGATGTTAACGACCTGAGTTTCGCGAAGTTCGTTAACGAACTGGCGCGACAGGTGCGTGTCGGCCTGGTCAGTGATTGCAGTGCTTAGATTGCGCACGTCGGTATTGATGGCGTAGCCGAACAGCAACAGCTGGATGACCGGAATGCCGACAATCATGCCGAACGTCAGGCGGTCGCGGCGCAACTGGCGGACCTCCTTCTTGGTGATTGCAAGCAGGCGATGGAGCGACTTCACGGCTGTGTCTCCGCCGACGGCATTGTGACCGCAACGAACACATCTTCGAGCGATGCGGTCGTCAGGGTTACATCTGCTGTCACTTCGCCTTTGTCGAGATGGCTCTGCACGAGGTTTACGGGGTCCCGAAACTCCTCGGGAATGAGGACGCGCAGGCGAATACCGAGTTGTGTCACGCTGGCGATGTGCTCGGCGCAATCGAGCGCTTCCTGGGCGTGGTACGGGTCTTCGGCCAGCACCTCGACGATGTGCATGCCGGTGGTGGCCTGCAGTTGCTGCGGTGTGCCGTCTGCGACTTTCACACCGCGATCGAGGATGGCAAGACGATGACAGCGTTCCGCTTCATCCATGTAATGCGTCGATACCATGATCGTTGTGCCACTCTCCGCCAATCGAAACAGGTTCGCCCAAAAGTCGCGACGACTTTGCGGATCGACGGCGCTGGTTGGTTCATCAAGCAGCAGCAGCTCCGGGTGGTGCAGCACGGCACAGGCGAGCGCAAGACGCTGCTTTTGTCCGCCACTCATGGTGCCGGCAAGCTGCCGGCGCTGCGCGACGAGATCGTATTTCTCGAGCAACTCTTCAACACGCGCCGCTCGGCCGGCCGTTGGAAATGAGTAGATCTCGGCAATGAACTGCAGGTTTTCCAGCACTGTCATGTCACCGAACAGCGAGAACTTCTGCGTCATGTAGCCGATCTTGGGTTTCAGGTCGCGGGCCTTGCCAGGCACCTCGGTGCCGAGGACTGTCGCGGATCCTTTAGTCGGTGTAAGCAGGCCGCAGAGCATGCGAATCGTCGTCGATTTGCCCGATCCGTTGGGCCCGAGGAAGCCATAGATCTGGCCACGCGGCACCTTCAGGTCCAGGTGACTGACGGCCTTGAGGTCTCCGAAGTGTTTCGAGAGCCCGCGTGCTTCGATTGCGAATTCGCCGGACATCGATGATCTCAGTCGACCGCGAACTCGACTTCGACCGGCACGCCATCAGGCAAGCGCTCGCCGTCCGTCTCGAGGTCTATCTTTGCAACGTACGTGAGTCGGCCGCGATCACGCTCGGTCAATGCAAAGTACGGCGTAAACGCGGCCTCGCTCGCAACCCATCGGACCCGGCCGTCCAGGGGCTCATCGAATCCATCGACGAACACGCGTGCTTTCGTACCGGGTTGCACGTGTACACGAATCGACTCAGGGACGTACACGCGCGCGTAGGGCTGTGTGCCGCCCAGCACGATCATGACGGGTTGCCCGGGTGTCGGGCGTTCGCCAACCTCGTACAAGCGACTGTCCGCCACGCCATCGACAGGCGCACGCAGTGTGTGCCGATCGAGATCAACCTGCGCCGCATCCCGCCGGGCGGCGGCCTGCTTGACCGCGTGTTCCGCCTGGCCGAGCTCCTCGACGGTGGTTCCGGTCAGCAATTCTTCCAACTGTGCGAGGCGCAGTTTGACGTTCGCCTGGGCGGCATCGAGCGCGGCCTGCGCGCGGTCGAGCTGTTCGGGAGAGGCGAGACCCCGTGCGTGAATATCGCGAATGCGCGTCGCTTCGCTTTCGCGGAATTCGAGGTCCTGAGTTGCACCCTCAACATTCGCCCGCGCCGCGGCGATCATCTCGTTGCGAGGTCCACGAACAAGCTCGTCGAGACGGGCTTGTGCCTGACCGAGGACAGCGTCGGCTTCGGCAAGCCGGGCCTCGGCGCGCGCGCTGTCCTGAATGACGAGCACGTCGCCGGCGCTGACCACCGAGCCTTCGGCAACTTCGATGCCGGTAATCGGTTCACTGGATTCCGCCGACAACTCGGTGCGGTCGGATGCCAGTTCGCCGACCGCGCGATTTACCTGTTCGGCGGGTCCGCAGGCGGTGAGCGCGAACAGGGCAAACAGGGTAGTGAGTACTTGTCTCATCGTGATACTCCACTCACGCCTTGATTCGCGCGAGCAACAGGTCAACCTGGTTCTCCATCAAGCGGTCGGTATCCAGCGGTTTCTCGGAAAAAACCAGTCGCCAGATCATCGACAGCATCATCGGCGCGAGGAACAACTGCGGTTGCAGCTCACGCGCTTCCGGCCTGAACTCACCACGCTCTATGCCGCGGTCCACGAAACGCGAAATCGCCGATAGTCCACGCGCGACCACGTTGTCGTAGTAGTAGTCAACCAGGTCAGGATGTCGGCGGCCTTCCGAGATCAGCAGGCGAATGACAATGGCAATCGGTGAACCGGGCACGCGTTTCATGAAGTTGAGCATTGGCCCACGAATGAAGTCCTCTGACGACAGCTCAGTCGACTCGACGTCCTCGACCAGCGCATCGACGCGCCGCACGACGACGTTTTTGACGACCGCTTTGAACAGGTCTTCCTTGGTCTTGAAGTAGAGGTAGGTCAGACCCTTGCTGACGCCAGCGCGTTTCGCAACGTCATCGATTCGGGTTGCCGCATATCCCTTCTCGGCGAACGCCTCAAATGCGGCGTCGGCAATCTCTTTCGGGCGGTCTTCCTTGCGGCGCTGATATTTCGGCTCGCTGGCCATGTCATTGCTCACTACTGACTCATTGGTCAGTAATTATAATTACTGACTGGCCAGTCAGCAAGTGACCAACGTCGCAAAATTCGCGCAAATCGGCATAATCCGCCGCATGTTCACCTATATCGATCCCACGGTCCGCGAGCGGCTGGCCGAGCAAGGGACCCTGTTCCAGATCGACCGCGACGGGCAGCGTCTCGAACCCGGCTCTATGGCGGCGCCTGGCGGGCACAGAATCAGCGTCCTTGGGCCGATCCCGTTACCCCTGAGTCTGGATGGTTCGCACTACGATGTGCTTTGGTACGCGTGCGTGCGTAACACTGAACTCGGCAAGGCCCAGGAACTGGCCGATGACCTGCGAGTGCAGGAAGGCCAGCGTTCGTTCGCGACCCTGGCCTCATACATGGCCGTAAACAGCGTCATGATCATTGGTGATCCCGACACCTGGCAGAACCCCGTAGTGCGCGTGCACTCGAGTTGCCTGACCGGCGATGTCTTCGGGTCGGAGCGCTGCGAATGCGGTCCACAAATGCAGTCGGCGCTCGCGCGCATTACGGCCGAGGGTGGCGGCATGCTGGTCTACATGGCCGGTCACGAGGGCCGCGGCATTGGCCTCTGGGCAAAGGCTGCAACCTACCTGCTGCAGGATGCTGGCGAGGATACTTACCAGGCGAACCGTTCGCTCGGTCTTCCCGATGATTCTCGCGATTTCAGTGACGCTGCGTCATTGCTCAAGTACTTCCTGGGTGGCAAGCCCTTCCGCCTGCTGACCAATAATCCCAAGAAAGTGAATGACCTCGATGATTTCGGGGTTGAAGGGATTACGCGCGTCAAGCACGTGTGCGGGGTTACAGACAGCAACCGGCGCTATCTCAGCGCCAAGCAGGACTGGGGTCACGAACTCAGCGAGCAGGACATCGACGGGACCTGACTATTGCCGCCAGAGCCTCAGGTTGCGAGCGCTCACGCCGGTATTGCTGCGAATCGGGTTGATATCGATGCCGCCACGCCGCTGGTAACGGGCGTGCACCGTCAGAATTTCCGGCGCGCAGCGTTCGAGAATATCGGCATACATGCGCTCGACGCAGGCTTCGTGAAAGTCATTGTGTTCGCGGTACGAGACGATATATCGGAGCAGGCCAGCGCGATCGATACGCGGACCCCGGTAGCTCACCTGCACGCTGCCGATATCCGGCTGACGTGTGACCGGGCACAGACTGCGCAACAGGTGTGAATGCAGGTCCTCTGTCACCCGGACATCGTCATCGGCACTGAGCAACGCAGGATTGACCTCGACGTCGGTACAGGTAACGTCGAGATCATCTAGGCAGGTCCCCGCAAGTCGCGCAACGGGTCGCGCCTCCGTCTCGGCAATGGGCAGGACCCGAATATCCACACGAGCGCCGGCACAGTTCGACAGGTCTGCGGCGATGCGCCCGGCCACTTCGTCTGCTGATGTGAATTCACTCATCGCGAATGACCCGAGATAGAGCTTCAGGGACTTGGACTCGATGATGCTGGGCGACTCCGCGGGCACGCGAATCTCGGCCGTGGCGACGCGCGGCAAACCGCCGGAAGCCAGCCAGGTCAGGTCCCAGGCGTTCCAGATATCGACCCCTGAGAAGGACGAGCGGTCGCCCTGGCGCGGGATCGGGCACAGCGCGTCCGGTGCGTACTTCTGCGGATAGTCGGTCTCTCGACCCAGCGGTAGGTTGGTCTCTCTCACGGGCGTATTTTGCAGCAAGTTCCGTGTAAAATACCCGCCTTTTTTCACGCCTCGAGTCACCCATGAGTCCTGCCAATCAAGTCGACGGCACTGATCGCGGCTACATAGTCCCGATCGGCGGCGCCGAAGAAAAATTCAAAAATCCTGAAATCCTCGACCGCTTTATCGATATTTGCGGCGGCAAGGATGCGCGCATCGGCATTATCCCGACCGCATCCGAACTCGAAGATACGGGGCGCAACTACGAAAAGCTGTTCCGCAAGATCGGCGTCAAGCATGCGCGCGTTCTTCACTTCGAGACCCGTGAGGACTGCCAGTCCGACGAGGATCTCGAATACATCGAAAAATGTGACGGCGTGTTCATGACCGGTGGCAACCAGCTGCGCCTGTCGACGACGATTGGCGGTACGGCCGTGGCGCAGCTTATCCGCCGCCGCAACGCCGAAGGCATGCACGTTGCGGGCACGTCCGCCGGCGCCGCCTTCATGCCCGAGCACATGATTGCCGGCGGCCGCGAGGGCAGTACGCCGACGCCTGACATGGTCACGATGGCGCCCGGGCTCGGCCTGACCAATGCGTTCATCATCGATCAGCACTTCCGGGAGCGCGACCGCCTCGGTCGTCTGCTAACGGCGCTCGCCTACAATCCGTTCGCTGTCGGGCTTGGCCTCGACGAAGATACGGCGGCATTCATCAAGCCCGGTGACGCACTTGAGGTCGTCGGCAGCGGCGGAATTACCCTGATCGATCCGAGCGAATTGAAGTATTCTTCAATGGACCGGGCTCGCCGCGGCGAGCCGGTCAGCCTGATCGGCGTCAAGCTGCATATCCTCGTCGCAGGGGGGCGTTTTGACATTGCGACCCGCGAGGCGTACGCCGAATAAAACGATAACAGCAGGCCAGCGCTATGAAGATTGAGAGCACCAACGTTTATGTCGGGCCGAACATGTTTGCCCGCTTTCCGGTCATTCGCCATATCCTCGACCTCGAGGATCTCGAGCACTGGCCGACGGCGCGTCTGGGCGATTCGTTTATCGAGGCGCTGCTCGAAAGTTTGCCGGGGCTGCACGAACACGGCTGTTCCTATAAAGAACCCGGCGGATTCGTGCGCCGCATGCGAGAGGACGAGGGCACGTGGCTCGGGCATGTCATGGAACACGTTGCGATCGAACTGCAGGTTGTGGCCGGGTCAGACGTGACCTTTGGTCGCACGCGTTCGATCGACGGTCGTCCCGGCATTTACAACATGGTGTTCCAGTACAAGGATGCCGAGGTCGGTCGCGAAGCGAGCAAGCTGTCGCTCGACCTGATTCACAGCCTGTTGCCCGACGAGATCAAGCCCGACAATGCACCGGGTGACGACTGGGAGTTCGCGGAACAGCGCGACCGCTTTATCCGCTACGCGCAGCGCCGAGAATTCGGCCCGAGCACAGCGTCGCTCGTCAAAGCGGCCGAGGCACGCGACATACCCTGGCTGCGTCTGAATCGCTACTCGCTCGTGCAGTTCGGACACGGCCGCTATCAGCAGCGCATTCAGGCGACGACGACCGGGCGTACGAGCAACATCGCGGTTGAGTTGGCATCCGACAAGGAAGAAACCAACGAGATTCTGCGTGATCTTGGTTTGCCTGTGCCGAAGCAGCTTCTCGTGCGTACGGCGAGCGAGGCTGTTCGCGCGGCGGAACGCATCGGCTACCCGGTCGTGCTCAAGCCGCTCGCCGGCAACCATGGACGCGGCGTTGCGATCAATCTGCGCACGCGCGAAGACGTCGAAGTCGGCTTCGAGAAGGCCAGCGAACACGGGCGGACGATCATCGTCGAGAGTTACATCGAAGGATTCGATCACCGCCTGCTTGTTGTAAACGGCGAGCTCGTAGCGGCTGCGAAACGCGTGCCGGGCCATGTCGTCGGCGATGACAAGCACTCGATCGAGGAACTCGTCGATATCGTGAACGAGGATCCGCGCCGCGGCGTGGGCCATGAAAAAGTCCTTACGCGACTCGAGTTTGATCACCAGGCAGAACGACTGCTTGCAAAGCTCGGCTACGACCGCGCGACCGTGCCGAAGAAAGACGAGATCGTGTACCTGCGCTCAACGGCGAACCTGTCGACGGGTGGCACAGCGATCGACGTGACCGATGTGATTCACCCGGACAACCGTGAGATGGCAATCCGCGCCATCAAAGCCATCGACCTGGACATCGGGGGCGTCGATTTCCTGACCAAGGACATCACCGAGTCCTATCGCGAGGCCGGCGGCGGCATCTGCGAAGTTAACGCTGGTCCGGGATTCCGGATGCACGTCGCGCCGAGCGAGGGCATGCCCCGCGACGTTGCAGGCCCTGTCATCGACATGCTGTTTCCGCCCGACACGCCCAGCAGCATTCCCATCGCGGCCGTGACCGGCACGAACGGCAAAACAACGACGTCGCGCATGCTGGCACATATTCTGAAGATGTCTGGCCTCACGGTCGGCCTGACGTCGACCGACGGTGTCTATATCGACGGCAAGCTATCTGTGGCAGGCGACATGACCGGGCCCATTTCCGCGCAGATGATACTGCGCGATCCGTCTGTCGATGCGGCGGTCATGGAGTCGGCACGCGGCGGCATGCTGCGCAGCGGTCTCGGATTCCAGGAGTGCAACGTCTCGGCCTGTCTGAACGTGTCGGCCGATCACCTCGGCCTGCGCGGCATCGATACGCTGGAACAGCTCGCCGAAGTGAAACGGGTGCCGATCGAGATTGCCAAGGACGCGGCGATCCTGAATGCCGACGATCCACTGTGCCTGCAGATGGCCGACCATACCGATGCCAAAGCGATCTGCTACGTAACCATGAATCCGTCACACCCGCTCGTGAAGAAGCACATCCAGGCGGGTGGCCAGGCGTTCGTGCTCGAACAGGGCATGAACGGCCACATGATTACGATCTATGACAACGAGTCGCATACGCCGCTGGTCTGGACGCACCTGATTCCCGCCACGATCGAGGGGCGCGCGCTGCACAACGTGCAGAATGCGATGTTCGCCGCGGCACTCGCGTACAACATGGATATCAGTCTCGAAGATATTCGCCATGGTTTGCGAACCTTTGACTCGACGTTCTTCCAGGCGCCGGGCCGCATGAACATTTATGACGAGCATCCGTTCCGCGTTATCCTCGACTACGCGCACAATCCGGCCGCTGTCAAAGCGATGTGTGACCTGGTAGATCGCTTCGACGTCGATGGCAAACGCATCGTCGTGTTGTCCGCTCCTGGCGACCGGCGCGACGAAGACATCCGCGACATCGCCGAGATTGCCTCGGGTCACTTCGATCACTTCATCTGTCGTTGCGATGACAATCGCCGTGGCCGTGGTGAGGACGAGGTGGCGACGATGCTCAAGAACAGATTGCTCGAGTCCGGCATCTCGAACGACCAGATCGAAGTCATTCCGGACGAACAGGAAGCGAATACACGTGCGCTGGAGATGGCGGAGACCGGTGACCTGATCCTGATGCTCGGAGACAACACCAAGCGCACGTGGAAACAGATTATCTACTTCAATTCCGGTGCCCGTGTCGAGAGCGGCAACAACAAGTCGACCGCAATGGTCGACCTTCCGGAGATCGCCGGATTCGAGATGCCCGCGGATCTCGAAATCATCAGTGATGAACGCGGAGTGCGGTTCGCCCGCGAAGAGGGCGATTGATCCGGGCCATGGAGTTCGTCGATGCGCGCAGGCTGACGGGGCCGAATGCCGTTTTCAACGGCATCGGTTCCGTGCTCGACGTGTCCTGCACGTCTGCTGAGGCTGATCAGCTGATTCCGGTCTGGGCAGACAACGTCGGTCGCATGCTCGAAGCGCTCGACTGGCCGTCGTCAGAATTCGCATTTCGCAAGCTGGACGGTGGTATCAGCCTGGCTTTTTCCGCACCGATAGACCAGCTTTATGCCGCGTCGGAGATCAATGAGTGGGCCTGGGCAGCAAGCGCATTCGAGCTCGGCGTCTCGAAAGACGAGCCCGATTTCGATGAGGCGCACGACGCGCTTCGTAAATCGGCGGCCGAGGAGGCGAATGTCGAGCTTATGTGGCTGATCGACGAGGCGTCGGCACAGGGCAAGACCTTGCTCTGGGACGACGACGAAGTGTCCGTTGGGCTCGGGCAGCACTCGGCGACCTGGCCGGTTCGGGAGATACCGGATTCCTTCGACTGGGAGAGCTTCGCCGATGTGCCGATCGGCATTGTCACGGGTACTAACGGCAAGACCACGTCGGTCCGTTTTGCAAAGCATATTCTGCGCGAGGCGGGTCACAACGTGGGCGTGAGCTCTACCGACTGGATTGCCGTCAACGAGCGCATCATCGATCGTGATGACTGGTCCGGTCCGGGCGGCGCTCGTGCGGTCCTGCGCGAGCAGGAAGTGGACGCGGCAATACTCGAGACGGCGCGCGGTGGTCTGTTGCGCCGCGGGCTGGGCGTCGAAGCCGCTGACGCGGCATTGATCACGAATATCAGTGAGGATCATCTCGGCGATTTCGGTTCCCGCAATCTCGAGGAACTGCTCGATATCAAGTGGGTGGTCAGCCATGCCGTGCGCGAAACGGGCAAGCTGGTTCTCAATGCTGAAGACCATCGCCTCGTTGCGCGCTCCCGCGGCTACGACGGTGAACTCGTTTGGTTCAGTCTCGATGCCACCAATGAAGTCGTCACGGAACATGTGGCAAATGGCGGTACAGCATTTGTGCTCGACGGCAGTGACCTGGTCCGGCTTGATGCCGGTGGGAGCGAGCCCATTTGCAGGGATGCCGAAATACCGATCGCCCTGGACGGTGCCGCCCGACACAACGTTGCCAACGCGCTCGCTGCCGCAGCACTGACGCACTCTATGGGCGTGTCACTCGACGTGATTGGCAATGGCCTGACAACGATGCAACAGGATGAGAATCCCGGGCGCTGCAATCTCTACGAGCTTGACGGATACCAGGTGCTGATCGACTTCGCGCACAACCCTGCCGCGATGAGCGCGCTGTTCGATATGGCGCGAGCGGTACCGGCGAAACGCAGAGCGCTGTGTTTCGGTCAGGCGGGGGACAGAACGGACGAGCTGATTCGCGAACTTGCCAGGGATGCGTGGGCCATTGGCCTCGACGGCGTATTTGTATCAGAGCTCGCCAAGTACCATCGCGGTCGCGAGCACGGCGATGTGTTCGGCATCATCAAGGACGAGTTAATCAAACAAGGTGCCAGCGCAGAGCAGATCGTGCACAACGAGGAAGAGCTGGAGACACTCAATGCTGCGCTCAACTGGGCGCAGCCGGGCGACCTCGTCATCATGCTTGCGCTCGGTGGCGCGAAACCCGTGCAGGCTCGCCTCAGCGAGCTGGGTGCTGAATAAAGTCCAGGATCTGCGCCGCGATCTCTTCGGTCCTGTTGGGCGACAATATGTCACCGGCGAGGACATGCTTGCCGCGATCTTCGGCGTCATGCACGGCAATGATCTTCTTGCGCTCCACGTCCATGGCCTCGTAGGTACTCACGATGGCATCCGGTGAAACGACTTCGTCGTCGGGCGAATAAAACACGAGCACGGATTGTTGCAGTTCGGTAACGATGGTTTGCCGTGCACGCTCGACGACCCGCATGACTTCGACGATAGCGGCCATCGGGTAACACGTCGTCCAGTAAAGCCCCTGCAGCTCGTTATCCGGCTCCCAGCAGTGCTCACCACCAGCCGCAAACCAGGTTAGCAATCGACCGCCCGGCGCGAGCATCCACTCCGAGGTCGGATCGGCCAGCGCGAAGTTGGGTGAGATCATCACGAGCGTATCGATGCGCTCCGCGATGTCCTGATCAAGCGCCGCGGCCAGGAGCGTTGCACCGGTACTCGTGCCAATGGCGACAATGCGATTGCCCATCGCCGCCGCGTCATTGAGTGCCCGCTCTACGTCACCCAGCCAGTGCTCTGCGCGCACACCCACGAGCGGCTCGCTGGTGACGCCATGGCCGCTTAGCCGAATCTCGAGCAGGTTGGCGCCGAGGCCGTCTGCAACGTGCTGTGCCAACGGTGCCGTCTCTTGCCGGGTCGCGGAGAAGCCATGCACGGACAAGATGACCCACTCCGTGCTCGCAGCACCGCCAAACCTGACACGGCGCTCCTCCGCGCCGGGAATGATGTCGACCGCAGGCAGCGCCTCGAGCGGTTCGAACTCGAGCTGTGCCGGTGTCGCGGCCCATACGATCGCGGCAAACAACAGCAATACGCCGACGATGACACGGGACTTATTCAAGACGCAGCAACTTGTTCCAGTGTTTCTTCTCGATGGGCATGATCGACAGGCGATTACCCTTGCGAGTCAGAATGAGTCCATCAAGACCCTTGGCCGCCTTGATTTCAGACAGCGTGATGTTGCGATCGAGCTTGCGCACGAACTCGACGTCGACAAGACACCAGCGCGGATTGTCCTTGGAGCTCTTCGAGTCATAGTACTTGGATTTCTTGTCGAACTGGGTTGGGTCAGGGTAGGGCTCGCTCGCGACTTTCATAATGCCGACGATGCCCGGTTCCTTGCAGTTCGAGTGATAGAAGAAAACCTCGTCGCCGATCTTCATGTCATCGCGCATCATGTTGCGCGCCTGATAGTTGCGTATCCCGTCCCAGGGTTCGCGGCGATCGCGTTCGAGGTCGTCGATGCTGTAAGCGTCCGGCTCAGACTTCATTAACCAATAAGCCATATCGTACTTCTACGGATTGTCCGGTGGATGGAAAGGCGCGAAGTTTAGCATGCCTGCAGGGGGCGTTTCGGGTGCAACCGCGTGATACGATTGCGCCTCGCGCATCCGTACGCGAATTGGGGAGGACACGTCCAGATGGCAAACACGCTGGCTAACATCTTCGGCTCGTCGCCCGTGGAGCCGCTCGAAAAACACATCGATATTGCCTATCGCTGCGCCAAGAAATTGCGGCCGTTTTTCAAGGCCGTAATCGACGGTGACGAAGAACGCATGGCCGAGTGTCGACTTCAGATCGAGGCGCTCGAACACGAAGCCGACGATCTGAAAAAGGACATCCGCATGCACATGCCCAAGAGCCTGTTCATGCCGGTACCGCGCGAAGACCTTCTCGAGCTGTTGCTCGTGCAGGACAAGATTGCGAACCGCGCAAAAGATGCTTCCGGCGTCGTGGTGGGTCGCAATATGCGAATCCCAGAGCCGATAGCGGAGAAGTTTGCGGAGTTCGTCGACAGCAGCATCGCCGCCGCCAAACAGGCACGCAAGAGCGTGCGCGAGCTCGATGAGCTCTTTACTGCGGGTTTCAAGGGCGCGGAGGTCAGTCTGATCGCCGAGTTGATTGAACAACTCGACGAGATGGAAACGAAGACCGACCAGAAACAGACCGAGATTCGGTCTGCCCTGTTCGAAATCGAGAAGACGCTCGATCCGATCGACGCCATGTTCTTGTACGAAGTCATTCAGTTGACGGGTGAAATAGCGGACATGGCAGAGCGTGTCGGGCGTCGCCTCGAACTGCTGCTCTCTTAGCACAGACACATAACGACAATTCGGGAATGCGGGTATACCCGGAGGAACACGGATGGATGCACAACTTGTTTACATAGGTTTAGCCGCCGTATTTGGCCTTTTCATGGCCTGGGGAATTGGCGCCAATGACGTTGCCAATGCAATGGCAACGTCGGTTGGGTCGAAAGCGCTAACGATCAAGCAGGCCATCATTGTGGCCGCCATCTTCGAGTTTGCCGGTGCGGTTCTCGCCGGCGGTGAGGTCACGTCGACGATTCGCAAGGGCATTGTCGATGCCGACTTGCTCTCCGGAACGCCCGAGCTTCTCGTCTACGGAATGCTGGCATCGCTGCTTGCCGCGGGGACCTGGTTGCTGATCGCGTCGAAGCGGGGCTGGCCCGTGTCGACCACGCACTCGATCGTCGGTGCCATCGTGGGTTTCGCTGCCGTGGGTATCGGGATCGACGCCGTCAAATGGGCCAAGGTAGGCACGATCGTAATGAGCTGGGTTGTTTCACCGCTGACCGCCGGATTCATCGCGTATCTGATTTACCGTAGTGTGCAAAAGCTCATTCTTGTGCACGACAATCCGCTCGAGCGGGCGCGGCGCTATGTGCCTGTCTATATTTTCCTCGCGGCATTCACGATTACGCTCGTGACGATTCTCAAGGGCCTCAAGCACGTCGGCCTAGAGATCAGTATTCAGCAGTCTTACCTGTTGGCCACGGTAATCGCCGCAGGCATCGCCATGATCGGCTCGTTTTTCATCAGCAAGATCGAGGCGGATCCGCAGGCCGAGAAGAAACAGCATTTCGTTACCGTGGAGCGCGTTTTCGGTGTGCTCATGGTCGTCACTGCCTGCGGAATGGCATTCGCTCATGGTTCCAACGACGTCGCCAACGCGATCGGCCCACTGGCCGCTGTTATCGGTGTTGCGACAACCGGAACGATTGCAGCCAAGTCTACGTTACCGATCTGGGTACTGATGCTCGGTGGTGGCGGCATCGTCATAGGCCTCGCGACTTTCGGTCGACATGTGATTGCCACCGTCGGCAGGAAGATCACGCAGCTGACGCCCAGTCGCGGATTTGCGGCCGAGTTGGCGGCAGCCACGACAATCGTTATCGCGTCGGGCACCGGAATTCCGATTTCGACGACGCACACGCTGGTTGGTGCCGTTCTTGGCGTCGGCATGGCGCGCGGTATCGAGGCGATTGACCTGCGTGTCGTATCGCGTATCTTCGTGTCGTGGGTGGTAACGATTCCCGCTGGAGCAGGCTTGGCCATTTTCTTCTTCTTTGTATTCCGTGCTGTTCTGCCTTAACAGACGGCTCGCATCTCGCGCTCTGACCGCGATGCTGGCATTGATGCTGGCAGCGAGCGCTGCTGCGCAGTCGACGCAGCCGATCTATCGCTACCAGGACCTGATCCACCCGGAGACCTCGGATGATGGCATGGTCGCGGCCCAGAATCGCTGGTCATCGGCTGTCGGCGCCGAGATCCTGGCCCAAGGCGGCAATGCGGTTGACGCTGCAGTCGCCGTCGGCTTCTCGCTCGCGGTTACTCTGCCGCGCGCCGGTAACATCGGCGGAGGCGGATTCATGCTCGTGCACGATGCGGAAAGCGGGGAAGATATCGCGATCGACTTTCGTGAGATGGCGCCGCTCAAGGCAACCCGGGACATGTACCTCGATGAGAATGGCGATGTCGACACCGAACTCGCCAGGTTTAGCCATCTTGCACCAGGTGTGCCGGGTACCGTGGCGGGACTGTGGCATGCCCATCGCAAGTACGGTCGCCTGACCTGGAAGCAGGTGCTCGAGCCGGCCGTCCGGCAGGCGCGCGATGGCATTCCAGTTAGCAATGACATGGCGGAACTTTTCGTCGCCAACCAGGAAAACTACTGCAAGAATGAAGCGACCTGCGCCTATTTCTACAAACAGGACGGTACGCCCTACGAACAGGGCGAATTGCTGGTGCAAGCCGATCTCGCGAAGACGCTGCAGCTGATTGCCGAGCAGGGCGCCGATGCGTTCTACAAGGGCGCCATCGCGGACCTGATCGTAGCTGAAATGGAGCGCGGCGGCGGGCTGATCGACAACGCGTCACTCGCAGCCTACGCAGTCGAGGAACGCGGCGTCGTGCGTGGCACCTACCGTGGCTACGACATTATCGCGATGCCGCCACCGAGTTCCGGTGGTATCCACATCGTGCAGATGCTGAACGTGCTCGAGAATTTCGATGTCGCAGGCTATGGCAGTGAGAGTGCGGACTCGGTGCATCTGCTTACCGAGGTCATGCGGCAGGCGTACGCCGACCGCTCGAAACACATCGGTGATCCGGCTTACTACGATGTTCCCATCGACTGGCTATTGAGCAAGCAGTACGCAAAGGACATTGCGGCGAGTATTCCGATGGGCAAGGCCCGCCAGTCGTCTGACGTTGCACCTGGTGTGGCGCCCGTTCCCGAGGGCATCGATACAACGCATTATTCGGTCGTCGACGAAAACGACAACGTCGCGATTGTCACGTATACGGTCAATTTTTCGTTCGGTTCACGAGTCTCCATTCCGGGTGCGGGTTTCGTTCTCAACAACGAAATGGTCGACTTCGCGGTCAAGCCCGGTGTTGCCAATGCATTCGGCCTTGTGGGTGGCGATGCAAATGCAATCAAGCCGCTCAAGCGGCCGCTCAGCTCAATGTCGCCGGTCATGGTCTTCAAGGACGGCGAACTCGTGCTCGCGGGCGGCAGTCCCGGCGGTTCAGTTATCATCACGGCCGTGCTGCAGCTAATCGTCAACGTCATCGATCATGGCATGAACCTCGCTGAGGCGACGATTGCACCGCGCATGCATCATCAATGGTTGCCGGACCGAGTATTTCTGGAACCCGGCTTCAGTCCCGATACCGTGAGGATTCTCGAGGAGCGCGGCCACACGATCTCGCAGTCTGGCAATATGCTGGGCAGCCTGCAGTCCGTCGGCAAGGATGGTGACACCTACATCGGCGCGTCGGATACGCGGCGACCCAACGCTGGCAGCGTTGCGCCCGGTAACGACCAGACGCAGTGACCGAAACGCAGACGATATCGACAGCGGCACGCCGCTACGCGCTGGTGATGCTGGCTGTCGTCTACATGTTCAACTTCATCGACCGGCAGATCCTCGCGATCCTGCTGCCGGCGATCCGCGAGGAGTTCGGTGTCTCCGACGCATGGCTCGGATTCCTGGTGGGCCCGGCGTTCGCAATGTTCTACATCGTTCTGGGTATCCCGATTGCGCGCTATGCCGACCGCCACAATCGCCGCAACCTGATCTCGCTGGCGCTGGCTATCTGGAGTGGTATGACCGCGATCTCCGGCGCGGTCGCAAACTTCGTACAGCTTGCGCTGGCACGCGTCGGCGTCGGCATCGGCGAAGCGGGCTGCAGCCCGCCGGCACATTCGATGATTGCCGATCTGTACCCGCCCGAGAAGCGATCGACGGCCATGGGCGTCTACTCAACCGGGATTTCAGCCGGCATCATGCTGGCCTATCTCGCCGGTGGCTGGGTAGCGCAGAACATCGGTTGGCGAGAGACCTTCTTCATTGTCGGTATTCCCGGCGTGTTGCTCGCTCTGGTGGTGCGTTTCACGGTCGTCGAACCGAAGCGCGGCCATGCCGAGGGTCGAGCGGCAACCGGGCAACGGCCGCCGTGGGCAGAGACGATGCGTTTTCTATGGGGTCGATCGTCGTTCGTGCACATGACCGTTGCTGCCGGCCTGTCCTCGTTCGTCGGCTACTCCGTTATTAATTTCCTGCCGAGCTTCCTCGTCCGTACGCACGGTATGGAAGTGGCTACGTTGGGCTTCTGGCTCGGCCCGATTCTCGGCGTAGCAGGTGGCCTCGGTTTCTTCCTGGGCGGCTATATTGCCGACCACCTCGGTAAGGACAGCCACAAGCGCGGATTGGTTTTCATTGGACTGACCGTCTTTCTGACCGCTATCCCGTATGCGTTCACGTTCCTGTCCAGCTCCTGGCTGGTGGCGATCCTCTGGTTCACCATTCCGGCGTGTACGGCGAACGTGTATCTCGCGCCGGTGCTCGCGCAGGCGCAGGGTCTGGTCTCGCTGCGCATGCGTGCCGTGACGTCGGCACTCGCACTGCTGATCATCAACGTCATCGGGTTACTGTTAGGGCCGCAGTTCACAGGCATTCTGAGCACGATGCTCGAGCCGCAATTCGGCGAGGAAGCAATTCGCTATAGCCTGCTGTTCGTAACGAGCATCTTCCTGCCCTGGGCCGCCTACCACTACATTCGCGCCGGCCGCTCGATCGACGCAGATCTCGCACGCGCAACCGAGCACGATTAATCGAAGAACTCCTCAATGACTTGACACCGCAGAACGGTGTCAAGGGTGCTTGACACTGCGCTGACCGTGTGTCAAGGTCGCTTGACATCACGAATTGGAGCGTGTCATGGAGTTCAACTTTTCATCAAAGGTCAATCGACGATTCCTGATCCGGCTGGCTATTGCGATCACCGTTCTCATTATTTCGATCGAAGCCGCCCGGTATTTTATTGGTCAGGGCACAGACGGCCCACTCGTTTGGGTGCTTGCGCTGATTCCAGGCATTGCAATGCTCGCCATCTTCTATACCTACGGCATGCTAATCACTGAACAAAAGGACGAGTTCCTGAGGATGCTGATCATTCGGCAGCTGATAATTGCGACCGGAATTGCGCTGTCGTTTGCGACGGTTTGGGGTTTTCTTGAAGAGTTCGGTCTGGTCGCCCACATCTACGCCTACTATGTCGCTGTTGCCTGGATAGTCGGTTTTGCGATAGGTGCAGTTGTGAACAGGTTCACGCACGGCGCGTGGGGGGAAATGAGTTGAAGAATCGACTCAAGGATCTGCGCGCCAAGCGCGACTGGAGTCAGAAAGAACTGGCGCGACGGTTGGAGGTTTCGCGGCAAAGCGTCAACGCTATCGAGACGGGCAAATACGATCCGTCATTACCGCTCGCATTTCGGATTGCGGATGTCTTTGGTCTGCCGATTGAGGAAGTCTTCTTGCGTGACTAATGGGGCCCTTGCCGCAACTAGACAGACCGCAAGTACCAGTCGAAATCGAGCGGCGCGATCTTGTTGTGGTACGCCTCTTCCTCGGCGCGGCGCACCATTGCGTAATACCTGCAGTAGTCCTTACCAAGATACTCGGGCAATACCTTGCTGCGCTCGAAGCGCTTGATCGCCGCCTCCCAGCGATTCGGGATCTTGAGTTTGGGAGTGATTTCCTCGCCTTGCTCCACCATGCGGCCTGGATCGACGCGGTTCTTCATTCCCCAATGCACGCCTGCAGCCACGGCTGCCATGACAAGGTAGGGGTTCGCGTCCGCGCCGGCCGGGCGATGTTCGAGGCGCAGATTCTTCTCATCCGACTCGGGAATCCGAATCGACACGACACGGTGATTCACTCCCCAGTTGGGTTCGACTGGGGCGAACATGTCGGGGCGCAGGCGCCGGTATGAGTTCGCGTTCGGCGCGCAGATCAGCGTCGACTCCGGCATCAGCTTTAGCAGGCCACCGACCGCGTTTCGCAGGCGTGCCGAGAAGGGCGGCACCGCCATCTTGTCTTTTCCCATTGAGAAGTAGTTGTTGCCGTCCTTGTCGACGAGGCTCATGTGGATATGCAGGCCGCTGCCGGCGTCCTCCTCGAACGGCTTGGCCATGAAGCAGGCGATGAAGCCGTGCTTGCGCGCCGCGGCCTTGATGATGCGTTTGAGCATCACGGCGTGATCGCATGCAAGAACCGGGTTATCGACATGATGCAGGTTAATCTCGAACTGCCCTGGCGCGTACTCGGAAATGGCCGCCTCGGCCGGTACCTTCTGCACTTCGCACCAGTCGTAAATGTCGTCGAGAAACCCCTCAACCTCGAACAGATCATCGGGGTTGTAGACCTGTGTGCCAGGCTGCACCCGGTCTGTCCCAGGGACCTTCGGCGCACCGACGCGGGCCTCGGTGCTGTTGGCATCGAGCAGGTAGAACTCAAGCTCGGTCGCGACCACCACCTCGAGGCCCCGCTTGTAAAGCGGCTTCAGCGCGTTTTCCAGCACGGTCCGCGGATCGCCGAAGAAGTCGCCGCCGTCCTCGTCCACGATGCGAAAGAAGGCCTGGCCCATCGGCTTGTTGGACCACGGTACCGGCACTATAGAGCCGGGAATGAGCCTGGCGTTCAGGTCCGGGTCGCCGTCGTCGGCACCGTAAGGCACCCCGGATACTACGTCGCCGAGCCCCGTCAGCAAGGTTGCCCCCGCGCAAAACACGAATCCGCCCGTGCAGCATTTCTCGAAATCGCCACGGCGTATCCGCTTGCCCTTGAGAATGCCGGAGAGGTCGGGAACGAGAAGGTCCAGTGACTCGAAGTCACCATAGCGTTTCTGGACGGCACGCAATTCGCTGAGCAGGGAAGGTCGTCGGGCCATGTTGTTGTTCTCGTAAGTCCTTGCGAGAACAAGCATCTTTGATTTGGCGTGCCATCGCAATAGTCACTCTGCTAACATATTGTGAAACCACTATTCACAATGTGAAAACACAATGCGCGACAGAAAAACGCCCCAGGGGGCGCAAGCCGCATTACGCGCCGTGCGCTTGCTGAAGCTGTTCACGGCCGAGCAGCCCGAGCTGCAGCTCGGCGAGGTCAGCAAGCTGTCTGGCCTTAACAAGACCACGACACACCGGCTGTTACAGGCGCTGCACAGCGAATCGCTGCTTGACCGCAATGCGAGCAACGGCGCCTATCGCCTGGGTCCGGCTCTGATGGCCCTGGGCGTGCAGGCGCTGTCGAGTGACAACCTGCGACTCAAAGCCCGTCCGCTGCTACGACGGCTCGCTGAAGAAACCGGCGAGACGGCGACACTCGAGATTCCGATCGACGACACGATGCTGATTCTCGACGAGGTCACAGGCGGTCACTTCGTCGCGGCTGGCGGTAACGTCGGCACGCGGTGGCCCATGCACGCAACGTCGACAGGCAAGGCCTTCATTGCCTTCCACGAACACGGCATGGAGCGACTCGGTGAGCGATTGACCCCTCTGACGGCCAACACGATCACGGATATGGAGAAACTCGAGGCCCAGTTCGGTGAAATTCGGCGGCGGGGCTTTGCCGAGACCGTCGACGAGCTTGAAGACGGGTTTTCGGGCGTCGGTGCCGTGGTGCGCGGCGGTTCGGGCGAGGTTCTCGGGGCATTGTCGATCTGTGGTCCGACGCAGCGCATGACGGAGAGCCGCAGAGCCAGTCTCGGCGCAACGCTGTGCGCCGCGGCCGGGCATCTCCAGCCGCGCTATTAGGCCCGCGTGTTAAGATTCATTGCGACTGATAGCTGCAGGAATAACGACATCAATAATCGCATGCTGGTCTCCCGGAACCCGATCCGAAAAGTCCTCGCCGCAATCCTGATCGCGGCGTTTATTCCACTCTCCGCGCAGGCCCTCGAGATCGAGACACCAGAAGTCGGCCTGACCGACGTTCCGCTCGACTACCGGGTGACAGGTGCGAACGCGGGGGCAAGGGTGACGCTGCAGGCTGGCGGCAATCGCTTCGAGGCGGTTGCCGATACCGATGGCACTGCCGCGTTTCCCGACGTCATGCTGAGCGAAGGGGGCACTGCTTCCGTGACCGCGACGAGCGACGGCGAGTCTGCGACGGCGAATCTGCGTGTGATCCCCGGATGGGTGTCCGTGTTGCCAGCGGTCCTGGCAATCACGATTGCGTTGACGCTGCGCAACGTAATTCCCGCGTTGCTGCTGGGCCTCTGGGTCGGGGCGACGGCATTACAATCGTTCACGCTCGAAGGCGCAGGGCGCGGCCTGCTGGATAGCTTCCAGGTCTTCGTTACGAAGGCGATCGCCGACTACGATCGCGCCTCGATCATACTGTTCACGATGATGATCGGCGGCATGGTCGGCATCATCACGCGCAACGGCGGTATGGCCAGCATCGTCCGCAATATCGTCAGCCGCGCCAAGACGGCGATTGGCGGCCAGGTAGCGGTCTGGCTGATGGGCCTGATGATCTTTTTCGATGACTACAGCAATACGCTCGTCGTCGGCAACACCGCACGTTCGCTGACCGACCACTTGAAGGTCTCGCGTGAGAAGCTCGCGTATATCGTCGACTCGACGGCTGCTCCTGTTGCCTGTATCGCACTGATCACGACGTGGATCGGTTATCAGATCGGTCTGGTCGATCAGGCGCTTGCGTCGATTGATGAGCTGTCGCACATCCAGGCGTATTCGGTCTTCATCTACTCGATCCCGTACAGCTTCTACCCAATCCTCGCGATCGTATTCGTGCTCATGATTTCGGCGAGTGGCCTCGACTTCGGGCCGATGTACAAGGCCGAAGTCCGCGCGCGCAATGGTAGCGTGAAACCTGAGACCAACGAGGAGCTGCCGGCGATCCAGGGCGACGAGCTCGAACCAAAGGACCGTATACCGCTGCGCGCAATGAACGCCTTCGTTCCGATCATCAGCCTCGTAGTCGCACTGCTGCTCAGCCTGTTCCTGCTCGGTGAAGGCGATACCCTCGTCGAGATCCTCGGGACCACGAGTCCCTATCGGGCGATGATGTACTCGTCGTTTGTCGGCGTGCTGGTCGCGGCCACGATGACAATCGGCCAGCGCATCCTGTCGGTCCACGAGACCGTCGATGCGTGGTACGGGGGGCTGCGCGCGACCTTGTTCGGCATGATCATCCTCGTGCTGGCCTGGTCTTTGTCTGACCTGACCGGTGCACTGAATACGGCGGACTATCTCGTTACCTTGCTCGCCGACTCGCTGCCGGTCGGACTGATTCCGGCGATCGTTTTCATTCTTGCCGCGATCACGGCGTTCACAACCGGCACGAGCTGGGGCACGATGGCCATCCTGATGCCGCTGATCATCCCGCTGTCCTGGGCCGTCATGGGAGTGAACGGCATCGCCGACGACGGCGGCATGCACATCATGTATTCGGCGGTTGCGTGCTGTCTTGCAGGCGCCGTCTGGGGCGACCATTGCTCACCGATCTCGGATACGACGGTGCTGTCGTCTGTCGCCAGTGGTTGCGATCATATCGAGCACGTGCGCACGCAGCTGCCGTACGCGCTGCTCGTTGGTCTTGTCGCGCTCGGCATTGGCACGATTCCGGGTGGCTTCGGCATGCCACCGTGGATTTCGATCATTGTCGGCATCGTGATCCTGGCCGCCGTGCTCAAGCTGCTCGGCAAGAGGGCGGGAGCGACGACGTGAAGCGCGAGAAACCGGTCATTGGCGTGCCGGCGGATCGACGTATCTACGACGGCCACGCCTTTCACAAAATAGGCGAGAAGTACGTTCGTGGCGTGACCGACGGTGCCGAGGGGATTCCGCTCGGCATACCGGCGGTCGCTGACCAGCTCGAGATCGACGAATTGCTGGATCTGTTCGATGGCATCCTGTTTACGGGCAGCCCTTCGGATATCGAGCCTCACCATTACGACGGCGAACCGAGCGCGCCGGGCACTCTGCATGATCCTCACCGCGATGAGATGACACTGCCGCTCGCGCAGAAAGCGCTCGAGGTCGGCATCCCGGTGTTCGCAATCTGTCGCGGCTTCCAGGAATTGAACGTGGCGATGGGTGGCACCTTGCACCAGAAAGTGCACGAAGTACCGGGGTATCACCGCCACCTGCAGAATGACGAGGACCCGCAGGACGTCCAGTACGGGCCGTCTCACGAAATCAATCTCGTTGATGGCGGGATGTTGTATGGCTTTGTCGGTGCACCGAAAACGATGGTGAATTCACTGCACGGCCAGGGGGTCGCGAAGCTCGCCGACAGCCTGGTCGTTGAAGCGGTTGCCGACGACGGGTTAATCGAGGCATTCCGCGTCGACGAGGCGCCCGGATTCAACCTGGCCGTCCAGTGGCACCCGGAATGGCGGGTCACGGAGAACGATTTCTCAATGGCAATGTTCAAGGCGTTTGGCGATGCGTGCAGGGCGCGCGCCGCCGAACGACAGGTGTAGCGTGAGCGAGACGAAACTGTTCGAGACCTGGTTTGCAGACAACAACACCGAGGATGTCGAAGCGATAGTGCCCGACATGGCCGGTGCCGCGCGCGGCAAAGTTGTGCCCGCAGCCAAGTTCGGCGACGGGCGCATGAAGATGCCGGAAGGTGTGTTCGCACAGACGATCTCCGGCGATTACGTCGACAATCCGGACAACGTCGAAGACAAGGATATGTGGCTGGTTGCCGATCCGCAGACGTTGCGGCCTGTACCGTGGGCCGCAGAACCCGCGGCGGCCGTATTCATGGACTGCTACGAACGCGACGGTTCGCCCGTTGCGACGTCGCCACGCGGCGTGCTGCGGAAGGTCCTTGCGAAGTACGAGGCGCGCGGTTGGATCCCGATCGTGGCGCCGGAAGTCGAGTTTTATCTGCTGAGTCCGCATTCGGACCCGAACGAGGAGGCCGAGCCGCCCGAGGGTCGGCTGGGCTGGACTGAGGGCGCGAAGCAGCCTTACAGCATCGATACGATGAACGACTTTGACGACTTCATTAACCAGGTCTACGAATACTGCGAAGCGCAACGCATCACGATCGACACAATTTCACAGGAAATGGGGCCCGCGCAATTCGAGCTGAATTTCCTGCACGGTAACCCGGTGGAGCTCGCAGACCAGGTGTTCCTGTTCAAGCGCACGATTCGCGAAGCGGCGATCAATCACAATATGCATGCAACGTTTCTCGCCAAGCCGATATCGGAAGAAGCGGGCAGTGCGCTGCACATTCACCAGAGCGTCGTCGACAAGAAAGGCAACAACATCTTTTCGGACGCCAGCGGTGAGCCAACCGAGCTTTTCTATGGCTTCCTCGGTGGCCTGCAAAAGTACATGAACGAAGCGCTGCTCATGTTTGCGCCGTACGTCAATTCGTATCGCCGACTGGCCAATCCCTGGGCCTCGCCGACGAACCTGGCCTGGGCTATCGACAACCGCACGGTTGGGCTGCGTGTTCCGGATTCGCCCCCAGAGGCGCGCCGTATAGAAAACCGGCTTGCCGGCTCCGACGTCAATCCATACCTTGTCATCGCCGCGTCGCTGGCCTGCGGGTATCTCGGCATGACCGAGGGCCTGAAGCCGACCGAGCCGATCGAGGGGAGCGCCTATGGTGAAGACCATAGCCTGCATCGCCACATATATAACGCTATCGCGGCGATGCGCGAGAGCGAGGCCATGCGCAGTATTCTCGGCGATGCCTTCGTCACCCTGTATACGTCACTGAAGAGCGAGGAGTACAGGGAGTTCCAGGAAATCATCACGCCGTATGAGCGTGAAATCCTGATGTTCAACGTGTAACGCCACGAGGTCACCATGGCAGCGATTGAAAAGCGCTCCCGCGAAGAACTGCAGGAGCTCGACAAGGAACACCACCTGCATCCGTTCACGGATCACAAGGACCTGCACAAGCGACGCTCGCGGATTATCTCGCGTGCTGAAGGCGTCTATGTTTTTGAGGACGACGGTCACAAGATCCTGGACGGCATGTCGGGCCTGTGGTGTGTCAACGCCGGCTACGGCCGGCAGGAAATCGTCGATGCCGCGTCGGCGCAGATGCAGGAGCTGCCGTACTACAACAACTTCTTCCAGTGCGCGCACCCACCATCGATCGAACTGGCGGCGATGCTCAAGGATGTCAGCCAGCCGCAGTTCAATCGCGTGTTTTTCACGGGCTCGGGCTCGGAGTCGAACGACACGGTCGTGCGCATGGTCCGGACCTA
>JAAUYD010258933.1_pt1 | contig 26979 bp, 23 predicted proteins | sample 7278101 | NCBI WGS metagenome assembly JAAUYD01 (sample SAMN14350128, study PRJNA611818) | marine sediment metagenome | isolation source: surface marine sediment (0.6m) | place: French Polynesia: Moorea | collected 2018-08
ATGCAGCCACTCGGGGAGGAGGCGGCCCGTCGCCTCGTCCTCGAGCCTCGAGAGCAGCGTGCGCAGGATCCGGAAGCTCGACGGCACGATGCCGCTGGCGTCGCCCGAGTGGACGCCCTCGCGCAGCACGTCGACACAGAGGTCGCCCGAGATCATCCCGCGGAGCGAGGTGGTGCCCCACAGCCGCTCGTAGTCGCCGCACCCCGAGTCGAGGCAGATCACCAGCGAAGGCGTCCCGATGCGCTCGCGCAGGTGGTCGACGTAGGCCGGGAGGTCGGGGCTGCCGCTCTCCTCGCAGGCCTCGATCAGGATGCCGCAGCGCGCGTGGGGCACGCCCTGGCGAGCCATCGCCTCGAGGGCCGTGAGCGACGCGAAGGCGGCGTAGCCGTCGTCGGCACCGCCGCGGCCGTAGAGCTTGTCGCCTTCGCGCACGGCGACCCAGGGGCCCAGGTCCTCGCGCCAGCCGGTCATCTCGGGCTGCTTGTCGAGGTGGCCGTAGAGGAGCACCGTGTCGTCGGTCTGGCCGGGCACCTCCATCCAGATCACCGGCGTCCGCCCGTCGAGCTCGACGACCTCGACCGTCAGTCCCGGGATCTCCCGGGCGCGGCACCAGTCGGCGATCAGGTCGACGGCGCGCTGCATGTGGCCCTTGTCGCGCCAGTCGGGCTCGAACGCCGGCGACTTGTTCGGGATCTCGATGTAGCGCTCGAGGCTCGGGAGGATCTCCCGGTCCCAGGTGGACCCGACGAAACGTTCCGTCTCGCTTCGGTCGAGCGGGTGGCGGTCCGGGGCGGTCGCGGCGGGCTCCAAGCACTCCTCCTGATCTCGTCGGGCGTCGTCGGCGAGATGAAGCCGCCCGTTCGAGCCGAGGCTAGCGGCCCGCGCGGAAACTGCGCGAAACCGCTAACCTGCGCGCGCCGCACGTCCCCGTGCGCCGAGCGCATGCTCCCGCTGCGCCTCCCGCCGAGTCCCGCCCGACCTCGGCGACTCGATCGGAGTCCCCTTTGAACGCGTTCCTGCCCTCTGCCTCGGGCGAGGCCCGAGGACCGTCCGTCGACGGTACCGGGCAGCGCGGCGGCAGCCTGCGCGAGCGCTTCACCGCCGGGCTCGAGGATCGCGGGAGCTATCCGAGCTGGGTGCTCGTCGCGGCGCTCGCGGGAATGTTCGCCACGACCTTCCCGATCACGATCCTGACGGTCGCCCTCGGCATCGTGGCCGCGGAGTTCGGGGTGAGTCAGGACCACGCGGCCTGGGTCATCTCCGGCCCGATGCTGCTCTCCGCCGTGGCGCTGCCGCTGCTCGGCAAGCTCGGGGATCTCTACGGACACCGCCGCACCTTCCTCTTCGGCTTCGCCGCCTCCACGGTGACGGCGGCGCTGACCGCCATCGCGTGGGATCTCGGCTCGCTGATCGGGCTGCGGACCCTGGCCGCCGTGCTCGGCGGCGCCACCGGTCCGAGCTCGATGGCGCTCATCTTCGCGGTCACCGCGCGCGAGAAGCGCGTCTCCGCCATGGGCTGGTGGTCCTTCACCGGCGCGGCCGCCCCGGCGCTCGGCCTCGTGGCCGGTGGGCCGCTCGTCGAGTGGCTCGGCTGGCGCGTGGTGTTCGTGCTGCAGGCCGGCATCTCGGTCGCGGCCCTGTTGCTCGCCTGGCTCGTGCTGCGCGAGACCCCGCGCCAGCGCGTGCGCTTCGACCTGCTCGGCGCGGGCACCCTCGCGGTGGGCGTCGCCGGGCTGATGTGGGCGCTCGGGCGCGTGCGGACCGTGGGGCTCGAGAGCCTCGAGATCGCGGGCGGCGTCCTCCTCGGCGTCGTCATGCTCGCGGCCTTCGTCCAGGTGGAGAGGCGGGCCGTGGCGCCGCTGCTCCCGCTCTCGTTCTTCTCGCTGCGCAACTTCAGCGCGCCGATCGTCTCCAACGCCTTCATGGGCGCGGCCTACATGGGGGCGTTCGTGGTCGCGCCGTTGCTGCTGCTCGAGGTGTTCGAGTACTCGCTCTCCGCGGCAGCCGGGATCATGCTGATGCGGACGCTCTCGCTCACGATCGCCTCGCCCTTCGGAGGGCGGCTGGGAACGCGCTTCGGCGAGCGGGCCGCCGCCGTGATCGGCGCCGGCATCATGACGCTCTCCCTCGCGATCCTGGCTGTGGCGTCGATCGAGGCGTCGCTTCCCCTGGTCGTGCTCGGCCTCGTGCTCCAGGGGACGGGCCACGGCCTGGCCCTGCCTTCGCTCACGAGCTCCGTCTCCAATGCGGTGCCCGAGGCCGACCTCGGCATCGCGTCGGCCGCGAACCGTCTCACCGGGCAGGTGGGCGCCTCCTTCGGCATCACCTTCCTCGCGCTCGTCTACGGCGGCGCCGCAACCGGGAGCGCGTTCGCGGGCGCCTTCGCCGCCGGGGCCGTCCTGTCGGCCGGGTCGCTGGCCGGCGCCGTGGCCATGGCGCGGGGCCGGGCGAGCTGAGTCCCGAGGGCTGGCCCTTTACGCCGGGCCGGGGCTTCTCCAGGTTCTCCTCATGTACGACTTGAAGGGTCGGATCGGTCTGGCGCTCGGGAGTGGGGCGGCTCGCGGCTGGGCTCACGTGGGCGTGATCCGGGCGCTCGAGGAGCGGGGGATCGTCCCGGACATCGTGTGCGGCTCGTCGGCCGGCGCGCTGGTGGGGGCGATGTACGCCGCGGGGCGCCTCGAGGGGCTCGAGAAGTTCGGCCAGGAGCTCGATTGGCGGCAGATGGTCGGGTACTTCGACGTGAGTCTGCGGGGCGGGCTGATCCGGGCCCGCAAGCTGCTCGCCACCCTGACCGCCGAGTTCGGCAGCCACGATCTGGCGAGCCTGGGGAAGCCCTTCGGCTGCGTGGCGACGGACCTCGTGACCGGGCGCGAGATCTGGCTGCGGGAGGGTCCGCTCTTCGAGCGCGTGCAGGCCTCGATGGCGCTGCCCGGGCTCGTGGCGCCCGTTCGCCTGGACGGGCGCTGGCTGGTCGACGGCGGGCTCGTGAACGCCGTCCCGATCTCGCTGTGCCGGGCCATGGGCGCCGAGACCGTGATCGCAGTGGACCTCGACACGACCCTCATCGGGCGCCACCGCGCGGCCATCGCGGCCGCGGCCGGCGAGACGACGCGAAGGTCCGAGCCCGCGGCGGCGCCGCCCGAAGCCGTCGCGGCCCCGGAGCCCGAGCGCTCCCAAGACGCCGAAGAAGGCGCCGAAGAAGACGCCGAAGCCGCCGAACGCGAGGCGCTCGAGGCGGCGCTGCTGGCGCTCCCGGGCGGCGCGCCGCTGCCGCGCAGCCTGGTGGAAGAGCGCGGCGAGGCCGACGGGGCGAACGCGCTCCAGGGCTTCGTGAACTCGATGTGGGAGCGCATCGGCCGCGGCGGGACGGGAGAGGCTCGCGAGCCGAGCCCGCGCGAGCCGCAGCCGCCCTCGATCTACGAGGTCGTGGGAACGGCCCTCAGCATCATGCAGGTGCGGCTCACCCGCAGCCGCATGGCGGGCGACCCCCCGGAGCTGCTCATCACGCCGAAGCTCCAGGACTTCTGGATGCTCGACTTCGACCGCGCGCAGGAGGCGATCGCCGAAGGACGCCGGGCCGTGGCGCGGGCCCTGGCCGATCACCCCATCGCCTAGGCTAGGCGATGGAGCGCGCGAAGAGCTCGTCGATGGCCTTCTGGCCCGACTCGGCGAGGAAGCGCGTGCCCGAGCCGCAGAAGTGCGCGTGCTCGATCAGCGGCTCGGAGACCTCGGTGAAGCGCTGGCCCGACCAGCGAAACCAGCTCTCCTTGTCCTGGTCGAACACGAAGAGCGGCTTGTTGCAGAGCTTGGCGAACTCGGCGCCCCAGCCGGTGCCACCCTTCACGGTCTGATTGGGCAGGATGCGCCCGACGATGAAGATCTCCTGGCCGTGGTTCACCTGATGCCAGATGGTCTGGAGCACGCTCTTGAAGAGCGGCGTGTCCGGGTACTCGCGATCCATCAGCCGGCTCACGTAGGCGAGGCTCACGTCGCCCTGGGCCAGCTCCTCGGGGGTCAGCACCCGGATGCCGCGCTGGCGGGCGTCGCTGTGACCTTCGAAGGTGTAGTTGACCTCGGCGACCCCGCTGCGCTCGGCCGCAGCCCCGAAGGCCGCCTCGGCGCCCTGGGCGGCTCCGCTGTACAGGACGCAGTGCTGGGGATCGAGCTTCGCCACGGTCGGTCTCCTCGTTTCGTTCCGGCAATCTAGCTCTGTTGGCCCGAGCTACGCTCGGGGGGCGATTGTCCCGGGCCGCGCTCGGGAGGCGGGTCCGACTCCGGCGGTGGGCCGCGCCGGCGCGGGTGGGCGGCGCGATAGGCCGCGACGGTGGCCCGTTGGTCGAGCTCCTCGACCTCGAGATCGAAGGCGACCGGACGCGCGGGAAAGCCCACCTGGTAGCGGCGTCCGTCCCGGGTGCGCTCCAGCATGCCGTAGTCGACCAGGTGGCGGCGGATGGTCACGTGGTCGGTCTCGAGAGCCGGCACCACCTCCTCGCGCCAGCGCTCGATCTCCCGGTTGATCTCGGCCTCGGCGTAGCTCGCGTCCGGGTCGAGGGTCATGACGAAGCTCTTCATCAGGATGTCGCGATCCCGGCGACGCCGCGGGAAGGGCCGGGGCTGCCAGCCGGCGCCGATGCGCAGCAGACGCTCGGCGAACTCCTCGAGCGAGATCATGCCGGGATTCAAGCGAGTCGGCGCCGAAGAGGCAAAGCGCCAGACGAGACGACGCCCGCCCCGGAGGCCGGGACGGGCGTCGTCGAATCGCCTCGAATTCGCGGGGGCTAGGCTCGCGTGCGGCGGCCCAGGGCGAGAGCGCCGAGCGCGGGAACGAGCATCCACAGGGCCGCGACCTCGGGGACCGCGACGCCCCGGATCTCGCCCGTGCCCGAGCTGGTGAAGCCCGTCAGCACCTGACCGTCGTCCGAGAGCGTGCCGGCGTCGACCTGGGTCGAGAACGAGATGCTCACCGAGTCGCCGAGGGCGAGACCGAAGGGCAGGCTCTGGCTCGCGATCGTTCCCACCGCGCCGCCGAACAGGAACTGGACGAGGCCGCCGATCGGGCTGTAGGTGATCAGGGCCTCGGCAAGGTCGATCTCGAGCAGATCACCGCCGGGCAGCAGCAGGTCGAAGATGCCGCCGGCCGCGCTGGTCACCGTGTCGCCGAGCACGCCGATGCCCGAGACGTCGGGGATGAAGACGTCGAGGGCGATGTCGGCCACGAGCACCGGGCCGGCGGGAGCGCCGTCGACGAGGAAGTTCACGGTCGTGAGCGGATCGGGGTCGGCCAACCCGGGGTCGGCGTCGAACAGGCTCGAGCCGTCGTAGCCGAGGTTCACCCCGCCGAGCTCGATCTGGATGGTGGCGGCGCTCACCGAGGTGGCGAGACCGAGAACGGCAGCAACGGCAACCGCAACAATCGAGGTGCGCATCAGAGGTCTCCATCAGGGGCCTCGGGATGAGACCCCCTGGACCCTGAGTGACCGGTTTGCACACGGACGTGGCAAAAAGAGCGGGGCCGGAAGAGCGAGCCGGCGAGCGGTGGAGCCGGATCGAGCCAGATCGAGTCAGGTCGAGTCGGATGGTGGAAGGGAGGCGGCGGCTCACGCGGCGTCAGAACGAAACCGCCCCCGGAACCTCGCGGTTCCGGGGGCGTCGATTGGTAGCGGGGGAGGGATTCGAACCCCCGACCTCCGGGTTATGAGCCCGACGAGCTACCAGACTGCTCTACCCCGCAGCAAATCCGGATTCGGGACGATAGCGGGGCCGGGCCGGGCGTCAACGCGGGGACCTGCACGCGCGCTGCGCGCGTCCTGCGCCCTCGGCGCACGCCCGGGCCCGTTTTCGGGACCACCTTTCGACGCATGCCGGCACTTACCTCCCAGGGCCCGCGCGGCCCTCGGAGGTGTTCTCGATGCGGAATCCCAGGATCTCCCTGCTGCTCACCGTGCTGCTGGCCGTACTGCTGGCCGGCCTGGCCGCCCCCATGGGTGCGGAGAAGCTCTACCACTGGGTGGACGCCGACGGAACGGTGTCGTTCACGGACGAGTACGAGCGAATCCCGAAGGCGGAGCGCGAGTCCGCCAAGGTGATCTCGACGGCAGGACTCGACGGCTATGCGCGCTTCACCCCCGAGGACCAGTCGCTGCGAGAGAGCGAGGCCGAGCTGCGCCGCGAGCGCATCGCGCGTCTGCGCCACATCAACCAGGAGGCCCGCACCGCGAGCCTGCCCGCCGTCTCCGCGGCTCCGCCCGGGGCGGCGCCTGGCGGCTCGGGCGGCGGCTACACGGCCACCGTGGACGTCAACGGCTCGACCATCCGCATCCCCGCGGACATGGGCGAGGGCGACGGTCCGGTGGTGGTCGAGCAGATCCGCGCGATTCGCAAGGGCAAGAACGTCACGCAGACGGCCACCGTGGTTCGCCGCGGGGACGAGGTGCTGATGATCGTCTTCCCCGAGCCGCACCGGCAGATCAGCTCGAGCGACTTCATCGACGAGGAAGACCTCCTCGACGACTAACCCGCCAGCGCGTCCACGGAGGGCGCGCGAGGACGGGTCGACTACTCCGAGTCGTCGATCGCGCTCGGCGGAACCGAGTCCTCGAAGGGGCGGAGCACCCCGGGCGGGAGCCCGGCGCGACGCGCCTCCTCCAGGAGCTTGGGCCAGGCCTCCTCGGCCGCGGCGAGCTCCAGGGCGGCGGCCTCGCGCTCGGCCACGATCTCCTCGCGCGGCTCACCGCGCAGCCGGGTGCGGTGGCGCCCCTTGGCGTAGGCGGCGTCGCCCTCCTCGACGGCGGTGCGGGCGCGCTTCAGGCGCTCGCGAGCGTCCTCGAGCCGCTGCACCCACATCTGCTGATCGATCTCCATCTGCTCCGGATCGGCGAGGGCCGGGAGCGCGGGGAGGGCCAGCAGCAGGGCGAGGCCGAGAGCGGTCGCGAGAGGCAGGAAGGGCGTGGCCCTCGTCATGCGGCATCTCCGGAGGCGCCGATCCAGCCGGCGTCGATGGGCGCGCTCGGCGTGAGGCGCTCGTGGACGAAGTCGTCGAGGTTGCGCGCGCTGTCGCGATCCAGCTCGTGGAAGCGGATGCCGAAGCCGGGCAGGCGCGAGCCGTCGGGGGCCCGGCGCCACACCACGCGGCCCGTGGGCTCGAAGCGCCGATCGGGGCCCTCGGGCAGTACGAAGGAGAGGTGCAGGTCGGCGTCGGGCGGCTCCCAGGAGCTCTCGACGAAGATCCCGCCGCGCGAGACGTTGCGGGCCAGGGCCAGTCGCGACTGGCCGGCACCCGCGATGCGGACGGGGGTCTCGAGCCCGACCCGGGGAAGACCCAGCGGGGTGGAGCTCGCGGTGAAGCGTCGCACCGAGCGGACCAGGACGTCCCGGGAGAGGGGCTTGGCCAGCACGTCGGCCGCGCCTGCCTCGATGGCCCGGGCGTGGTCGCGCGAGCTTCCCGACCCGATCGCGATCACGGGGATGCGGGCACTGCGCTCCGCCCCGGTGATCTCCCGGCACACCAGTGCGCCGTCGAGATCGGGGAGCGAGAGATCCAGCACTACCAGGTCGGGCTCGTGGGTGCGGACCATCTCCAGGGCCTCCGCCGCGTGGCTCGCCGTGATCACGTCCGCCAGGGGGCGGATGCACAGCGTCTCGAGCTCGCGAAACAGGGCGGTGTCGTCGACGACCAGCACCAGGGAGCGGTTCGAAGCCATCTAGCGGTTCCCGGTGAGGCCGCGGCGGATGGCGGCGATCTCGAGGGTCACCTTCCACTCGCCGGTCTCTTCGTCGTGGGCCCAGTTCTGGGTCACGTCGACGTTGCGCTCGACCATCTCCGAGAGGATGTAGCCGCTCCAACGGACGTCCACGGTGGCGGTGCGCGCCTCTTCGTCGAGGTCGACGGTCACGACCTCGTAGTCGGTGAGCCGGAAGTCCGCGACCTGGGGCTCGAGCGCGAGGAACTCCTCCATCTGCTCGTCCGTCACGAACTGCGCGGCCTTGGCGATCCGGCCGTAGCGGACGTACTGGGTGAAGTGGAGCCGCGCCGTGTCGAAGTCGTCGGTGCGGTCCATCTGCGCCAGGCCCTCGAACGTCGAGCAGCCGCCGATCGGGGCCGTTGCGAGTAGCGCGAGCAGCGCCACCATCCCCAGACGGAAGCGGTGGGTGGTCATGGGTCCCTCCAAGGACCGGCAGCTCCGGCCGTAGGCGGTCGGGCGCCGGTCGTTTCCCGTATCGCCGGGTGGGGCGCGGAACTTGAGAATCCGGCATCGTGGGCCCCATCGGCGGTCGAACCCGCGTCGAGGGGAATGACCATCACAGAATGGCGCCCACCAGAGGGGCGCCGAGGACGCCAGGAAGGGAGAGCGCGCTGCTGCTGCTGGGAATCGACGTGGGGGGGACCAAGATCGCGACGTCCCTGGGTGACGAGCACGGACACGTGCTCGCCAGCCGGGTGCGGCCCACCGAGCCGTCGGGCGACAGCCTGAAGGATCTGTCGCGCATCGCGGGGGAGCTTCGAGAGCTGATCGAGGCGGAGGGGCGGACCCTCTCCGAGGTCGATGGCGTCGGCGTGTCCCTGCCCGGGCCGCTGGATCGGGAGGGCGGGCGCGTGCTGAATCCGCCGAACCTTCCCGGCTGGCACCGCGCCCCGGTCCGGGACGCGCTCCAGGAGGCCCTCGGCGTCCCCGTGGCGATCGACAACGACGCCAATGCCGCCACCCTCGCCGAGTGGCGCTTCGGGGCCGCGCGGGGCTACCAGCACGTCGTCTTCCTCACCATGTCGACCGGGGTCGGTGGCGGGATGGTGCTCGGCGGACGCCTCCACCGCGGCGTGGCGTCGAGCGCGGGCGAGGTCGGCCACATGCCGATCGAGTGGGACGGCGCCCCGTGCCCTTGCGGGCTGCGCGGGTGCCTCGAGGCGTACATCGGGGGCGCGGCCTGGGCGCGGCGTCTCGCCGAGGTGACGCCGGCCGGGAGCGGCGTGGCCGAGCGCGCGGGATCGAGCCCGCCGCGGCCCGAGCACGTGGTCGAGGCGGCCCGTGAGGGGGACGCCTTTGCGCTCGCCGAGCTCGAACGCTTCAACGGCTACCTGGCCCGGGCGATCGTGCATCTGACCTTCGTGCTGGCGCCCCAGGTGTTCGTGCTCGGCACGATCGTTCGCGCAGCAGGCCCGCTGTGCCTGGACCCGGTTCGGGCGCTGGTGCGCGACCACGTCTGGGACTTCCTCGGACGCGACCTCGCCATCGTGGCGGGCGAGCTGGGTCCGCGGCTTCCCGAGCTCGCGGGTCTCGGCGTGGCGAGCGACGCCTTCGCGAACGCGTCGGACCCCGAGTAGCGGCTAGGCCGACGCGGAGTCTTCGCCGGGCGTTTCGGCACCGACGGGTTCGGCACGAGACGGTTCGGCGCCGGAGGCCAGCAGGTCTTCCTGCAGGAGGCGCGTGGCCTCGGCGCGCAGCGTGGCGATGGCCTCGACGACCTTGGGGATCTCGTCCCCGGAACGGCTGGCCGTCTCGAGGATGCGCTCGACCGCTTCGGAGACGGCGACGCTCGCGGTGCCGTGGGACTCGGTGTTCGAGTGGATCGAGCGGATCATCTCCGAGATCGCGCTGATGCTGGCGGTGATGAAGCGCCCCGACTCGCGCTGCTCCTCGGTCGAGCGGTGGACGCTGCGGCACATGTCGAGGGCGGTCTCGGCGTTACGCAGCATCTCCTCGCCCGCGCGCGACTGCTCGGTCACCGCCGTGGTGATCTGCTGCACCATCGAGGACGTGTTCTGGGCGGCCTCGGCCACGTGCTTCGAATTGCGGGTCTGCTCGCCGGTGGCGCGCGCGATCTCGGCGACCCGGTTGCTGGCCTCGGAGGCGAGGTTGCGGATCTTGTCGAGCTCGTCCCCGGCCACCCGGGAGCGGGTCATCCCCATCTCGACCGCCTCCATGCCGGCGCCCATGGCCGAGACGGCATTGCTCGACTCGTCCTGCACGGCGGCGATCAGGCCCTCGATCTCCTTGGTGCTGGTCGAGGTGCGCTGAGCGAGGGTCTTCACGTGATTCGCGACCACGGCGAAGGCCTTGCCCTGCTCGCCGGCCTGGGCCGCGATGATCGCCGCGTTCAGCGAGAGCAGGTTGGTCTCGTCGTTGATGCCGCCGATCACGTTCACGATCTCGCCGATCTCGTTGATCCGGGTGGCCAGCCGCTCGAGGACGGTGCGGGCCTCGCGAACCTGCTCGAAGGAGCGCTCGATGCCCTGGATCGTCGCGCCCACCGCGTGGGTCCCCTGGTCGGCGCCGCTGCTGAGCTTCTCGGTGAGCTCCGAGGCCTCGCCCACGTGCTGGCTCACCTCCTGGATCGCCCGGTCCATCTGCACCATGGCCGCGGCCGACTCCTCGGCCATCGACTGCACGGCATCGGTGCTGTCGGCGACCTGGCGGATGCTGGCCGACATCTCGTGGAGCGAGGAGGTCGAGGCGTCCACCGTGTCGTGGAGCGAGCCGGCGCTGCGTGCCACCTCCTCGATCGCGCTCCCCATCTCGAGGATCGAGGACGAGGCCTCCTCGGTGGAGCGCGAGAGGCTGTCGACCTCGGCGTTGATGCCCTTGATCGAGGTGTTGATGTTCGCGAGCAGCGAGGCCGTCTCCTCGACGGCCTCCTCCGTGAGGTCGTGCCCGCGCTCGATCTCGGCGAGGGCTGCCGTGACCGTCGTCGGTGCGTCCTTCAGCTTGCTGCGGACGTCGGCGCGCAGCTCGTCGAGCCGCACGCGGAAGAGCGCGAGCCGCTCGAGTCGGCCGTCGGGATCGCCGAGCGCCTCGAGGTCGCCCTCGTGCAGCTCCGGCGCCTCGGTGCCGTCCGCCAGGGCGAGCAGCCGCGCGACGAGACGGTCCGCGGCGGAGCTTCCGGCGTTCGCGCCGAGCGTGAAGGCGGCCGCGGCGGCGGCTCCCACGACCGCAACGAAGGCCAGCCACAAGGGCAGGCCGAAGGAGACCCCGATCAGGCCCAGGAGCGCGGGCGACAGGGTCGCCAACAGCGCCATGCCCAGGGCCCGCGTCGAGGAACGGGAAGATCGTGCTGCGGAATCGGGCGGCGAAGGCCGGTCCATGGATGCGCTCCGAGGGTCGTTCCCCCATCGGCGCCAAGGGAAGGAGCCTTGAGGTGCAGATCGGCGAGAACGGAGCCCGGGCCCTGGGCTAGTCGGCCGTGGTGTTCGCCACCCGGTGAAGCTCCGATCGGAGGTCCGCGAAGCGACCCGTCCCCTCGGCGAGGGCGGCTCGCACGCGCTCGAGGAGCCGCAGGTAGAAGCGCAGGTTGTGAATCGAGGCGAGTCGCGCGCCCAGGGTCTCGCCGGTCTGCAGCAGGTGACGCAGGTAGCCGCGGCTGTGCTGCTGGCAGGTGGGGCAGTCGCAGTCCGGATCCGGGGGCGCGTCGTCACGCTGGAAGCGCGCGTGTCGGATGCGCAGCTCGCCCCGGGACGTGAACAGGATCCCGTGGCGCGCGTGTCGGGTCGGCACCACGCAGTCGAACAGGTCGATGCCGCAGGCCACGCCGTCGACCAGGTCCACGGGTCGGCCGAGCCCCATCAGGTATCGCGGGGCCTCGGCGGGGAGGGCCGTGTTCGCCTCGCGAATCGCGTCGGCCCGGCTCCCCTCGGACTCGCCGAGGCCGAGCCCTCCGTGGGCGTAGCCGTCGAAGCCGAGCCCGGCCGTCGCCTGGGCGCTGCGCCGACGGAGCGCCGCGTCGACGCCGCCCTGCACGATCCCGAAGACGGCCTGGTCCTTCCGGCGGCGCGCCCCGGCCGCCCGCTCGGCCCAGCGCAGGCTGCGCTCCATGGCCGAGGCGGCCGGCGCCTTCGCGTCGGGAGGCTGGCACTCGTCGAGCACCATGGCGATGTCGGAGCCCAGCGCCTCCTGGATCGCGACCACGCCTTCGGGGGTGAGCGTGCGGCGTCGGCCGTCGAGGGGGGAGGCGAAGGTCACGCCTTCCTCGTCGATGCGTACGCGGTCGGCCAGGGAGGTGATCTGGAAGCCGCCGCTGTCGGTGAGCCAGGGCCCCTGCCAGCCGGTGAAGCCGTGCAGGCCGCCGAGCCCGTCCACCACGTCCTCGCCGGGCCGCTCGTGGAGGTGATAGGTGTTCGAGAGCAGCATCTGCGCCCCCAGGGCGCGGAGGTCGCCCGCCGCGACGCCGCGCACGGCGCCGTAGGTCGCGACCGGCATGAACGCCGGCGTCTCGACCACGCCGTGCGGCGTCGCGAGCCGGCCGCTGCGCGCCTCCTCGTCGCGATCCCGGATCTCGAAGCCGAAGCCCGTCGCCTTCATGCCAGGAGCATCGCATCGCCGTAGGAGTAGAAGCGATAGCCCTGCTCGATCGCCTCGGCGTAGGCGGAGAGCACCGTCTCGCGCCCGGCGAAGGCGCACACCAGCAGCAGCAGGGAGGAACGGGGCAGGTGGAAGTTTGTGAGCAGGGCATCGACGACCCGGAAGTCGTCTCCCGGTGCGAGGAGGAGCCGCGTCCGGCCGACCCCGGCCCGGAGTCCGCCCTCCTGGCGAGCGGCGTGCTCGAGGGTGCGCGTCACGGTGGTCCCGACAGCCACTACCCGGCCTCCCGCAGCGCGCGTCTCGGCGATGGCCCGCGCAGTCGCCTCGGGGACCTCGAACGCCTCTTCGTGGAGCGCGTGGGCGGCGAGATCCTCGGGACGGATCGGCCGGAAGGTGCCGACCCCGATGTGGAGCACGACCTCGGCCCAGCGTGCACCCGCGGCGCGGATCCGATCGAGGAGGTCGTGGGTGAGATGCAGCCCGGCGGTGGGTGCGGCGACGGAGCCCTCGCTGCGCGCGAACACCGTCTGGTAGCGGTCCTCGTCGAAGGCCTCGGGGGCTTCGCGGCGGATGTAGGGCGGCAGCGGCATCTCGCCATGGGCGTACGGGTCGCAGCCGGTGGGAAACGCGAGAGCGACCTCTCCGTCGTCGAGGAGACCCGTGATCTCCGCGTCGAGCTCCGGTTGGCCCGCTCGGGTTCCGGGAAAGCCCAGGCGCAGGCCGGGCCGCAGCCGGCCGCGGCATCGCACCAGCGCGCGCAGGACCACGCGATCGTCGGAAGCGGAGCCCGGGGGCGCCGGGCCGAGCAGCAAGGCCTCCGCCCGGCCTCCGCTCGCCTTGTGCCCTCGGAGTCGCGCGTGGCGCACGCGCGTGGCGTTGCCGACGACGAGGTCTCCCGGGCGCAGCAGGGCGGGCAGGTCGGACACGTGGCGATGGGAGCGCGTCCCCGTCTTGCGGTCGAGCACCAGCAGGCGGGCGTCCTCGCGACGGGCGGCCGGGGCCTGGGCGATCGCCGTTTCGGGCAGGGCGAAGTCGTAGTCAGCGAGGTCGATCACGGGAAGGGCCGGCCGCGACCGGAGGCGGAAGACCGTTGGTCAGCGCCTCGAGCAGAGCCGGGGTCTCGCGGATCGAGTCCCAGGAGAAGAGGGCGGAGCCGAGATTCGGCTGCCCCGCCACGCTCTTCACCTGGGCGAGGGCGCCCGCCGGCTCCTTCGCGAAGAGCCAGCTGCCGAGGCCGATCCAGAGGCTCCGGGTGCGGGCAAGGCCGGCCATCGCCTGGACGCCCTGCTCGAGCAGCTGGGGATCGCGCGTGTAGAGCATGGGGACGGCGAAGTCGAGCAGGCCGCGGTCGAGCCAGCCCGCCCAGTTCTGGTAGTCGACGAGGTAGGCGCGCTCGCGGTCCGCGATCACCGCCGCGGACATCGCGATCCCCGGTCGCACCTCGCGTGCGCGGTTGCCGATCGCCTCGACCAGCTCGGCGAGCTTCTCCCGCCGCCAGTCGTCGAAGCGGCTGCCGTTGCGCTGGGAGCTCCCGAAGGGTGCCGACAATCCGGTCTCGCTCTGGAAGCGCGTGCGCGAGGGCAGGCCGAAGCCGAAGCTCAACCCGACGCCGAAGCGCGTGCCCGGGATGTAGGGCAGGACGTCGGCGTAGCGGATGTAGTCGAGGTGCAGGCCGTCGAGCTCGGGGTAGCGCTCGAGGAGCTCGGCGAAGGTCGCGACGAGGCGCTCGCGAACGCCGGGCACGGCCGGGTCCAGCCACACCGCGGGCGTCCCCATGCGGTAGTAGCTCCGGTCGGGCTCCGGGAGGTCGAACTCCGGATAGGAGAGGATCGAGCGCCCCTTGGCGTCCACCGACACGGCGTCGGGGCCGAGGTCCCGGAGGATGGGTGCCTCCGGGTTCTTGGCGAGGGACAGCACGTTCACCCAGGCATGCACGCGCAGGCCCCGGGCGTGAGCCTCCGCGATCAGCACCTGCAGGGCGTCCCGCTCGCCCATCCGCCACGTGTTCAAGTAGGGATCGGGGTCGGCCAGGCTGGAGTCGTACCAGGCGCGGCCACCGCGATACACCTGGACGAAGAGGTCGCTCACGCCCATCGCCTCGGCGTCGGCGAACAGCGTGGCGAGGTGCTCCCGGCGTTCGAGCACGCGCTGGGATCCTTCGCACAGCACCCAGAGACCGCGCGGCGCATCGGCCGCCGCGGGGGCACCCGCCACGAGCAATGCGGCGATCACGGCCGCCAGCACGAGGCCGGGCCGGATCCGCCGGGGGGGCGAGTGGTCGATGAGCGCGCTCAATCCGGCGGCGAATCTACCCGTCTCGTCCGGGCATGCACGTCGCGCCCGAAACCGGCGCGATGTCGTCGGATCCGGCTCCCGGGACGTGCGCGCGACCGCCGCGTTTCGCACACTGATCGGGATGGGGGACGAAAGCAGGGGCCGGGCCCACGGCCTCGTCGGGGTCTGCGTGGCGCTCGCTCTGTGTCTGGGCGCCGCGGGAACGCTCGGCTGGTTCGCTTCGGTGGCCCCGGCGAGCCCGGTGGCCGAGCCGGCGCCGGAGACGGGCGCGGCCGGTGCGCTGTCGCGGGCGCGCGAGCAGCTGGCGGCGGGCGAGCCGGCCGTGGCGATCTCGACCCTCGAGGGCCTCGGCGCCGTCGAGCTGGTCGAGGACTACCGTCTGCTGCTCCTGGCCCGCGCCCAGGCCGCGGCGGGCGACCCCGAAGCCGTCGTGGCCACGAGCGACGCGTTCGTGCGGGAGCACGCCCACTCGCCCCTGCGAGGAGCGATGGGGCGCGTGCGCGGAGATGCCCAGGCCGAGCTCGGAGTCGAGGCCCGCGCGCGGACGGCGTGGGCCGACGCGGCGCGGCGCACCCGCGACGAGGACGAGCGTGCCGAGCTTCTCGCCCTGCAGGCGCGTTCCTACGAGCGGGAGCGCGCCCGTCCGGACGCCGCGGCCGTGTGGCTCGAGATCTGGACGAAGCTCCCCCACACGCCGAGCGGAGACCTCTCCGAAGCGGCGCTGGACCGGCTCGAACCGACCCCGGGCGCCCTGCGCACGGCGGCGGCGCGGGCCGATCGGGCCCAGGTGTTCTACGACGAGCGCCACAACGAGGCGGCTCTCTACGAGGTGGAGCGGCTGCTCGCCGGACCCACCGGCGAGGCGTCGCGACCGCCGGATGACGAGCGGCTGGACCGGATGCGGGAGCTGCGGGCGTACTTGCTGTTCCGCCAGCGGCGCTATCCCGATGCGGTCGAGGCCTTCGAGGCGCTCGGCAATGACTCCGAAGCGCGCTTCTGGCGGGCGCGTTCGCTCGCGCGCAGTGGCCGCATCGACGCCTCCATCGCCGCGTTCCTGGCGGTCGCGAAGTCCGAGCCGGGGGCGCTCGGCTTCCGCTCGCGGTTCCTGGCCGCCACCCTGCACGAGGGCGAAGGGCGGAAGGCCGATGCCGCCCGGCTCTACACGGAGGTCGCCACCCGCGCGCCGCGCGCCAGCCAGCGCCGGACCGCCCGCTGGCGAGTCGGCTGGATGGCGTATCGGGAGGGCGAGTTCGCGCGCTCGGCCGAGCTCCTCGGCGAGCTGGCCCGACAGCACGACGACCCGCTGGATGCGCTGCGTCCGCGCTACTGGAACGCACGGGCGTTGACGCGATCGGACCCGCCGCAGGGCGGCCAGGAGGAGCTACGCGCCCTGGTCGGCGAGATGCCGTTCACCTACTACGGCCTGCGCGCGGGGCAGCGCGTGGGCCCGGCGGCGCCGCGCGCCGGCAGCGGGCCCATGCCGCTTCCGCGGCTTCGGGCCGACCGGCTGCGGCGCCTGCGCCTGATGCTCCTGGCCGGCGCCCTCGAGGAGGTGCGCATCGAGCTGCCGGGGCTGGTTCGGAAGGCGCGGGGCGTCGGCGACCGCGGTGCCTTGGCGGAGCTGCTCGCCGCGGCCGGCGCCTATCACGAGGCCGAGCGCCTGATCGTCGACACCGAGCGCGCCGAGCTCGCCCGAGGCCTCGACCCGGCCCGGCGAACGCTCTGGGTACACGCCTGGCCCCGCGCCTTTTCCACCGAGGTGGAGGCCGCCGCCCGGGCCGCGGGCATCCCGGAGGCCCTGCTGCTCTCGGTCATGCGCGAGGAGAGCGGATTCCGCCCCAAGGTGCTGTCCTCGGTCGGCGCCCGGGGCCTCGTGCAGATCATGCCCACCACCGGCACGCATCTCGCGCGCCTGCTGTCGTGGCCGCAGTTCGATCCCGATCAGCTCTTCGATCCCGAGACCAACCTGACCCTCGGCGCCCGCTACCTGCGCAACCTGCTCGAGGAGTTCGACGGCCGGGCGGCCGCGGCCGTGGCGGCCTACAACGCCGGCGAGAACGCGGTGGCGCGCTGGATCGATCGCAACGGCGGCCTCGAGGAGGACGAGTGGGTCGAGGCGATCCCCTACGATCAGACCCGAAGCTACGTCCGTCGCGTCCTGCGCAGCCTCCACGTCTATCGCACACTCTATCCCGAGGCTGCGAGCGTGGGCGCCGGAGCGGACGACACGATGAGCACGACGGGGACGAGAAAGGGAGGGGATGCCGGAACCGTCGCTCTGGAAGTTCGCTAGGGCGGAACGGGCTGGAAGCGGCCTCGATGTGGTGGGCCTGGGCGAGTGCTCGCTCGACAGCGTCGCCCTCGTGGATGGCCTCCCGGGTCTCGGCGCCAAGGTCGCCGTGGCGGATCGTCGCGAGCTGCCCGGCGGGCAGGTGGCCACCGCGCTGCTGGCCCTCGAGCGGCTCGGACGCAGGACGGGTCTGATCTGCGCGGTCGGCGACGATGCCGCCGCCCAGGGCGCCCTCGAGCCCCTGCGCGAGGCGGGGATGGATCTGGCGGGGGTGCGCACGGTGCCGGGCACCCGCACGCGCAGCGCCATCGTGTTGGTGGATCGCGGCAGCGGCGAGCGGACGGTCCTGGGCCACCAGCCCCAGGGGCTGCGCATCCCGCCGGGGGAGATCGACGCGCAGCCGATTCGCGCCGCGCGGGTCCTGCACCTCGACGCCAGCGACCTCGACGCCTCGCTCGAGGCGGCCGAGATCGCCCGCTCGGCCGGCACCCCCGTGGTCCTGGACGCCGATACGCCCGTTCCGGGCATCGAGTCGCTCCTGCGGAAGGTCGATTTTCCTATCGTTTCCAGGGATTTCGCCGATGCGTACCAGGAAGGGGGGCCCGCCCGGTGCGTGCGCGGGCTCGTCGCATTGGGAGCTCGCTTCGCAGTGGTGACCCTCGGCAGCAACGGCGCCCTGGGCGGTGCCGCCCCGGGCATGGGCCCGGACATCCGGAGCCCCGGCTTCGCGACCACGGTCCGCGATACCACCGGGGCCGGGGACGTCTTCCACGCCGGCTTCATCGAAGGGCTGCTGCGAGGCCTGCCCGCCCAGGACGTGCTGCGTGTCGCGAATGCCGCGGCCGCGCTGGCCTGCCGGGGCGTCGGCGCACAGTCCGCGCTGCCGACTCCGGACGAGCTCGAGGCGCTCCTGGACGACTCCCGCGTGACGAGTCTGCAATCCGCCTGACGCGAGGCCCCCGGAAACGGGGGAGACCATGGCATCGGGAAGCGGAGGGGGCAAAGGCCTCCTCGTCGTGGCCGTGCTGCTCATCGCGGGCGTGGCCGGCGGCGTCAACTACTGGCGCAACTACCAGGCGGAGCTTCAGGAGGCCGGCGAGCGGCCCTACAAGGGCTACGCCGACGAGGAGCTGGCCGCTCTGATCGAGGCCTACGGCAGCGAGTCCGACGCACGCCGGGGTCGGCATCAGCAGCTGGCCGGACGCCGCACCGAGGGCGTCGCCCGCGAGGCGCACATCTCCGATCACCTCGAGGGCTACGAGCGCGCGCGCCGACAGGGCGAGGCGGTTCGCGAGAGCGCCGCCGCCACCGCGCAGGTGACCTCGGTACTCCGTGAGCTCGAGCGAGAGCAGGCATTGCGCGGCTCGGCCGGGGCTGGCCTCGAGGTGCACATCCGCCGACTCACGACGCTCTAGTCGGGAGGAGGGCCGGGATCAGTCGTCGTCGACGCTGGTCCCGACGAAGCCACCCTTCTCGAGATCGTCGATGTCGAGCTCCTTGGCCTCTTCCTCTTCGAACTCGGCGGGCGGCTCCTCCTCCTCGAGGAGGCGGGTCATCGGAGCGAGCGACGGGCGCTTGCCGCCCGAGCGCGCCGGCTTCTTCTCGGCCGGGGGCGGCGGCGCGTCCGGCGGCTTCTCCCGCTGGTCGAGGCCGCACTTCGGGCAGATCGCGTCGGGCTTGTTGAGATCGTAGAACTTCGCCCCGCAGCCGTAGCAGGTCCACTTGTACCCGAGCCCCGGCTTGAACTCGCGCCCCTCGAGCTCGTCCTTCTTCGCGGCCTTCTTGGTCGACCGGGCCGCCTTCTTGGCGGGCTTCTTCTTGGCGATGCGCGGTGCGGTCTTCTGCCCGGGCGGCTTGCGGCCGGTCGGCTTGGGCGGCTCCGGCGCCTTCTTGGCCGCGGCCTTCTTCGTGGCCGCCTTCTTCGAAGCGGCCTTCTTGGTTCCCACCGCCTTCTTGGTCGCGGCCTTCTTCGTGGCCGCCTTCTTCGCGGTCGCCTTCTTGGTGGCGGCCTTCTTGGTGGCGGCCTTCTTGGCCGTCGCCTTCTTCGAGGCGGCCTTCTTCGAAGCGGCCTTCTTGCTGGACGCCTTCTTCGTCGCCGCCTTCTTGGAGGACGCGGCCTTCTTCGTCGCCTTCTTGCTGGCGGCCTTCTTCGAGGTCGCCTTCTTCGTGGCGGCTTTCTTCTTCGTGACCTTCTTTGCCGTCGCCTTGCGCGCGGGGCTCATGCCGTTCCTCCGCTAGCCAATAGAATCGATCGGGGCGCGTCCTCGTAGCGACGGATGCCCAGGGCCCGCAGGTCCTCGGCGCCGTCGATCCATTCGGGGTCGAGCTCGATCCAGTCGCCGGGAGGGGGCTCTTCGATGCCCGCCTCCCGCAGGAGTCTTCGCGCGTGGGCGCTGAGCGCGGCCCGCGCGGTGTCGGGGGATTCGCCGCCAAGGGCGTTCTTCACCGGCGAGTACTCCTCCTCGCGCAGGGCCTCGACGATGGAGACCCGGCTCGCGTGAGGCAGTACGTCGAAGACGAAGCGCTCGAGCTTGTAGCCGTTCGGCTCGTCGGGCACGACGGGATCCCCCGCGTCGTCGACGTGCGGGATCTTCTTCGCGGAGGCGTGCTCGGGGAGCCACTCGGCCTCGTTCGCTGCCGCGCGCGCGAGGAAGCCCGTGTCGAGCACGTGGGCGCTGATCCCGCCGGCCCAGTGAACGAGCTCGCCATCCTCGTCGCGGGCCGAGCGGTGGGGCTCGCGGATCTCGGTGTACTCGATCACCAGGTGGCGTCCCTCGCTCCGGGCGATGCTGCCCACCCGCTCCGCAGGGTCGTTCTTGGCGACGATCTTGGTGGTGAACTCGGCGTTCGCGCTCACGTGGAAGCCGATCAGCACCGGATCGCCGATCCGCAGCAGCGGGTTGTCCACCTGGTAGTAGGAGAGGGTGGTGATGCCCCGGTCGGCCAGCGCGTCGAGGCAGCCGCTTCGCGCGAGCGCTCCGATCACGCCGCCGTGGCCGTCGGGCGACGTCGCGAGGCGGCCCGGCTCGGCCAGCAGGAAGCGGCCCTCGAAGTCGACGCAGGGGATCTCGCCCTGGGAGAAGAAGAGCACGTCGCCCTTGCCGAGGCCGAAGTGGTCGTGCTCCTCGAAGAAGCGCCGCGTGGCGGCATCGGTGGAGGGACTCGTCATCACGAGCCAGGGCACCGTCCGGCCGTGCCGGCGCTCGAGGCCGCGGATCCGGCTCGCCTGGAGCTCGAAGAGGCTGCGCGGGCCCACCGGGCCGATCGGGAAGGTGCCCTTCGGCCCGGGGTGACCGAGCCGCGTGCCTTGCCCGCCGGCGACGACCAGTGCGGCGACGCGGCCGGCCCGGAGCTCTGCCTCGCCCGCCTCGCGTGCGGCGTCGAAGCCGGCCTGGCTGCCGCCGCGCGCGGGGTGGCGCTCCACCACGGCGGGCTCGAGATCCGGGAGCTCGCGCTCGGCGAGCGCACGGGTGCGGTCGAGGATCCCGACGAAGCGAGCCGGGTCGACGCTCTCGAGCTGCGCTCGCAGGGCGTCGCGTTCCTCGGCCGACAGCGAGCTCCAGAAGCGGAATACGTGCCCTTGGCCGGCCTCGACAAATCGCTCGTATGCCTCCCCCATACTGGCCCCCACCGCGTTCTCGCGTGCGTCCGCGGGCGGGTTCTGTCCGGGATCTCGTGCCTGCGACAATGAGCGCCGCAGCCTCCAGTGGGTCCCCGGAGAGGAGGGCTCCAGGGAAAAGTCGGGCACATCCAGGGGGTTGGGGGGCCATTAGCACGGAAGCCCGCGGCCGCCAACCCCCGGGGGCCACCCGGGGGCAGGAAAGAGCGCCCGAGACGTCGTTTGGTTCGTGCTCCATCCCGCACGATATGCTCCCTGGGTGTTCGCCATGGACCCGAGCGACGAGCTGCTCGTACTGGTCGAGACCACCCGGCAGTTCGCGAACGAAGAGCTCCTGCCTGCCATTCGGGAGGCGGAGCAGGCCCGTGGCCCCGGCGTCGGGGCCCGGGCGGCCTTCGAGCAGATCGGCCTCTCGCGCCTCGAGTTGCCCGAGTCGCTCGATGGGGCCGGTCTCGGAGCCGTGGCGCGGGTGCTCGTGAACGAGGAGCTGGCCGCCGCCGACCCCGGAGCGGCATGGGCGCTCGATCCGCTGGGCGGAGCCTTCCCGGTGCTCGCCGCCCTGGGCGACGCGGCCCTCGAGCGCTTCGGCCTGCCGCGGCTCGACGCATCGCAGGGCCGGGTGGCCCTGGCGTGGGCTCCCGAGTGCGCGCTCACGATCGAGGGCGAGCGGGTCGACGGGTCCGTCGCCTACGTGCCCTGCGAGGCGCCCGACCTGCTCGCGCTGCTGGCCCCGGACTCGGTGATGCTGGTGGCGGACGGAATCACCGCCGAGCCGGTGCGGGGGGCCGGGCTGCGAGCGGCGGGCGGAAGCCAGCTTCGTCTCGAAGGAGCCTCCGTCGCGGCGCGCGTGAAGGGCTCGGCCGCGGCGAAGGCCGTGGCGCGGGTGCGGCTCCAGACGGCGGCGCTGCTGCTCGGCGTGATGCGCCACGCGTGCGAGTTCTCGCGGGCCTACGCTCTCGAGCGCGAGGCCTTCGGTAAGCCCATCGCGCACCACCAGGCGCTCGCGTTCCTGATCACGGACATGCAGATGGCGCTCGATGGGGCGCGCCTGCTGGTGCACGAGGCCGCCTGGCGCCTCGACGCCGGCCTGTCCTGTGTCGGCGAGGCCGCGTCGGCCTTCGCCCAGTGCATCGAGGCACAGCGCCTGATCGGCCCGAGCGGCGTGCAGATCCTGGGCGGCCACGGCTTCATGGCCGACTACCCGATGGAGAAGGCGATGCGCGAGGCGCGCGCTCTCGCCCTCCTGGTGGGCGGCTTCGATGCGGCCGTCGAGTGCGCCGGCCAGGAGCTGACCCGGACCGAGACTCCCCTCGGCCTCGAGCTGGCGAGCTAGGCATGGACTTCTCGATCGATCCGGAGAGCCGACGGCGCCTCGAGGAGGCGCGAGCCTGGGGGCGCGAGGCAATGCGCCCGGCCGGGATCGAGGCCGACCGCATGGGGGCGCCTCTCCCCGTCGACCACGCCTACTTCAAGCGTTTCGTGGAGCGCGGGGGAGGGCGTACGCGCTGGGCCGGGCCCGACGGCAAGGCCGAGCGCGGGCCGCGGGCCAGCGTGGTCACCACGCTGCTCCTCTCCGAGGAGCTCGCCTACTGGGATCGCGGCATCACCGTCGCCGACCCGGGCCCCGGGCTTCCCGAGGCGAGCGTGCTCGGCCTCGGCACCGAGGAGCAGAAGGAGCGCTTCCTCGGCCCCTTCCTGGATCTCGACCGCCCGCGCTGGGCGTGCTTTGCGATGACCGAGCCCGGAGCCGGCAGCGACGCGGCCGCCATCCAGACCCAGGCTCGGCGCGACGGCGACGGCTGGATCCTGAACGGCGCCAAGTGCTTCATCGGGGGCGCGAGCCGCGCCGACTGGATCCTCGTGCAGGCGACCGTCGACCCGACGAAGGGCCGGGGCGGGCAGCGCTCGTTCTTCGTGGAGCAGGGCACGCCCGGCCTCGGCGACTTCAAGATCGAGAAGAAGATGGGCCTCAAGGCCTACGAGTCGACCTCCTTCCGGCTCGAGGACTGCCGGGTCCCAGCAGAAAACCTGCTCGGGGGCGAGCCGCGCCACGAGCAGAAGGCGGGCTTCAAGCGCGCCATGGCCACCTTCAATGCCGGGCGGCCGGTGATCGCCGCGAACGCCGTCGGAATCGGGCGGGCTGCTCTCGACGAGGCGCTCGCCTTCGCGCGAGAGCACGAGCTGCTCGGACGCGACCGCATCCGCGACCGCCTCGAGGCCATGACCCGCAAGCTGCGCATGGCGCGGCTGCTCTGCCTGCGCGCCGGCCAGCTGGCCGACGCCGAGCGGCCCAACGTGGTGGAGGCCTCCACCTCGAAGGCGATGGCCGCGACGGTGGGGATGGAGGCCGCGACCCTCGGCATGGAGCTGATCGGGCTGGTGGGCGTACGCGGCGACCACCTGATCGAGAAGCTCTATCGCGACGTGAAGGCCATGGACATCGTCGAGGGAACCGGCCAGATCCAGCGCATGATCGTCGCGCGCAGCCTGGTACAGCTGCCCCGCTGATCGACGGATCAGACGGGCTCGGGCTCCGGCTCGAGCACCGGCTCGGGCTGCACGGGGCTCTCGTCGAGCCGCCCGGTCGCCTCGTCCATCTGCGTGCGCAGCCGCTCCTCGTCCGCCGCCCGCACGCGTGCGAGCAGCTCGGCGGTGTCGGTCTCCGTCTCTCCCAGGGCCTGCAGGGCGCTCCCGCCGAACGCCAGCGCGGCTTCGAAGGTCTCCCGGGCGAGGGCATCCACGGAGAGCTTGTGCAGGTGGATGGCGTGGCGCCGATCGAACGCCCGCGCGTGGACGCGCGCCTGCGGGAACTCGCTGCGCACGAGGTAGACGATCTCGTCGGTGATCTCGGGGGCGTCGGTGCAGACGAGGATCAGCTCGGCCTCGGCCGCGCCCGCCGCGCGCAGGACGTCGCGCCGCGTGCCGTCGCCGAAGTGGATGCGCGACCCGAAGCGCGCCGCCTCGCGGACCCGTTCGGCGTCGCCGTCGAGGATGGTGAGATCCATGCCGTGGGCGACCAGCGGCTGGGAGGCGATCTGTCCGAAGCGCCCGAAGCCCACCACGAGGACCCGCCCACCCGCGTCCGAGAAGTCCTCGTCCAGGGTCTCGGCCGCCTCTTCCCGGACGAGCCAACGGTCGAGGCCGCTCGCCAGGGGGGACAGCGCCATGGAGACGGAGACGGTCTCCACGAGGAGCGACGAGATCCCGGCGTCGAGCAGGCCCGACGCCACGGCGGCGGCGAAGAGCACGAAGCCGAACTCACCGTGCTGGGGAAGCGACGTGGCCAGGCGAACGGCCGGATTGTGCGAGAGGCCGAAGCCACGGGCGAGGGCGAAGATCGTCGTCCCCTTGGCGAGCATGGCGACCGGGGCGGCCACCGCGATCAGGGCCCAGTTGCTCCGCACCGTCTCGAGGTCCAGCGAGAGCCCGACGGCCATGAAGAAGAGGCCGAGGAGGAGCCCGCGGAAGGGCTCGAGGTCGGCCTCGACCTCGTGGCGGTAGGCCGAGTCGGCGAGCATCACGCCCGCGATGAAGGCGCCCATCGCGTAGGAGAGGCCCACCAGATCCATCAAGAGGGCGGCTGCGATCACCACGCCGAGGGCGCTCGCCGTCATGATCTCCTGCATGCTCGTGCGGGCGAGCAGATGGAAGATCGGCGTCAGCAGGTAGCGCCCCGTCGCGATCAGGAGCGCGATGGCGACGGCGGCCACGGCGATCCGACCGAGCGACTCGCCCATCCCCAGCGAGTCGCCGCTCGGGGCGAGCAGCGCGGCGAGGACCAGCAGCGGCACGATCGCCAGGTCCTGGAAGAGCAGGATCGAGAACGCCTTGCGCCCGTGGAGCGAGCCCCGTTCGCGGTTCTCGTCGAGCTGGCGCATCACCATGGCCGTGGACGAGAGCGCGAGGCCCAGGCCGACGATCACGGCCTGGCGGGTGTCGAGCCCGGTCGCGAAGGCCATGGCGGCGAGCACCGCGCCGCAGGCGGCCATCTGGGCGAGCCCGAGCCCGAAGATGTCGGTGCGCATCTCCCAGAGCGTGGACGGCTTGAGCTCGAGGCCGATCACGAAGAGGAAGAGCACGACCCCGAACTCGGAGAAGTGGAGCAGCTCCTCGGGGTGGGCGGCGAAGCTGTCGGCGAAGGCGAGCTTCACGGCGACGCCGGCGACCAGGTAGCCGAGCACGCCGCCGAGGCCGAGGCGCTTGAAGAGCGGCGTGATCAGGCACGCCGCCGCGATGAGCGCCAGCGCCTTCAGGAAGAGCAGCTCCGTCGAGTTGTGCTCCAGATCGATCCATTCCATCGACGACCCCGGGCAAAGAGGAGGCCCGGTGGATAGCGCGTCTCAGGCGGCGGGCGGGCTGGCGGGGCGCGACCGCACCACGAGCACCCCGGCCACGGCCAGGAGCGACGCCGCAATCGCGACGGCGAGGGGCACTCCGGCCAGCTGGGCCACCACCCCGAGGCTGATTCCCAGAACGATCTCGCCGAGATACTCCGCCTGGGCGAGAAAGGACTGGAGGGTCGCGCGGACCTCGCTCGTGGCGCGCCGGTTGACCCAGATCACGCTCACGACCCGGGTCACGCTGAAGCCGATCCCCCGGACCAGGAGCGCTCCGGCGAGCCCGAAGCGCGCCTCGGGGGCCATGGCGAAGAGCCCGACACCCAGCGCGCCCACGGCACAGGCCGCCGCATAGATCCTCGGCGCTGCGTTGCGCCCGTCGATCCCGGCCTCGACGACGCGCAGGGCGAGAGCGGCGAGGAGCAGGGACGCGAGTCCCAAGGCCGTGAGCCAGACGATCGGGTCGGGCGTCTGGGGCAGGCCCAGGGCGACCAGGTGCTTGGCCTCGAGGCGGCCGAACCCCTCGGCCGCGCCGTTGATCAGCACGGTGGCCGCGAAGACCAGCAGGATCTCGCGATCGCTTCGCGCCAGCGCGACGCCGCGACGGAAGAGCCCGACGGCCGCGCTCATCCGCTCACTGCGGGGCGCCGGCGTGAAGTGGACCTCGCGGAAGCCGAGAGCCACGCCGAGCCCGAGCGCCGCCATGGCGAGGCCCGACACCACGATCGCGGTCGAGAGACTCGTGGCCCAGGCGAGCCCGCCGAAGGCGATCAGCCCGGTCGCCGAGCCGAGCTGCTCGAAGCGAGCCGCCCGCGTCAGCACCCGCGCCGTCCGCTCGGGCTCGTCGAGCTCGTCGGTGAGCCAGGCGACGTCGGCGCCCTTCCAGAAGGTCCATGCCAGCCCCCAGACCATCTGGGTCAGGACGAGCGCCGGGAAGGCGGTGACGAGCCCGGTGACCGCCATGCCCGTGGCCATGAGCACGTGGCCGACGACCAGCGAGAGCCTCCGGCTCACGGTGTCCGCGAGCACCCCGGTCGGCACCTCCATCGCGATGGCGGTGATCCCCTGGGCCGTGCCGATGAACACCAGCTGCAGCGGCTCGAGCCCGGCGTCCACCACCAGGTACAGGCTCGTGCAGAGCCAGTAGCCGCGGTGGAACACCGGAGCCAGGAACGACCAGCTGAGATAGGCCCGCTCGACGGCGCGTTTCGTCATCCGCGGCCGACGCTAGCAGCGAGCCGCGCTAGGCGAGCACGAGGGGATCGCCCGCCGCCACCGGCCCCGGCTCGATCACCTTGGCGTAGATGCCGAGACACGGCATCTGCATCCCCATGAACTCGCGTCGGTTGTTCTGGACGAGGGTCTTCAGCACGGCGGGGTCGCGGGGCAGGGCGCCCTGGGCCCGGGTGGTCATGAGGCAGCGCGGGGCCGCGGCGCCGAGCTCGAGCGTCGCGCCGCCCAGCGTCGCCTTCCGGCCGGTCCAGTCGTGCTCGACGAAGCCCGACGCCTCGCCGGTGTCGATCAGCAGGCTCGGCCGGAAGCGCGAGACGTCGATCTCGCTCTCGGGCGCGAGGCTCGCCAGGTGTGCCAGGCTCGCCGTCGTGAGGACGTGGAGCGGCTCGAGGTCGGCGAACGAGCCGGCTTCGGCCAGGGGCAGGGGAAGGTCGAGGTTGGCTCCCGCCAGGGGCAGGCCTTCGATCTCGGGCCAGTCGCTCTCGTAGACCTCGGGGTCGGAGCCCGGGGCGACGAGCTCGACGGGATGGTCGAGGGCCGCCGAGCACACCTCCGAGAAGGCGGCCAGGTCGTCCGTGCCGACCTCCCGATCCCCGATCCGGACGCGGATGGGCGGGAGGGGCTCGCCGAGTCGGGGCTCCGTCGCATAGCGGGCCTCGAACGAGAGCACGCGCTCGCTGAGCTTCGCGTGCTTGGCGCTCACGATCTTGCCGGTCTCGCGGTTGCGCAGGGCGAGCACGCGGTCGGCGTGGATGCCCGCAGCCGTGAGCTCCGCGCGCTCCAGCCGCTCGCCCTGGAAGGACTTGATCGGGAAGCGCCAGATCGACTGGATCCGGCCGACGGCGTCGGGCATGGCGTGGATCTCCTCCGCGACGTGAGCGGTGAGGACGGGTCTCTTGCCCGCTCGCAAGAGGA
>JAAUYD010168415.1_pt1 | contig 26966 bp, 20 predicted proteins | sample 7278101 | NCBI WGS metagenome assembly JAAUYD01 (sample SAMN14350128, study PRJNA611818) | marine sediment metagenome | isolation source: surface marine sediment (0.6m) | place: French Polynesia: Moorea | collected 2018-08
ATCCGCTGGAGACAATGGCGCGTACCTCGGGGTCCAATTTCTTCAGGTGCTCGAAGGCTTCTTTGCCCCCCATCGCACCGGGCACCGTGAGGTCGAGAATCACGACGTCGAACGGCTCGCCATCGGCCCGCGCCTGGCGATAGAGGTTCAGCGCAGCCTGCCCATCGGCGGCGACGGCGACCCGGTAACCCATCTTGGTCAGCATGCGCTCGGCCAGATCGCGGATAAAATCCTCGTCGTCCATCACCAATACGTAGCCGCTGCCGCTGGTCACCGCGTGCCCCTGATCGGCGACGCGTTGCAGCGGTCGATCGGAGGCCGGCAGGAGAATCGTAAAGGTGGTGCCTTCCCCCAGCTGGGAGTCTACTGTCAACTGGCCGTCATGCTTGCTGATGACGCTGTAGGCCACGGCCAGGCCGAGACCGCTGCCCTTCTGCTTGGTGGTGAAATACGGGTCGAAGACCTTTTTCAGGTGGTCCGCGCGAATGCCCAGACCCCGGTCCTGAACGGCAAGCCGAATATAATCTCCGGGCGGCAGGGCGTAGGCATTGTCCGACGGCAGCGCGACATTGTCACCGCGCAGGGTGATGGTGCCCCCTTCGGGCATGGCCTGGTCGGCATTGATGATCAGGTTATAGAGGACCTGGGCGATTTGGCCGCCATCGACCTCGGAAAGGTGGAGGTCGGCTTCGAGCGCGACATCGCAACGGACATTGGATCCGCGCAAGGCAAACTGGGCGGCTTCGTGCACGATGTCGGCAATGTCGGCCGTATGCCTCACGGGGTCGCCCCCTTTGGAAAAAGTCAGCAGCTGCTGGGTCAGGTCCTTGGCCCTTAAAGCGGCTTTTTCCATTTCGTCCAGTGCGCTGTCGACGGGCTTGCCGGTTTGCAGATCCAGTTTGGCCAGCGAGAGGTTGCCGATGATCCCCGTCAGGAAATTGTTGAAGTCGTGGGCGATCCCGCCGGCCAGGACCCCGAGGGATTGCAGCTTTTCCATTTTCGACAGTTCCCGTTGAATCGCCTGCCGCTCGGTGATGTCGCGGAATACAAGGATCACACCGACGATCGCCCTCTCGGCGTCGAGGATGGGGGCGCCGCTGTCGGCGATGAAATACTCCCGGCCGTCTCTGGCAATCAATAGCGTGTGATTGGCCAGACCGACGATTTGGCCGGTTTGAAGCACCTTTTCAACCGGATTGGCGCAGGGTTCGCGAGTCCTTTCATTGACGATCTGAAAGACTTCCATCAACGGCCGGCCCACGGCTTCGGCTTCTTGCCAACCGGTGAGCGTTTCGGCAATGGGGTTCATCAGGGTGATCCGGCCCTCGCAGTCCGTCGCGATCACCGCGTCCCCGATGCTGCGCAATGTTACCACCAGCCGTTTTTTTTCGGCCTGCAGAGCGTTCGTGGCGATTCGTTGTGGGGTTATATCGCGCTGGGTGCCCCATATGGCAATCAAACCGTCGTCTTCGATGATACCGATGGCATTGTTGAGAAAATAGAGCAGCTCGCCGTCGGCCCGCCTTTCGATGGTTTCACGGTCGTTGGAGCGGTAGCCGGACTTGACCAACTCAAGCGTTGCCTGGAAGTTTTGTTCGCGGGGTGAATCGCCGTACAAGTCCATCAGACGCATGCCGATCATATCGGCGCTCGACGCATGACCGTATTGGTGGGCCAGGACATCATTGCATTCGGTGAGATAGCCCTCCTGCTGAATGCGGCGCACCTGCTCTTCCGGGTCAAGGTGGATTGAAATCGGCTCGTCGAAGGTCAATAGCCAGATGCCTTCGATACTGTGCTCGACGAAGTTGCGGTAGCGTTCTTCGCTTCGCCGCAGGGCCTCTTCCATCCGCTTGCGATCGGTGATGTCGCGCGCAATCCCGGTGGTGCCGATGACAGCCCCTTTTTCATCGAAAATGGGGGTTTTGATGGTTTCAATCACTTTGCGCTGCCCGGACGCCTCCATCAGGGGTTCATCGACACGTTTGCGCTCCCCGCTGCGCATGACTTCGGCATCATCGCTGCGATAGCCTTCCGCCAACGGCTGGGGCCAGATGTCGAGGTCGTTTTTACCGACCAAATCGGACGCCGCCCATCCGCTGGCTTGGGAGAAAGGTTCGTTGACGGCGATAAACCGGCTATCGCGGTCCTTGAGCCAGGCCATGTCGGGGATATTCTCGAGGATCGCCGCTTGCCGCCGCTCGGCCTTCTGACGTTCCTCAATCTCGGTTTTCAACTCCGTGTTGATGGCCGTGAGCTGCACATTCCGCTCCCTGAGCGTGGAAGCAATTTGACGATACCGCGCTTCGCTCTCCTTGAGCGCCGCCTCGGCCATCTTGCGATCGGTGATCTCCAGGCAGGTCTCAATTCCCCCGGTAACGACGCCATTCTCGTCAAAGACCGGATGGCCCTGGTTGAACCAGAAGCGTCCGTCCGGTGTCTGAACCTCGGACTGCTGGATGCGCCCTGATGCCAATGCCGGGGCAACCACACAGCCGGAACATATTTCCGCTGAGTTTCCCCAAAAGGCGTGGCAGCGGTTTCCGATCAGGGCTTCTCGGGGGACCCCCACGCTTTCGCACGCGGCCTTGTTGGCCCACATGATTCGCATGTCGGTGTCCATGTAGATCACCAGTTCCTTCAGGCTGTCCAGGATCGTTCGCTTTTCGTCTTCGGAACGCCGAAGGCCCTCTTCGGCCCGAATGCGATCGGTCACGTCCATGACAATTCCCTGGTAATGCGTGATGGCGCCGGCCGGATCTCTTCGAATGAAGGTTGAATCGGTGATCCAGTGGATATCGCCATCACGGTCAACGATCCGGTATGGCAGGTGGGTGAATTCGGTCCGGTTGTTATCCTGGCTGGAGTCCGACACCTCAGCAGCGACACGCTCGAGATCATCAGGGTGGACGACTTTGCTGTAGAGGATGCGCCCCGAGAGAAAATCCTCGGCGCTATAGCCAAAAATCCGCGCCACGTTGGGGGTCACGTATTCCACCGGCCAGTCCGTTGCATTGCGCCACAGAAAGGCCACCACCGGGCTCTTTTCCAGGATATGGTAAGCTTCCCGGCGGGTCTCTTCGGCGGCTCTACGCCCGCGGATGTCGCGCACGATGCTCAAAAAGAGACCTTCTTCGTCCAGCCGGTTGTTGGTGACTTCCACCGGAATACGCGTACCGTCCTTGTGCAGATCGAGCACCTCGAAGGGCTTGCCCTGATGGTCAGAGAGCTCGTCGCGCAGGACCCGGCCTTTCTCCCCCCGGCACTCCGGGGCCTGGATGTCGGGAACGCTCAGGCCGATCAGCTCTTCCCGGGCGTAGCCCAGCAGCTCGCAGGCCTTGGGGTTGACGTCCAGGATTTCGTCGCGATCGTTTTCAATGAAGATGGCATCGGTCGCGCGTTCGAAAAGGGCGCGATAGCGGGCATCGCTGGCCTTGAGGGTGCGATCGGTATCGGTCAGAAGGGCGGTGCGGCTTTCCAGCTCGCGCTTGAGCGCCTGGTGTTCCTTGCGCAAGAGCCGCTCGCTCTGGCGAAGGGCGCTGACATCATGCATGATGGCAAGCACACTGGGTTTGTCGCGGCCTGATCCCAACATGGTGGTGGAAATCTGCAGGGTGCGCTTTTCCCCATCGGCCCTGGTGATCTCCCATTCTTCGGCCTCCAGATTGATCCCCTCGCGCATCATGCCCATGCGCGCCTTGGCGCGGATCTGCACCTCGGGGTCCGGATAGAGGCTTTGGTACCAGCCTTTGGTATTGATTTCCGCCAGCGTATAGCCCGTGAGATCGACCATGCGCCGGTTCCAGAAGGTGAACCGGACGTGCGGCGGATCCTCGATGGGGTGACAGACGCAGATCCCGTCGGCGGCGTTCATCAAGTCCGTGAGCTCGAAAAGATCCAGGCGGTTGGCCCCGTCGTCTTTGGTCTGCTCCAGTCGGTGCAGGGCCCTTTCCAGGGCGGCGATGCGCTGCATCAGTTCCTCGCGGCTGGGCTGTTCTTCCATCCGGCCTTCCTCCATATTTTTTTAGAACATCGCGGTGATCGGCGGTCAAGGCCAACGCTCACCTGTCAGCGAACCCCTGGCGTCGGGTCGCCTCCTGTCCACCTTCCCGGTGCGTTGTCGACGGTCGCGGCCCCGAGGTCCTGGATTCATCCAGGAGGGCACGTACCTTCTGGGTCAATGCGCTGATGCTGAAGGGTTTCTGGATGAAACCGTTGCAGCCTTTGCGCATCATCTCGGCCGCCTGACCGTCGATGGCATAGCCGCTGGACAGGAGAATGGGGATATCCCTCCGCAAGGCGCGAATGCCGTCAAAGGCCGCATTGCCGTTCATGTGCGGCATGATCAGATCGAGGATGACCAGGTCGATGCACGCGCCCTCCTGCCGAACGAATTCGATGGCCTGTTCGCCGCCCCTGGCGGTGAAGACCCGATAGCCCGAGCGCTCCAGCATGGCCTGACCGACCTTGATGATCATCTCCTCGTCATCGACGAGGAGGATCGTCTCGGAGCCGGTGGCCAGTGTTTGGGATAAACGCTCCTCGGCCGATGCCGGCTTGTCGGATAGCGGCAGAAGGACCTCGAACGTGGTACCCGCTCCAATCTCGCTGTCGACCGCAATGGCGCCGTCATGGTTTTTGACGATACCGTAGGCCGAAGCCAGCCCCAAACCGGTGCCGCGCTCTTTATCCTTGGTGGTGAAAAAAGGGTCGAAGATGCGCTTGGCCGTGGCCGCATCCATGCCGATGCCGCTGTCGCGAACCGAAATCCGGGCATAGCCGCCGGGATCGAGCCGGTAAACTTCGCTGTCTTCCCTGCTCAGTGCAACGGCGTTACTTTCCAAATACAGGTTTCCGCCGTCGGGCATGGCCTGGCAGGCATTCAATAGAAGGTTCAGCAATACCTGCTCAATCTGCCCCGGGTCCGCTTCGACCACGAGCGGTGCGGCGTGGGTGCTGACATGGATGGGAATTTCTTTGCGGGTGCGACCGAACATATCGGCGGTGGCGGTCAACAATGCGCTAAGTTCGATGGGGCGCACCTCATACTTGCCGCCGCGGGCCAGCCCCAGCAGTTGTTTGGTCAGATTGGCCGCGCTTTGAACATAGTCGCCGATGGCTTTGCTGTGCTCTATGAACGGATGCTCTTCGGGCAGGTCCAGGTCCATCAGCGAAATATGGCCCTGGATGCCCAGAAGAAGATTGTTGAAATCGTGCGCGATGCCGCCGGCAAGGGTTCCAAGGGCTTCCATCTTTTCCGTGCGGCGCAGCCGTTCCTCCATTTCCCGCCGCTGGGTGATGTCGCGGTCGAAGGCCAGGATATAGGGCCGACCGTCGAGTTCGAAATATCCTGCGCTGACCTCGACAGGAAAGCGCTTGCCGTCTCTGTGCACGTGATCGATTTCGGCCTTGATCCATTTGCCGGCCAACATTTCCTGAATCCGCGGTGCGATTTTTTCAGCGTCCTCGGGCGCATCCAGATCTTTGATCGTGCGCTGTGTCAACTCCTCGATCGTGTAGCCGTGCATTTCGGCTGCGGCCCTGTTGGCGTCGACAATGGCCCCCAGGTTTTCCCTGGAGGCATCCAGGATGAAGATGGCGTCGCCTGCTTTCTCGAAAAGGGTGCGGTAGCGCTTCTCGCTGGTTTCAAGCGCTTTCTCGACTTTCCAGCGTTCGGTGATGTCTTTGGCAAAGCCCTGGACGACAAATCGGCCGTCGGAACCCTTGACCAGAATATTGCTGTATTCGAGAATTCTCCGTTGACCGGTTTTGGTTCGGATGGAAATAACCCCTTCATCGGTACCCCTGCGGGGGAAATCGCTCAGATAGGTCCGGAAGGCATCCCGATAGCGGTCTTCGATTAAATTATCGATTTTTTGCCCGATCAGCTCCTCGCTCGTGTATCCAATGTCCTTGTGGTAGTGCAGGTTGGTTTCGATAATGCGGCCCTCCAGATCGTGAACGCAGATCAGATCGGAGATGTTCTCGACAATCGAGCGGTATTTGGCTTCCCGCTCCTTCAAGGTCTGTTCGATGCGCCGGCGATTGCGGATATCGGCCTCGAGTTGCTGATTGGCCAAAGTCAACGCTGCGGTCCTCTCCTTGACCATGTTCTCCAGGGATGCATTGATGGCAACGAGTTCACGGTGAGTGCTTTCGCGGGTGCGTTCGAAGAAATACGCAAAGACGGTGACGACGATATAAGCCGCCGCGAAGCGAATCACGAAGGTCAGGCTGTAGTGGGCAAAAAACGGATTTTCAGGGGCGATGACCTGCAGGGCCACAACCGGCACCAGCATGACCATGGAGGCCAGGCTGCCTGTCCGGGACCCCAATAGAAAATTGGCGATGAGCGGGTAGGTGAAATACCAGGTGAATGCCGTTGCGTCGACGCCACCGGAAACGTACAGGTAAACATAGAGAATCGAAATAAAAGCGAGACCGATCCGGATGTTCTGCCGGCCTTGCCGGCGGCGGTAGGCATCCACCAGATTAAGCGCCAGAACGACGGCCGTTACCAGATCAAAATATCCCAGAAAGGGCGTGTTCTGCGCAAAGGCCAGGAAGGCGAACAGGATGAGAAAAAAGATGCCGACCACGGTCAAGGCGATCAAAAGGGCGATGCGACGACGCTCTACCGAACTTGTCGTCGCATCGACGAACATATCGACAAAGAAATTGGCCCAGATCTTCATCGGCATCAGACGAAAAGTCTCCTACGGCAAGCGGGGCCTTCGACACTCAAGCCAGAGATATCGTTCAACCCGGGTGTCTTTCAGAAACGCGGCCAGGCTGCCGGCTTGGCCCACCCATTTCCGATCGCGGACCGCAAGCCATGTGGCTCGCGTATTCTTTGGCCCGTCTGACCTGCGCGTGTTGCCAAGACGCAACCGGCCGATCGCATCGCCGTGCGCCAATCGGGAGGAATCTCCGAAAAAGTCGAGCCGCCCAAGGCGCATGACGGTCGGCGGTGCGCGGATCTCCGATCATGGCGGCGTACCGCAAATCCGCCCGATTCTTGAGATTCCGCAAGCCGTCTGACGGACGTTTGACGGCACCGTCCGCAATACGACACTTCACGGGTTCATCGTTCTTTATCGACCGGTTTAATGATAAGTTGACCGCCGCCTGCCCCATCGCTCCCGATCGACTTGGCGAACGCCCCGCAGGATAATGGCCGCAATCAACATAAATGGCGGCCCCACGGCGCGTTTTTGGGAGTTAAATATCTGTATTGATAACATTTATTTTTTTCTTAGTAAACCTCAGAGACGTCGGCCGTCGTCAATTTCTTGGCCGCGCGCTCTGTTCAGCAAGGCTCTTGCCAACGTGATCCGCAACGCATCCCTTTGTGCTTACCCGATCGCTCGCAGAATTCAGGGTCGTTGACCTCGTTGATATCACTGTTGGCATCTTTTTTTTCGCCGGGATACCCATCGAGCGGTTCCGATGGGATGGGGACCGGCTCCTTGCAACCGCGCCTTTTAACGCAACGGTGGTTGCCTTTCAGGATTTGCGGACGCATACTCTGGCCATCCCTGAATTATCCGGTGTCGGATCTCTCTTACAATGAAAGGAATGTGGCATGCGTTACGACGAGGAGGCCCTGCGCTATCACCAAGAGCCCCGCCCGGGCAAGATCGAAGTCGTGCCCACCAAGCCGTCCTTCAGCCAGACCGATCTCAGCCTGGCCTACACGCCCGGGGTGGCCGTCCCCTGCCTGAAGATCAGGCAAGCGCCCGACCGGTCCTTCGATTACACCAGCCGGGGGAATCTGATCGCCGTCATCTCCAACGGTACGGCCGTGCTCGGATTGGGTGCCATCGGCCCGCTGGCCAGCAAACCGGTCATGGAGGGCAAAGCCGTGCTTTTCAAACGCTTTGCCAATATCGACGTTTTCGATATCGAAGTGGACACCACTGATCCGGACGAATTCATCCGCACGGTCAAGCGGCTGGAGCCCACCTTCGGCGGGATCAATCTGGAAGACATCCGCGCGCCGGACTGTTTCTATATCGAGGAGCAGCTGCGGGCGCAGATGAAAATCCCGGTTTTCCACGACGACCAGCACGGTACGGCCATCATCTCCGGGGCCGCGCTGCTCAATGCGGCCGAACTGCTGGACAAGCGCGTGGGCGATCTGCGTGTGGTGATCAACGGCGCCGGGGCCGCCGGGATCGCTTGCGCGCGCCTCTATATCCAGCTGGGCGTCCCCCCCGCCAATGTCGTCATGACGGATTCCCGGGGCGTGATTCACCGCGGGCGCAAAGAGGGCATGAACCCCTACAAGGCCGCACTGGCCAGCGACACCGGCGCCCGCACCCTGGAAGACGCCGTGGACGGGGCCGACATGCTGGTGGGGCTTTCCGTCAAAGGGGCTTTCACCCCCGGTATGTTGGCGCGCATGGCCCCGCGCCCCATCATCTTCGCCCTGGCCAACCCGGATCCGGAAATCGACTACCATGCGGCCAAGGCCGCGCGGCCGGATGCGATCGTGGCCACCGGGCGCTCGGATTTCCCCAACCAGGTCAACAACGTGCTGGGGTTTCCCTTCATCTTCCGCGGCGCGCTGGATGTGCGCGCCACCGAGATCAATGAAGACATGAAAGTGGCGGCCGTGCGCGCTCTGGCCGCTCTGGCCCGTGAGGACGTGCCCGACGCGGTGATACGCGCCTACGGCGGGCGGCCCATCACCTTTGGTCCGGATTACATCATCCCCAAGCCCCTGGACACCCGCGTGCTGCTCAAGGTCGTCCCGGCTGTGGCCGAGGCGGCGGTGCGCTCCGGGGCGGCCCGGCAGGCGCCGCCTTCGCCGGCCGTCTATGTCCGGCGCCTCGAGGCCAGCCTGGGGCCCGAGCGCGAGATCATGCGCAAAATCATCATTCGCGCCCAGCAGCGTCCCCGGCGGGTGGTTCTGCCCGAGGGCGATCACCCCGTCATCATCCGCGCGGCCTACCATGCGCTCAAGGAGGGCATGGCCGTCCCCATCCTGCTGGGACGAACGGAGAAGATCGAACACGTGGCGGCGGATCTGAAGATTCCGCTGGAGGGCATCGAATTGCTGGATCACCGCGACAATCCCCATGTCGACGATCTCACCAACCGTCTTCAGACCCTGCGACAGCGCAAGGGCTGGTCGCGCACCGAGACCCACAGCCAGATGCGCAACCCTTACGTGTTCGGGGCCATGATGGTCCACGCCGGCCTTGTGGACGGCCAGGTCCACGGCATCCGCCAGTCCTACCCCAATGCCATTCGTCCGGTGCTCCAGGTCATCCCGCTAAGGGAGGGGGTCGAACGCGTGGCCGGGCTGACCATGGTCATTCTCCGGCAGCAGACCCTCCTCTTCGCCGACACGACCGTCAACGTCGATCCCGATGCCCAAGCGCTGGCGGAGATTGCGGTGCAGGCCGCCGCCATGGCCGCCTTCTTCGACATGACGCCCCGCGTGGCCCTGCTCTCCTATTCGAACTTCGGCAGCGTGCGCAACTGCCAGACGATCAAGATGGCCCGGGCGGCGGAACTGGCGCGGGAAAAGGCGCCCGATCTGGTGGTGGATGGTGAAATGCAGGCCGACACCGCCGTGGTGGACGGTATCCTCGACGGGGAGTTTCCCTTCAATCGGCTGGGGCAGGCTGCCAACGTGCTTGTCTTTCCGGATCTGGATTCGGGCAACATTGCCTACAAGCTGCTCGAGCGCTTGGGGGGCGCCAAGGTGGTGGGGCCGCTCCTGATGGGGATTTCCAGGCCTTTCAATGTTTTGCCGCGCAACACCGACATGGAGAACGTGGTCAACCTGATCGCCATCACGGTGGCCCAGGCGCAAAACAGCCAGCCGTAAACCAAACGGCCAACACCCCCATCACGGGGCGATGGAAGGAGAAAAAGTTCATGGGGCTGATAGCAATCGACAAGGATCGATGCCGACAGGACGGCATCTGCGCTGACGTCTGTCCGGCGCAGATAATCGTTGCTGGGGAAGAAGACGATTAACCGGCGCTGGTGCCCGGGGGGGAAGACTTTTGTATCCGCTGCGGCCACTGTGTGGCGGTCTGTCCCCACGGTGCCATCCGGCACGGTGACATGCCGATCGGGGATTTTCCCGAAGTCGAGAGCGGCGCGAAGCCCACCGCCGATCAGGTGATTCAATTTATGCGTTCCCGGCGCTCCATTCGCAACTACAAGTCTGAGCCCGTACCACGCGAAACCCTGACGGCGATGATCGACCTGGCCCGCCACGCACCTTCGGGGCACAATCGCCAGCCGGTGCGCTGGACGGTGATTCAAGATGCCGGCGATGTTCAGCGTATGGCCGGTCTGGTGGCCGATTGGATGCAGCACCTTATCGCCGAAAAGAATCCCACAGCCGCTGCTCTGCACATGGACCGGGTCGTTAAGGCCTGGGGGCAAGGTAAGGACCGCATCTGCCGCCAGGCCCCGCACTTGATCGTCGCCTCGGCCGACAAGGCGGACCGAACGGGCCCGGCCGCCGCCACCATTGCCCTGACCTATCTGGAACTGGCCGCCCACGCCCTGGGGGTGGGAACCTGCTGGGCCGGCTACTTCAACATGGCCGCCACGATGTGGCCGCCACTTAAGGCGGCGCTGGACCTGCCGCCGGAACAAACGCCCCTGGGAACAATGATGGCAGGCTATGCCCGCTACCGCTATCAGCGCCTGGCGCCGCGGCGACTGCCCGTGATCCGATGGCAATAAAAAGGTTTTTTAACGGCCTGGGCGCCCCGGTGAAGACAGCCGCGGCACGCGTCTCCCCGGCAGGTTGAGTTGACTTGGCTTTCGCGGCATGCCACAAAAGATGCTTACGGCAATTCGACCCCATCACGGACCCCGAGGAGCGATCGAGCATGAGCATACGCGCCTTTTTCCAGGAGCTTAAAAACCCCACCCCCCAATTCGACCGCGCTGAAAAATGGATGCGCTATGCCGGATACGGTTGTCTGGCGGCGGCCGTCTGGAATTTCGGATTCGGACTGTTCGCGGATTCGACCGCTCTGCCTCATTTCTGGAATCTGGGGCTGGGTGTTCTGGCGGCCGCCGGCGTGGCTTTTATTTTTTCGGCGCAGGCCCTGGCGCGTCGCCTTATTGCCGGGACCTGGCTGGGGCAGGCGGGAGTCGTCCTGCTTCTGGGGGTGATGGCGGGCTTCATCTACTGGATGATTATCATGCCCGGCGGCCAGATGGATCCCGGCGGCGGGGGAGCAGCGCCGCCGCCTTCGGCGCTGAAGGCCTTCTTTGGCGTCTTCATCGCCTTTGTCTTCTTTCAGTTCGCCTTCCCGGGTGTGATGGTGATGAAGTATCTCGAGCGCCTCAAGACGGGGAAGGCGTCCGGGGGGGAGGGCTAGCGCGGATGGAGGCAATAACGCGAGGGGGCCGTACGCGGATATTCAGCTGTCAGTGATCCGGTTTCAGTTTCCTTTCTTATCCTGACACCTGACACCCCAAACCCGAAACCTGGATCAGGGCAACCGACACCTTGCCCCTTTCAGGAGGAGAATCACCGATGACGCCCGCATCCATACAATCCCAGCCCGAAGCGGCCATTCAAGCCTTGATCGAAGATTTTGTGGCGACCTCGATCCACAACGATCTGGACCTTTCCGCGCGGGAGAAAATCTGGGATCGGCCCCTGGTCGGCTACGCTGCCGGCGACGATCCGCTTTTCGAGGCTTACGTTGCCCATATCGGTGCCTTCTACCTCAAACCGGTCGATATCTACCGGCGAAGTTTCCCGGACGACGCCGCGACCGCGCCCGGTGCGCTGACGGTCATCAGCTGGATTCTGCCGGCCTCGGCCGCGACCCGGGCCGAGCAGTCCCGCAGCCGCCGGCGCCCCTCCATGCGTTGGGCGCGCACCCGGCAGCGGGGCGAAGCATTCAACGAGGATCTTCGCCGGCATGTCGTGGACGCCCTTGCCGCGGCCGGTGTTTCGGCCGTGGCGCCCATGCTGGCACCTTTTTGGCAGCGCATCTCCGAAGGGCCCTATGCGCCCTGCTCCAACTGGTCGGAACGACATGCGGCCCACGCCGCCGGGCTGGGCACGTTCGGTCTTTGCGACGGGCTCATCACCGCGGTCGGCAAGGCCGTGCGTGTGGGTTCGGTGGTGGCCAGACTGAGTCTGGCGCCCACGCCGCGGCCTTACCGAGACCACCGGGCCTATTGCCTTTTCTTCAGCCACGGCACTTGCGGACGCTGCATCCCACGCTGCCCGGTGGATGCCTTGAGCACGGACGGACACGACAAGCAGAAATGCATGCAATACACCGAAGTCGGGATGAAGGCCGTCATGCAGAAGCGCTACGGAATCGACACCTATGCCTGCGGCCTCTGCCAGGCGGACGTGCCCTGCATGGACCATATCCCCGTGGCGGAGGAGGGTTGAAAATTCGAAAGAACAATCGGGGGGAAATGAAAAAGGGGCCGACTTTTAAAAAGCCCGCCCCTTCGATCGTTTGAGGCCGAATTAGACCACGGTAACGTTGGCGGCGGCCGGCCCTTTCTGGCCCTGCTCGACGTCAAAGGTCACCCGGTCGCCTTCGTTGAGGGTCCGGAAGCCGGTGGAATTGATCGCCGTGTGATGGACGAATACATCCGGTCCGTCTTCCTGCTCGATAAAACCGTAGCCTTTGCTGCTGTTGAACCACTTCACGATTCCATTTGCCATGTTGACATCCTCCTTCCTAAATAGTTCTCATAGTTCCCGCCTGCAGGATGCCACTTTTACAAATGGAACTGTCCTTCAGAACGAAACCGGCCTGCCGATTTGAACAGGCCTTTATTGATTGCGTGCAATATAGCGATATTTCCGAAATATGCAACCAAATTATCCGCATATAGCCGATTTGGCTTGCAGGTGCAGATTCGACGGCGATCATGCACTCACCGCACCGCGGCGTTCCCACCGGCGATGACGGCCAGCGCCTGTCCGGACGCCTACCGGGCGGGGCCATTGACACTGCGATGGTTTTCTGCAAGATATCAGGGCGTTCATGCCATCCGGCGTTTTCGCTGCCAGCCTGCTTGTCAATCGCCGCATCCCGGACATCATTCCGCGGCGCGCACGGTATCGCCAAAACCTGACAACCAAAGGAGACCCGAATGAAAGTCAAAATCACCGAACAATGCATGGGCGACCGCAACTGCAACAATCTCTGCCCCGAAGTATTCGAATACGACGAGGATCAGCTGCTTTCCATCGTCAAGTTCGACGAGATTCCCGAACAGTATGAAGCCGTCGTTCGCCAGGCTGCGCAGGAATGTGGGGCGGACGCCATCATCATCGAGGAGTAAAACGGTCGGGAGACATCGTTATGGGCAAGTTCAGAGACAGCCGCACCGCGCGGAACCTGCTGACCGCCTTTGCAGGCGAATCCCAGGCGCGCAATCGCTACACCTACTTCGCTCGCCAGGCTCGTGAAGAAGGGCTGATCCAGATTGCCGACATCTTCGAAGAAACCGCCGGGCACGAATGCGAACACGCCCTGCGCTTCTTCAAGTTCTTCAACGGCGGCGAGCTGGAGATCAGCTGGCGGTTTCCGGCCGGCGTGGTCCGCGACACCCATGCCAATCTGATCGCCGCCGCCGACGGGGAGCGTTACGAGCATACCGAGATGTATCCGCAATTCGCCCGGATCGCCGAAGAGGAGGGGTTTGAGCGGGCGGCCGACACCTGGGCGGCCATCGCCGTTTCGGAGCGCCAGCACGAAAAGCGCTACCGCGAGCTGGCCGCCAACCTGCTGGGTGAAAGGGCTTTTGCCCGCCCGGATGAAAACGTGTGGCGCTGCCGCAACTGCGGCTATGTGCACACCGGGGAGAGCGCTCCGGACAAATGCCCGGCCTGTGTCAAGCCCCGGGGGTATTTTGAACTCCTGTGTGAGAACTGGTAGAGCCCCGCGACGGCACCGCGCGAATAAACGTACGGATGATGCCTGCGACCCGGCGGCCGATTTTTACACCGTCCATTACCGGGCCTATCACGCGGAGACGTTCAACATTGATCCGACGCCTTTCCTGGGGCCATTTGCGCGGCGGCTGCCACCCGGCAGCCGGGTGCTGGACGTCGGCTGCGGGTCGGGACGCGATCTCGTCTGGCTCAGGCGACAGGGTTTCGAGGCGATCGGCTTCGAGCGCTCGCCGGGACTCGCCGAACTGGCGCGGCAAGCGGCGGGCGGCACGGTCATCGTTGGCGATTTCACGCGGTTTGATTTCACCGCCCTGGCCGTGGACGCCCTGGTCTTGTGCAGCGCGCTGGTCCACGTTCCTCCGGCCGAGCTGGCAGCCGTGCTCGGGCGAATCCTGCCGGCCGTCAGACCGCAGAACGCTTCCGCGCTCGGAGCCCGCGATGGCGTGGCAGGCCATGCCGGCCTGGTGTATGTCTCCCTCAAAGAAGGTCGCGGCCAATATACCGACGCGTGGGGGCGGCGTTTCTATCTCTGGTCGGATACCGCCGCGCGCCGTCTTTTCGAGGCCTTGAGTCTGGCAGTGGTCCATTTTCGCAGCGGGCTCTCGGCCGTCGCGGACAACAGCGCCTGGCTGGGCTATGTGCTTAGCCTCGACCGTTGCACAGACAATTATCAGGAGTATTCCCCCGATGAAAAACCGTGATCACGCTTTGGACCTTGAATTGAGTGCGATCGGCTGGGTCCGGCACGGCGCCGAAGAAGTTCCCCGGCACTGGACCGTGTCCGATCTGGAGGGGGACCTCGACATCCGGCCGGAACTCGCGGCCGGCCTGGCGGATATCGCGGCCGGCCAGAAAATCCTGGTGATTTTTGTGTTCGACCGCAGCCCGCCTTTTTCATTTGACCAACTCACCCAGGAGACCCGCCACAGCCAGGCGATCAAAGGCGTCTTCAGCATCTGCTCGCCCAAGCGGCCCAATCCCATCGGGCTGTCTGTTCTCGAGGTGCTGGCCAAGGAGGGCTGCCGGCTGCGGGTGCGGGGGCTGGACATGTTCGACGGGACGCCCATCCTGGATATCAAGCCGACCCTTAAACCGGACGATTAAGCGTCGTCTCATGCTGCCATGCAGCGTTGCCCAATTCGCTCGCGTGCTCACAATCTGGCCGCCGGCTTTCAAACCAGCGTGAAACACCGCTACCATCAAAGAGAGCCAGCCTCACCGACATGGCGATAATACCTGCGATCCCTGCGCAGTTGATTCCCTTTGCTCCGCGCTGAGCATCGGGGTCAGGGGCGGAATAAAGCGTGTCGGCCTGTTTGAGCGAAGCGAGTTCCGACACGCGCCGACCCTGTCGTCGACGCGCAGGATAAAGCGGGGCACGGGCGCCTTCTTTTGGTTCGTTTTCTTGCGCGTGCAAGAAAATGAACAAATTAATCGAAGTAATTATTAATTGAAAAGAACTCCTAAAACTGCCAAGGCGTGATCCCCAGAAAAACTTAATCCGCGTACATGTTTTCGATCTCCGCGGCGTAGTTGGCCAGGATGATTCGCCGCTTGAGCTTCATGGTCGGGGTCAGCTCGTCTCGGGCGACGGAGAGTTCTTCCGGCAGAATCACGAATTTCTTGATGGTCCAGGACTGGGGCAGGGTGGCGTTGACGGCATCCACCTGGCCCTGGAGATGGCGCCTGAAGGCCGCACAGCCGGCGGCGGCGGCAGAATCCCCGGCCCGGCTGCCGGATTCCTCGGCGAACTGCGCGATCTTGGCTGGATCGAGGGTCAGCAGGGCGGAGATGAACTTGCGCCGGTCGCCGACGATTACCACCTGGTTGATCACCGGTATGGCTTTCAGTTTGCTTTCCAGCACCTGGGGCGGAATGTTCTCTCCGCCCGCCGTGATGATCAACTCCTTCATCCGGTCGGTGACCTTGAGAAAGCCGGCGGCGTCGATTTCGCCCACGTCTCCGGAATGCAGCCAGCCCTCGGGATCGATGGTCGCGCGGGTGGCCGCTTCGTTCTTGTAGTAGCCCTTGAAGACATGCGGCCCACGCATCATGATCTCGCCGGACGCGTCCAGAGCCAGTTCGGTCCCGGACATGGCGGGGCCGGCCCACCCGATGCGGAAAGCATCCGGTTGGGGCAGCGACACGGTGGCGGGGCCGGTGCATTCGCTCATGCCGTAGATTTCGGTAATCGGCAGGCCCAGGCTCAAGAAAAACTCCAGGGTGTCCAAAGCGATCGGCGCCGCCGTCGAGAAGAACAGGCGGCAGCGTTCTAGTCCCAGACGCTCGCGGACCTTGGAGAAGACGAGTTTGTCCGCCAGAGGATAGAAAGACGGCCGGGGCTTGCCGGCTTCGAGCGCGCGGGCGCCGGCCAGCCCCTGCTTGCGGGCCCAGGCGGCGATCTTCTTTTTAAGGGGCGGATTGCGCGCCCCGGCCTCCATCATTTTGGCCTGGATTTTTTCCCAGACCCGCGGCACGCCCACGAAAATGGTGGGACGCACCTCGCGCAGGTTGTCGCCCAACTGCTCGAGGCTCTCGGCGAACCAGGACGTACACCCGATTGCCATGGGCACCATCAGGCTCACCATCTGCTCGGCGATGTGGCTCAGGGGCAGGTAGCTGATAATCTGCTCCCGGTGGTCGGCTTCGCAGATTTCTGCAATCTTGCGGGCGGTCCAGACGATGTTGTCGTGGGTGATCATCACCCCTTTGGGGTTGCCGGTGGTGCCCGAGGTATAGATTAGGGTGCAGCAATCGTCGGGCTGCTGGCTTTGCATGCGCTCCTCAAGGGCGGTGTCGGTCACGCCGGCGGCCAGGCCGGGCAGGTCTTCCCAGGCGTGGACGCGCGCGTCCGCATCGGCGCCGTTCATCATGATAATGGCCTTGAGGTCGGGCAGGCGGTCCCACAACGGGGTGAACTTGGCCAGTTGCCCGGCGTCTTCCGCGACCACGATGTTGGCCTCGCTGTGTTCGGCGATATAGTGGCACTGCTCCGACGTACTGGTGGTGTAAATTCCGCCGGGGATGGCGCCGGCATAGATGGCGGCGATATCGCTGATGAACCATTGGGGGCAGTTGTTCCCGAGGATGCTCACCGCTTTCCCGGGTTCGAGTCCCAGGGCGATAAAAGCTTTGGCCACCATGCGGACCTGCGCTTCGTAGGCCTTCCATGTCAGGGTATCCCAGCGGCCGTCGCGTTTGTGCTTAAGGGCCGGTTGATCCCCCCGGGTCACCACCGTCTGGTGAAGCAATTCCATGACCGTCGTTTTCACATGGGCCTCCCTTCTTGCCGCAAAGCGCAAATGTCTGGGGGTTGACGTTGGTGGAGCGGGAACTGCGCCCATCCGCACCGGTGCCGATTCATGTCGACGCCAGTGGGGCCCCCGGGGTGCGAGGGTGTGATCGTGGATTGGGCGTGGCGAAAAGCGAATAGGGTACCGCCCCGTGCCGCCGAACCGCGGTCGATTGGCTTCATCCGATTTTTTAGATAAGATGGGACTCCGTGTCAACGAGAGGTTTTGCCGTCGAAAAAGCGTTTTCAGCGGAAAGTACGGTGGAGGGCGGGGCATGTCGGCCGGAGGGACAAAGACGCGATGGTATCTGTTATGCCTGCTGGTGGTGGTTTTGGCGGCATGCGCCGGTGATCGGCCCCGCACGACCCCGCCCGCCGGGGGGCGGGCGTCGGCCCCCCTGCCCGCCATCGACTACACGATCCAGGTGGGCGCCTTCTCCACTGTCGAGCGTGCGGCCCGCTACGCCGAGCAGCTGGCGGCGGTCGGCCTGGACGCCTACCATTTCATCGACCGCGACGGACTGAGCAAGGTTCGCTTCGAGCGTTTCCGCACCAAAACGGACGCGCGCCACCGCGCCCTGGAACTGCAGGCTCGCGGTCTGATCGAGTCGTTCTACATCGTCCGGCCCGTCCGCGCCGGCCCGCGCCGGGAAACGCTCGGGTCCGATCTGGTCCGCACGGCCCGCCGGTTTATCGGCAGCCCCTACCGCTGGGGGGGGACCTCGGCTCGCAGCGGTTTCGACTGCAGCGGCCTGACCATGACGGTCTACCGGCACAACGGCCTCGAGCTGCCGCGCAGCGCCGCCGCCCAACACCGGGCGGGCGCCCCCGTGGCCAGAAGCGACATGCGGCCCGGAGATCTCGTCTTCTTCGCCACCGGCCGACGTGGCCGGGTGTCGCACGTGGGCATCTACACCGGCCGGGGGGAATTCATCCATGCACCCGGCCGGGGCAAAACCATCCGTACGGCCATGCTGGACAACGGTTATTTCCGATCGCGGTACAAAGGCGCCCGAAGATATCTCTGATTGTATTCCGGCGAAAACCGAACGCTTCCGAAGCATGATTCCTTTTCCGGGCCAGGCACGAATGGGTGCTGGACACGGGATAGACGGCAATCCAAGACGATTGTAAACAAGGCCTGCGAAGCTCGAGGAATGAGGCGTCCGCCGGTGCGCCGCAGTGACGAAGGCCGAAACGTAACACCGCTCTCGCACGTTTTCGGTTTCAGGTGCACGTTGATGAAGGGTAACGGGCGTGACGGCATCGATTCAGGGCAATGAAGCACGCAGCAGCACAACTTGACGCAGCCCTCGACCACTGCAGTTTCATATTTAAGGGGACTCGCCGTCTTGCATATCGTCAATTACGATTTGACAGCTTCTCCAATGTGTTCAATTAGAGCTTGACAAGAATTCCCAATTTTATTAGCTGATTGAATACAATTCATTAATTAATATAAGATTTAGCCATTAGTCTTTATTAATCAATAATATCAGCCACATGCAACCAGAACCCGTCAACAACAGGGTCAAGATTGTTCTGCCCAACACGCTTGGTTACGAGCGAGTTGCAATGGCCTCCTTGGCGTCTTTTGCCAAAATGCACGGCCTGTCAGCAGATCGCATCGAAGACCTTAAGACGATCGTGGCCGAAGCGGCGATCAACGCGATGCAGCACGGAAATTGTGGTCGACCGGATGCGCGCGTCACTATCGTATTTAAAGTGGCAGATAATACGATCAATGTAAAAGTGACGGACGATGGTAACGGTTTCAATAAGGAAGTTAAAGATCCGGATATCGACCGTATCATTGCCATGTTGGATAAGCCTGTAGGATTCGGCGTCTTTCTTATTCGCAACCTGGCCGATCGCGTCGAATTTAAAACTTTGCCCGAAGGCGGCCATGTCGTTGAAATGTTGATTAGCATTAACTAGGGTTTTGGGTGCCAGCGAGCATCTGAAACGATTCGCTTATAAGAACCAGCACCGGCGCAGTGGAATTCGCCGACGAATATTACCGGCCACTCCCGAAGTTCTTGCGACCGATAGAGGATGGGTTAAAAAGATAATGGGTTAGAAGGTAATTAACTGCCATGCAGCAAAGCGCTAATCAAATCCATATTAAGGGCCGAGGAGACGTGACGGTTTTAGATATCAGGGGGGATATCACGGCTTTTTCAGAGTCTTCGCTTGAGGAGGCATATCAGAAAGCCAATGCGCGGGACACGGCCAAACTGGTACTACAGATCGAAAAAGAGGCCTATATCAATAGTGGCGGCATTGCGGTCCTGATCCAGATTCTGACCCATACCCAACGCAGCGGGCAGCGCGTCGCCATTTCCGGCATTTCGGAACATTTCAAGAAAATTTTTAAAATGGTCGGCATCACCAAGTTTGCCGAAATCTACGATTCTCCCGAAGCTGCCATACAGAACCTGGGCTGAACCGAACTGATCTCTGCCAGCGCTCGCCAGCTGATCGCAATGCACAACCCCTCGGCAGACTTGGTGAATCTCCTGAGAAGATTAATTACCAATAGACTGGAGATGATCCATGACCGTGGCCTCGTGCTATCTTTTCCGCGGTCTGCCGGCCGAGAAGATAAAGGCCATTGACACCATTTGTATGCCGCAAACGCTTGCCTCTGGTCTATGGCTGTATCCCAAGGCCGAACAAGCCCGGAACATCTATCTGTTGGAAGAAGGCGCGGTTGAGTTGTTGGAGCCGGTAGAGCCGGATATCGAGGTGCCCGTCGCGCTGATCCGGCCGGGCAACGACTGCGTCGGGATTGGCGCTTTGCTCGAGCCTTACACCTATACGCTGTCCGCCCGCAGCAAGGAGCCGAGCCGCCTTGATCGCAATCGCCAGCGGCGGTCTGCAAGCGCTTTTCAAGTCCGATCCGGCATTCGGCCATGCCGTGATGACCAACCTGGTCCAGCGCCTTCTCGATCGTTTGGTCAATACCCGTGAAGAAGTTAGAATTCACTTTATGAACCTCATCCAGTCTGCGACGTACACATGAGTCCAGCAGAATCAAAGGGTCGGTCGGATATCGGCACGTTGACGCGCCAGCTGGCACAATCTCAAAAAGTGCAGTTGGAACTCGACCGGCGCATTTTCAACTTAAAGACCCTTTACGATGTCAGCAAGGACATCTTCAGCAGCACGGATTCGGCGGCCATCATGCGTAACTTCCTGTTGATGGTCATGGGCAATTTCGGCGTCGCCGAGGGCGTGGTCATGTATTTCAACGATGGCGAGCCGGAAGCGGCGCAAATGTCCGCCGTGGGCTTGCCGTCTGAGGCCATCAGAGGCTTGAGGTCTTGCCTGCTGCGGGCTTTCAATGACGACCGCGGCCCAACGGACGGTAGCGAATCTACGGATGGCGCCATTCTTGATCCCGTTTGCGCACCGCTGACGATCCTTTTCCCGTTTAGAGTCGACGACCGTTTTGCAGGTGCACTGGGCCTGGGGCCCAAACTCATCGATGCGCACTACAGCGACAACGACCGTGAGCTCATCACCACCCTGGTCAACAACTTGAGCATCGCCCTCAAGAATGCCCGTTCGGTCGAGGAGATCAATAAGCTCAACCAAGACCTGGAAGCCAAGAACGTACAGTTGAAAAAGGCTTTGGGCGAATTAAAAACTTCACTGCGCAAGGTCGAGATCCTGGAAAGCATCAAATCCAACTTGTGCAAATTTGTACCCACGGCCGTCATGCGCCTGATGGATAAATCGCCCGGCGGCGAGATCCAGAAAGCCCAAAAGCGCGACATCTCCGTTTTGTTTCTCGATATCGAGGGCTACGTGCGCATCACGGAGCAACTGGGGGCAACCGAAGTCAATACCTTAACCCGCCGCTATTTCTCCGTATTCATGGATGCCATTTACCAGAACAACGGTGATGTCGTGGAGACCGCCGGCGACGGCCTGATGGTTCTATTCATGACCGAAGATCCGACCCGCCATGCCCTGGAAGCCGTTCAGGCGGCGGCGACGATAAAACAGAAGACGCAGCATATCAACGCAGAAAGCAACTTGGGACGGGAACCGGTGATCATCAACATGGGAATATCATCCGGAAGCGCCCTGGTGGGGGCCTCCAAGTTCGAGAGCTACACCGGCGGGCGCTGGACCTATGCCGCACAAGGCACAACCACAAATGTAGCGGCCAGGCTCTGCGACAAGGCTCAGGGGGGGGAGATTCTCGTAGCCCCTGACACGGCCAGGCGCACCCAGGGGGTTTTCGCCTACAGGCGCCTCGGGCCGGTCCAGTTTAAAAATCTATCCGAGGAGGTCGAGGTTTTTGCCCTCAAAACGGTCTGAATTGGGGGAACGCTGATCTGCCGTTCATTCGTCTTGCCGGCTCGACAGAAGGTGATGCCGGCAGGTCCGTCGCGACACCCAAGCACGGCCCAGCATTCGCCTGAGCAAGTCCTATCAAACAATGGTCTATCGCAGCCACGACCGATGAGGAGGAGCGCAATGTCACCTATCTACGCATGCATGCTCAGCCTATTTTGGTGCCTGACTTTTGCAGCGACCTCGATTTTCCCCCACGCGGTCTATGCCGCGGCCTGTGATCAATGGATTGCCAAAGCGGTGTCGGTCGAAGGGAGTGTCGAGGTGCAAAGGGCGGGGACAACCCCGTGGCAGACCGTCAAGCTTGATGACACCTTCTGCCCCGGCGACACGATCCGGGTGGACCAAGAAAGCCGGGCGGGTATCGCCCTGGAAAATCAGCCCCTGCTGCGCCTGGACCAGAACACAACAATCACCCTGGGCGGCGTGAAGGCGAAGCGCGGTACGGTGGTCGAACTGGCCAGTGGCGCCATCCATTTCTTTAGCCGGATCGCCCGCAACCTGGAGGTGCTGACCGGTTTCGTGAATGCCGGCGTGGAAGGTACGGAAGGCCTGATAAGGGTCGAGAAGGACCGGACCCTGATAACGATCTACGATGGCAAGGTCCTGGCCTCCAACGCCGCCGGAACCCTGACCCTGACCGGTGGCCAGTCGGCTGTGGCCGAGGCCGGCAAAGCACCGGTGGCGCGAACCGTGGTACGCCCGCGCGATGCCGTTCACTGGGCCCTGTACTATCCGCCGGTCATGCTGTTTGCACCCGGCGAGGTTCCCCGGGAAGATCCAGGGGACCCGCGCTATCTGGCCTATCGCGCCGCCCGCCTGTTGGCGGTGGGCCGCGTGGACGCGGCCGGCCTCGATATCCGCAAGGCCCTGCGTCTGGACCCGACATACGCCGAGGCCCATGCCCTCCAGGCGGTCATCTTCGTGGTCCAGAACGAAAGGGACAAAGCCCTGGCCGCGGCGCAAAGGGCGGTCGACAACGGCCCCAATTCGGTGGCGGCCCGCATTGCCATGTCCTACGCCCGGCAGGCCGTCTTCGACCTGGAGGGCGCACGGGCCAGTGTCGAAGAGGCCGTCCGGCTGGATCCCGAAGACGCTCTGGTATGGGCGCGGCTGGCCGAATTGCAGTCTTCGTTCGGCCGACTGGGGAAAGCCTTGGATGCGGCCCAGAAAGCCGTTGACCTCGAAGCAAACCTCTCACGTACCCAGATGGTCCTGGGGTTTGCCTATCTGACGCAGGTCAGTACCGCCGATTCCCGTGCAGCCTTTGAACAGGCCATTGCGCTCGACCAGGCCGATCCCCTCTCGCGGCTGGGTCTCGGGCTGGCCAAGATCCGCGACGGCGATTTGGAGGCCGGCGGGCGCGAGATCGAAATCGCCGCCAGCCTCGATCCCAACAATTCCCTCGTGCGCAGCTACCTGGGCAAGACCTATTTCGAGCAAAAGCAGATTGGCCTGGATGAGCGCGAATACGCCATTGCCAAAGAACTCGATCCCAACGACCCCACCCCCTGGTTCTATGACGCCATCGCCAAGCAGACCACCAACCGCCCGGTGGAGGCGCTGCGCAACCTGCAGAAAGCCCGCGAACTTAACGACAACCGGGCGGTGAACCGTTCCCGGCTGCTGCTCGATTCGGACGAGGCGGCCCGCAGTGCCGCCGTAGCCCGGGTTTACAGCGATCTGGGTTTTCAGCAGCGGGCCCTGTTCGAGGGCTGGATGGCGGTCAACACCGATCCGACCGACTTTGCGGGCCACCGTTTTCTGGCGGATTCCTATGCCGCGCTCCCCCGCCGCGAAATCGCCCGGGTCAGCGAGCTGCTGCAATCCCAACTGCTCCAGCCCCTCAACATCACGCCGATCCAGCCGCGCCTGGCCGAGAGCAGCTTGTTTCTCATCAGCTCCAGCGGCCCGGCCAACCTGTCGTTCACCGAGTTCAACCCGCTCTTCAATCGCAACCGGCTGGCCCTTCAGGGTAGCGGCCTGCTGGCCGAAAACGATACCGAGGCCGGCGAGGGCATCGTTTCCGGGATCTACAAAAGATTCTCTTTCAGCGGCGGGTACACGTACTTCGACACGGACGGGTGGCGGGAAAACGCCGATCAGAACGACAAAATCGCCAATGGGTTCGCCCAGTATCAAATCACCCCCCGGACCAGTGTGCAGGCCGAGTACCGCTATCGCAATCTCGAAGCGGGTGATGTTCAATTGAAGTTCTTCAAGGACGATTTTCAGCCCGATCTAGAAATAGAGGATAAAAGGCACACGGCTCGCCTTGGTTTTCATCACCGTTTTTCGCCGGGATCGGGCCTGGTCGGTAATTTTCAGTATCAAAATTTAGACGGCGATCTAGCAGACGGTGATGTGGGAGACAAGACGGATCCGGGGGAATCGACCAATGGCGAGAGGTCCGATACGGATGCGGACGCCATCAGCGGCGAGCTTCAACATCTGTTTCGCCGCGACCGTTTCAATCTCATCAGCGGCATTGGTTATTTTTACATAGATTCCCAGGATACTATAAAAACATATTCTGATTCGACCTTTGTCACAAGAATCAACATTAATGGCAACATCCAGCACCTCAATGCCTACCTGTATGCCAACATCGATCTGCCGCTGAACCTGACTGTCACATTTGGCGGCAGCTACGACGATTTCGACGGTGATCAAGACGACAACCCCGACGATGAACAGTTCAATCCCAAATTGGGCCTCATCTGGAACCCGCTTCCCAACACGACCCTGCGTGCTGCTGCTTTCAGGGTATTGAAACGAACCCTGATCACCGACCAGACCATCGAGCCCACCCAGGTCGCAGGGTTCAATCAATTTTTTGACGATAACAATGCAACCGACATCTGGAGCGTGGGCGGCGCGATCGACCAGAAATTCTCCGCAAGCTTGTTCGGCGGCTTGGAATACTACTACCGCAACCTGAGTTCCAATTACCTTGCTTCCACCGGCAACAATGATTTCGATCTTAAGGATGCGAAACGGGAGGAGAATATTTTACGGAGTTATCTTTTCTATGCCCCGCACGAATGGGTTGCCCTTTCGGCCGAATACCTTTTGGAGGAATTCGACCGCACCGAAGATGACGCCAGTGGGGCTAGTGAGGTAATAACCCACTACGTCCCCTTGGGGGTCAATTTCTTTCACCCCACAGGGTTCTCCGCCTCTATTAGAGGCACCTATATCTATCAGGATGGCGATTTTGAGCGGCAGGGCACTACCGGCAGCATCTTCAGGGCCGCGGATGACAGTTTCTTCCTCGTGGACGCCGCCCTGGGCTACCGGCTGCCCAAACGGTACGGCCGGTTGACGGCGGGCGTGCGCAACCTTTTCGACACCGAGGGTTTCGAGTATTTTGACACAGACGAACGCAATCCACGGATACAGCCGGATCGCACCTTCTTCATCCAACTCGCGTTGGCGTTTCCGTAACAGATGAAGTGTGTGTCGAAAGGGAGTGATACACCAAAAGGATGCTTTCGAAACTGGACGTGCAATTTATTGAAAGGGGGGAATGATGCCAAACAAGATTTGGATGTCTGTTATACTCATGATGGTGTTTGCCGTGGTTCCATGCCGGGCAGGCGCTTCGGACATCCCGCAGTCCGACGCCTGTGTCGAAATCAGCCCGGTTGGCCATGTGGGGACGCTCTATTTGGGCATTAAGCGCACCAATGGTTCCTGTGATGTCGATCTCGAGAAGGTTGGCTTCTATCTCAATGACGCGACATGCATGACCGAGGAACCTTGCGGGGATAACCCCAATCGCGGCATTTCCTGCCGCTACCCTTCACCTCAGGATGTCGACTGCAACGATGATGATGAAGAAGCCATTGGCCCGTGCATCGATTTCAGCGACCTGGAGGCCATGGTAAACGTTATCTGTGCACCGGACAACGCCGCCTGCAACGAATGCATTAACTGGGAGATGGGCAGCCCTAATTGCACTGACTTCAGAACAAGAAGCGGGGTGCGGGTGAAAAATTGCTCTCTACGTAATGGCAAATCGTGCCACTGGAAAAAATGTTGCAAAAAAAAGAAGAAAATTGCGGCGTGTGGGTATCCAGAATAGCAATTCAGGCAATATTAGGAAAAGCTATGTCGCCCGGTCTCAGGTTGGTATTCAAAATGAATGCTGAAACCCAGTAGCCGAAGATCTTCCTTGGATGTACCTCCCAGCAATGAGCAAAGAAAGGAGGAACGCATATGTCATTGATAAAAGCACTGATAGCGCTCACTGCAATGGCTGCCGTCATGCTGCTGTTGCCGGCCTGTACCACCCGAACCGTGACCACCACGGGCGCCCTCACCCGCACCCAATGCGTGACGGTGCCTAAGGTTCCGGCAGGCTCCGTGACGCTGCACCTTGAAAGAGAAGGGGAGTGCACCGTCGATCCCGCGTCGGTCTATTTTAAATTCAGCCCGGATTGCAACTCCTGCCAAGCTGATTGCGATTCGAAGGAGAAATTGATCCCCGTCATCGTCGATACGGGTAAAGCCTACTGTAGCGGGACGAGTGATTTTTGTGCACGGTGCATAAAAGTTTACGATTTTACGAGGATAGTGAAAAAATTTGCCTGTGTCGAGTATGCCGCAATAAAACCAGGGTTTTTTAAGCCCCGCCCCGTCCGATTTCTGCAGTGCATCGATGCCGATGGGAACAATTGCAACGAATGGATAGATTGCAACAAGATGATTAATGCTTACCGGGGCGAAGACCGAGATGAATATGACGACAAAGCGAAGATAAAATGAATTAAACGGGCCCAAGCTTCTCCAGACTTGGCATAGCCGCCGCCGGCCCTGCCGGGCATGGGGGCGTCGCGCGGGGCCCCATTTTCAGCGAGAACGGCGGCCAGTCAATGTGCAAAGGTTGCCGTTCATGATTCCGGCGGGCGAGGATCAGCCTTCGCGCGCCGGCATTCTCCCTTCGGTCGAAGCTTGAGACAAAATCGCGACGCCGCCTATAGTCCAGCGCGTCGTGGCGACCTGCAACCGCAGGCCCGGAAAAAAACTTGTATCAACATTCCGATCGGAATAGTCGTTCAACGGCCCTCGTTCGTGAAACCGTTATGCCGAGTCCCAATACCAGGAACGCTGAATGAAGCGCCGCCTGTTTCAAGCGGTCACCTTGGGCTTTGCCGTCGGTTTGATCGGCTTGTTGCTCAGCCCCTTTCAGATTGCGCTCGACCTCGAGGAGAACACGGGACTGGGCCTGCTCTTCCGTTTGAGGGGCGTTGCGCCGCCGTCTGACGAGGTGGTCGTCGTCAGCATCGAGAAAGCGTCCTCCGATCACCTTGGCCTGCCCAACAACCCCGATAAATGGCCGCGCTCCCTGCATGCCCGTCTGGTCGACATGCTGGTTCGCGA
>JAAUYD010144407.1_pt1 | contig 26962 bp, 18 predicted proteins | sample 7278101 | NCBI WGS metagenome assembly JAAUYD01 (sample SAMN14350128, study PRJNA611818) | marine sediment metagenome | isolation source: surface marine sediment (0.6m) | place: French Polynesia: Moorea | collected 2018-08
CGGGAATCCACGTGAAGGGGAGCCTGGATTCCCGCCTGCGCGGGAATGACCGTTTTCTTCAATGATTTCAATGTACACATGTCGAGTTCCGAGCTGTTTTGGACATCAATGATTTTTATATAGTATCTTTAAAAAATGAAAACTGCCTCCCCTAAATACTTTTTAGCTCATAAAGTTCTTCTAGTCCCTCCTAACATCAATCAGCCATGTATCTATATTTTAATGGTGGTATAAAAATATATAAATAACGATTTTGGGAGCATTTTGCTATACCCGCCTGCTCCTAATGCTCACTTTCTACATAACAGCTTTATATTACACTTTTTGAGAGTAGTACAAGAAAAAAAATATTTTTTTTCAGATATTATCATTTCAGCTTCACAAGCGTCCCAAATATTAATAAAAATCAAAAGATAACAGGCGGTTATTTGGATAAAATGAACAGTTTGAAAATCACCGATGGATTTTTTTTAAACATCTCGGTCAGAATTGTGGCCGACGCATCACTCAAACAACGCGCTAAATGGTTGAACACCTTGGGTGACATATCAATGATTTTCGGAGCGGGAAACGCTGAGCTAACAACCGCGGCCACTGCGAGAGAATAGATCTTCGTGACACTATCGACAGTTCCCAAGCCATGTTAGCCTAGGATTTGTCCTGGGTGCTCGAAAAAATTTTATAAACCGCTTCAAACTGCCCACCCCTGGAAAAGCCGCACTATTTTTTAATCAGAGTGCAGCCGAGGGCACGGGCGTGGGCCATGCAGGCGGTTTCTTTGCCCGCTGAGTCGATCACCGGCTCCCCAGGGCAGTTTTCTTCGTAGGCGTCAGTTGGTTTGCACTCATTTTTCTCTTTATCAATATCAAGAGGACAGCAGTGGAGATCGGCAAAGTGGTCCTCTTCCTGAATACAGTCGTAAACCCCGTTGCCGTCGTTGTCTTCGCCGTCATTGCAGGATGCCTCTGTGTTTTCCTGGCAATTTTCGTCTTGAGAAAAAACCTGCTGAAGACAATGGACCTCGAGCATTTGGCCGCGAACTATTTTCTGTGCTGGTCCAGTGAGCTGTAACGCGTATGGGCACGTGGATTTACAATCAATACCTGTTCCGCCACATATTTCACAATCACCGCATCCTTGTCCATTGGCATCGTCATCGGTATCGCTGCAGTCAATCATGCCGTCGGCGTCGTTATCCCACCCATCATCGCATGCGACATCGTTGTTCTCCTCTTTTGTCTCGCAGTAATACCAACCAACTTCAGAGGTATTCTTGTACATCTCCTGGGCATCGCTGCACTTAATCGGCGCCAGGAGCTTGGGCACGCGGCAGAAGTGTCGAGTGACCGTGCCAGAGCCATTTGGATTGTCCACGGTTTCTGTTGCAACTTGATTTGCCGGCACGTCCAATGCTTCGGGGCATCCTTCTTCGGCCCCTGGCATGCGATCGTAAACAGCGATCACATCGCACTTGGCCTTGCCGCAATTTTCGCAATCTGAGTCGTCTTGGTCGTCCTCTTCCCGGGTCCATTCGAGCCGTTTTGCATAACACTGAGGCTGCATATTCTTGGCGATCACCTGGGCAATATCCCGCATCGCAGGGCTCCAATCCTCGTTGCAAATCGAGTAGACATATCCGTTTTTGGCAAACTTTTTGGCCAGTTGTACGTAGCGTCTACCGGGCCTGGCTTCGGTTACCAGCTCTGCTTCGTCGCCCTCTCCGACCTCTCGAGTGCAGGCGGGCTCGAAGTGGGTGGTCTCTGGTACACCTGTTTGGATGAGCTTGAGCTGCATTTTTTCGTGGTCCAGGCACGCGTCGATATCGCTCCCTTGGCCTTGACACACATCATCCAAGGGAACGCCTACAATCGCCGCAAAGACTACAGCTTTGGGCTCGTCATCTTTGAATTTTACGAATTTATCCCAATATACGTTGGGCTCGAAAAGATAGTCTGTTTCATTATCCTCTGGGTAATTACAGGCGACGTTGAGCAGTCCATTGGTACCACTGGTACCACTTTCCCATTCCTGTGTGGTATACAATCCGGGATCCCTGACCGAACAATCCTCTTCATCACTCACGGTGAGAATGGCCAAGAGGTGGGTCTCTTTTAGGAATCCACCCTCTCCACTGCCCTGACCTTTCCTAGAGAGGGCGCGCACCGCAGCTTGGAGCTGCTGTTCGACACCACATCCCTCGGTGTCCAACTGGCTCATGCAGGCCACCTGGGTAGCGAGATCATTGTTGGCATTATCTTTTGATGTCTCGGCAAAGTCATCGTCCGAATTGAGCCCAGGACAATCGACCGCAGATGGATTCTGTGAACTGACGCAGACCTCATTGTCGCAGGAAAAACCGGCAGGACACTGATCGCCGTCGGATTCGCACGCGATTACGCCGCTCTTGACGTCGACACTTTCCGGCATCTTGGTCAAAAACTTTCCGTCATCCCCATCGCCCTCACAGCCCTTGGGAACAAAATAATCCGGTGCGTCATCAACATGACCATCGTCGCCGTACTGCAGGCCCATGTCCGAGGACACGATCGCCACTCGCATATTCTCCACTGCTGGGAATGGCCACTCCGGGCCAATGATGGGCTTGGCGAGCGCATTTATTAACGTGAAAAATCCCGTGGCCAGAATGTTTTGCTCCTGTTCCATGGAAAGGGAGTTGTCCACAACCACGAGCAAATCCACCCCATCAAATCCTACGGCAAGATCCTTGGTAACGCCTACCTCGATCGGCACTGGACACTGGGGTGCTGGGGGCCGATCGATGCAGCCCAGGGCAAGGATTGTCACAGCAATCGCGGCAACAAGCGCACTTCGGGTGTTTCGTCTCATTTCTTCCTCCAAAACAAAGAGCCGACAAACTACAACATGATTTTTATAATATCGTTTATGTTACATAATATTTTAATTCACTAATGATTCAATTCATTGGTAACAATCTTTTCTGGACAGGCACTCACTCCTGAAATTAACAGACGCAGTGTCCATGCATTTGGGGAAATTATTTTTATCCGACGTCAGTCTATTGAAAAAACCAGTACTATTTGATTCGATCAATTTACTGTATGCTGCCAGGCATGGACGACACCATCGAAACACTCAAAGCGCGCTATGCAGAACTGATAGCAGAAATACGCCGGCACGATTATCTGTACTATGTTGAAGATGCACCTGAGATCAGTGATCGGGCTTATGATAGGCTGTTTCAGGAACTCAAACAGATCGAGGCGCATCATCCCGCTCTGAAGCGCTCAGATTCTCCCACCGAACGGATTGGGGCACCTCCCAAGGACGGCTTTGTTCGCGTGCGACGCGCACAGCGCATGTATAGCCTCGACAATACCTACAATGAAGACGAAATTAACGAATTCATGGCTAGGATTCGCACCAATACCAGTGGCAAAGACCCGGCATATGTGGTGGAGCCAAAGCTGGATGGGGCGTCGATTGAGCTGACGTATCAACAAGGACAGCTCGTGTTGGCAGCTACCCGCGGGGACGGGGCGGTCGGAGAAGACGTGACCGCAGGAATTCGCACCATTCGGTCATTGCCCCTCGGCATTGATGAAGTGGATGACATCATCGTCCGCGGCGAAGTGTTTATCAATCGAGCAGATCTACAGGCGGTCAACCAGGAACGGGCCGCGGACGGCGCTGCCCTGTTCGCCAATCCGCGGAATGCAGCGTCTGGATCGCTCCGGCTGCTGGACCCAAGCGCAACGGCAAGGCGCCCCTTGCGGATCTTCCTCTATGAACTCGTGCAGGCGCCATCCCTACCGCTTACCCACTGGGCGTGCCTCAAACGGCTGCGCGATCTGGGACTGCCAACCCATCGCCTCGAGCGTCGCTGCGAGACCCCCGGCGAGGTAATGACAGCCATTCGCAGTTTCTCGGCCATGCGCCAGGACCTGCCTTATGATGTGGACGGGGTCGTCATCAAAGTAGACGCCCTGGACGTGCGCCATCAATTGGGCCACACAGCCCGATTCCCCAGGTGGGCGGTGGCGTATAAATTCGAATCTGAGCGTGCTCAGACCCTGGTTTTGGGTATCACCGTCCAGGTGGGCAGGACAGGTACATTGACACCAGTCGCCGAGCTCAAGCCGGTTGAGCTCGCCGGAACCACCGTGTCGCGCGCTTCTCTGCACAATGAGGACGAAATTAAATCCAGAGATATTCGGGTCGGGGACACGGTCTTTGTCGAAAAAGCAGGCGACATCATTCCCCAGGTGGTGGGCGTCATTGCGGCAGAGACCGAAAACCGGGGTGATCCGTTTTCAATGCCCCGGGTTTGTCCGGTGTGCGGGGCGCCCACCTCCCGACGAGAGGGTCAGGCGCGCTGGCAGTGTACAAATCAGCTCGCCTGCCCGGGGCAACTCAAAGCATCCATTACACATTTTGCCCGGCGCGCTGCCATGGACATCGAGCACTTGGGTCCGGCGATTGTCAATCAGCTCGTCGATAAAGGACTCGTAAAAGATCCAGCGGATCTCTTCACTTTGACAGTGGACGCAGTGGCAGGGCTCGACCGCATGGCAGAGAAAAGTGCGACAAACCTTATCGATGCTATCCAAGCGAGTCGAAGTCGGACGTTAGATCGGGTATTGAACGGCTTGGGCATTCCCCTCGTTGGCGAAGTGGCGGCAAAAAAGCTCGCAAAGCGGTATGGCTCCCTTGCTGAATTTGCCACACAAGAACCAGATGTCGAGTGCGACGAACTCGCCGACATTGAAGGTATCGGACCCAAGATCGCCTGTTCAGTGCGCGACACCTTGGCAGATACGCGGTTTATGGCAGTGGTCCACAAGCTACTCGACCTCAATATCGCTACAGTCACATCGTATGACCCACGCGAGATGCAGCAAACCGGTCCTCTCGCTGGGGCGTCGTTTTGCGTCACCGGAAAACTCAGCCAACCCCGACAGGCCTTTCACGACGCGATCAGAGCAGCAGGTGGGGATGTGCACACAACTGTCAAAAAGGGCACCCATTACTTGGTCGTCGGTGATGCAGTCGGAAAAGCAAAAATCGAAAGGGCCAAAAAAATGGGCACTAAAATCATAGATGAGCGCGAACTTGCAGATCTCATCAACGAGGGAGGTACCAGGGATAGCCAGGGCTGAGCCAAAGCAGGCCGTCCGCGTGCCACATTCGCCAGGTGCTTGAGCAGCGGCCTAAGGCGAGGTATCGTGCGCCCGTATTGTGAAAGGAGTGAACCGCCATGAAGAAACTTGAGCATAAAACGGCCATTATTACCGGCGCGGCAGCCGGCATTGGCGAGGCCACAGCCCGCCTATTCGCTGCTGAGGGCGCGCGGCTGATGCTCTGCGATGTTGCTAAAGACACGCTCGAAGCTGTTGCAGCGGCCATTCGATCAGAGGGGGGCGAAGCAATCGCGACCCAGTGCGATGTATCCAGCGAAGACGATGTAAAAAGCATGATCAAGGCGACAATGGATGCCTATGGAAAGATTCATGTACTGATTAACAACGCGGGCATTACCAAGGACACCCTCACCCCTCGTATGAGCGTCGAGGCCTGGGACCTGGTGATGGACATCAACCTTAAAGGGACATTTCTATGCGCCAAATACGCCCTCGCAAAGATGGAAAAAGGCGGCAAGGTGGTCAATACCGCGTCGATTTCCACCAGGGGCAATATCGGTCAATCCAACTATGCGGCCTCTAAGATGGGGGTCATCGGCCTTACGCGGACCCTGGCCCTTGAATATGCGCGCAAGAAAATATGCGTCAACTGCATTGCGCCCGGGGCCATTGACACACCCATGCTGGACCAGATACCCGAAAAGATACGCCAATCAATGATCGACAAGATTCCCTTGGGGCAAGCCATTCCACCGCTTGAGGTAGCCCGGGCCCATCTGTTTTTAGCGTCAGACGAGGCTAATTTCATCACTGGACAAACCCTGTTCGTGGACGGCGGCATGAGCGTCGGGATTTAATCCATTACCTATGGTGATGCGTCAACGCCGCTGTCGCCAGGATCTTTCAGCGCGAACAGGATGTAGATGGGATCTGTCTGCCCTGGGTTGGGTTCTGATTCGCTGACCACGATAATCCGTTTGATGGGCGTAGCGCCGTTGTTGGTAATTTCAAGTCCGTCGGCTCCGTCTGCCGAGTTCTCGCAGTCCGTATCCTCGCAAGTAAATAGCTCCTGAATGCGCACTTTCCGCTGGGCGAGATGGGATATTTCAACCGTCTCACCCGCGGGTATCTCGACATCAAACCAAATGTCACGCCCAATTGTACCGCAACCCGATGAAGGGAGCGTCTTGGGAAAGAAGGTGATGCCGTAATGATCCCAAGGCTCGCTGAAGTCAGTCGGGAAGGTGGTTATCGGCTCCGCGTTGGAACAGATAGTATTCCGACATATGTGATGCTGGTCGCTGGTACTTACAAAGGTGCACATGCCGGAATGATGGCCGCAGGAATCGAAGATCTGTATCGTTGCATCATCTCCTTCGCAAAAGAAGCTCGTTTCGAGATCTTTCATGCAGCACCCTCTTCTGCGCACTTGTATATCGTTCGAAAGGCTCATACAGCCCGTGAGCTCCAATGGACAGCAAACGAGGTCTTTATTCCAAGTGCGTGCCTGTTCGCACGCGCTCACTGTGATGTTGGTTTCTGTATCTACACTTGTATCAGTTTCTGTACCTGTATCTGTACCTGTATCTGTGTCCGTATCAGTATCAGTATCAGTATCCGTGTCTGTATCTGTGTCTGTGTCTGTGTCTGTATCTGTGCCGGTATCCGTGTCCCATCCAGTGTCTGTGTCTGTATCTGTATCTGTAGCCGAGCTCGTATCTGTCCCAGTGTCCATATTTGTCTCAGTATCTGAATCGGCTTCACTTGGTGGCTTAATGATAAACTTAATAGGCGAGACAATCTCCCGGCCAAGCGGGTCTACGATAGCCAGGTCGTATGCTCCCTCATTATTCCTAGCAGACTCCGGGATTGTGAACGTGGTTGTCAGCTCCCCCTCGCTTTTCCAAATAATATCGGGAAGATCGATCCTGAAGGGGTTCTGCCGCTCCTCAGCCTGGGTCAAGCTTCCCCTGAACACCTCGTCTACTAGGATAGCTGAGTCGCTCTCGCCACAGGAGACGTTGCGATACATGGCAACGCGAAAATTGTGGCCAGTGATATTGAGGTGAATTTTTTGTCCAGGCGACCCTTCGCTCGGGTCCAGATCTGATATGGCGGTTCGCCCTTTGCCATCTGAGCAGGTAGATGTTAATAAAAAATGAAAGCAGATCGCAGTGGTAGCAGCCAGTGCGTGCTTTGTCTTAACGCCCATCAAATTGATTTTAGCATCAAAATGCCTACAACGTGTTGTATTTTTTGATGTTGGGGAGGCCAGCCAGCGGGGTTATTTTTTGGCGGTCATGGTTCGGTATCGGTTTCCCTCAGGGCCTTCGATCCACCTTTTCAGGTATTTTGGCAGGCCGATGAGCGCGCCTTCCAGATCCTTTTCGAGCCTGTCCCCTAAGAACGCGACGATTCCTGCAGGAACTTGTACGGCAATGCCGTAACCCACCAGGGTGCGGCCGTCCTTTTGCGGGAACAAACGCCAATAGCCGCTGGTTTTTTCAATGTCGTGGGGGCGATCGGGCACGAGGTTGAATGCCACTTTCTTATCGCTCGTATCTGACACCACATCCAAGCAGTATCCGATACTTAGGATTTTATACCCGAGTTCCATCCGTATCAGCGCCCGATCTCCTTTTCGCGCCAGCTCCTCGGCTTTCACTGTTCTGGGAAATATCCTTGGATAGGCATTCCAATCGCTAAGTGCTTTCCAGATGACAGGGGCTGGGGCATCGATGATCGCCCAGCCTGTACCAGCGTAAAAACCGTTTTTTCGCGAATTTGAGAGGGGTTTTTTGACTGTTTTACCGGCTTGGAGGCGCGCAATCTCCTCGGTGGTAAAGCTGAACCCGTACACATCGCCGGCGGCAATCAATAGGATGAGGGTCATAGTAGACGCGATAAGTGGAAGTCGATAGGAGGTCATTGTATCACTCTTTTTATCCCTTCAATCGTTCCATCCTTCAGACCTTAATCGCAGACAAATAATTCTATTTCCGATAAATTACACTGCAAATTGTATTCCAGAGAAAATAAAATTTTATACGACCTGATAGCAGCGCGCAAAAAACATTAATTCGCTTGTGTTTAAGAATAGTTATCTAACATTGCAACAGTTATATCGACGTTCCGGCGCTTGCCAACTACTGCTGCGTCAGCTAAAAAATGAGGTATCCGCACCACAGGGTGCCGTAGGGTGAGGTGATGGAACAACAGATCCTTTCACAGGGCGCATTGGTGGGGGAACGCTTTGAAGTGATAGAGCTGGCCGGAGAGGGCGACCTGGGTCGCGTCTACAAGGCGAGGGACACCAAGGTCGACAAACCGGTCGCCTTGCGCATCTTATCTCCCCAGTTGGTCCCAAAAGAAGCAGACGTCGAGCGGCTACGCGATGGGGTGCGCGAAGCGTCCACCCTAACCCATAAAAACATCCGCACCACGTTTGGGTTGGGGATCGGGGATGATGACGGCATTTATATCGCTTCAGAGTGGATTGACGGACAAAATCTAAGGGCTTTGCTGACCAAGCGCACCGAGGCTGGCAAGCGGTTTTCTTTCAAGGGCGCTTACAACATCATCGGACACGTGTGCAACGCATTGACCTACGCACACAAAAAAACCGTCCACAGAGCCCTGTGCCCGCGGGCCATCATGGTGAGCAACGCCGGCAGGGTCAAAGTGAGCGATTGGGGCCTTTCTCTGATCCGCACTGGCTTGGAAACATATGGGGACCGGGAGAAACTGGAAGCCACCTTCTGGGCCCCTGAAGTGCTCAGGACGGGCGACACTGCGAACACAAGGGCAGATGTGTATTCGCTGGGTGCGCTCTTTTACGAGCTCATCACCGGGGTGCTGCCTGAGCGTCCCCTAAAGGCGCCGAGTGCCCTTGGTTTTTCAAAGGAAGTAGACGCGGTCATTGCCCGGTGTATGGCATCAGAACCAACGCAGCGCTATGCCACGCCAGGCGAAGTAAAAGCAGCCATTGCCGAAGTCGTCAAGACTCAAATGGCCCATTCGACCCAAGCAGATACCGACGATGACTTGGGCATTGATGTCGAGTTTGATTTGACCGCCGACAGCCTGGACAGCGAGCCGGGACTTCAGGACGCAAGCGCTGATGAAACTGCCGGGAAATCCGGATCCATGCTGGACGCGCCCGGGCTGCCCAAGCCCAAGGGGGCTGCTTCCCAAGAAACAGAGGGTTCAGCTGATAACAGGGCGTCGACCATCGACATGGGGTCGGTCATTAGAGGTCTTGGCACATCGGAAGCTGCCCGATGGATGGTCCAAAAGGATAAATTCGACCACGGCCCGTTTACAGATCGGGAGCTCGTGCAGATGATGCTGATCGGCCAGGTGATCGGCAAACACCAGCTCCTCAACATGGAAACGGGCGTGCGCAAGAAAGTGCGGGCGTGGGGCCACTTCGACGATTATCTGGAGCGATATCGCCATAAAAAGCGACAGGAGGAAGAAGCCCTTGCCAAGAAGCGCACTGAATCCGCTGAAAAGCGCAGCTCGGCGTTCAAAATAATCGTTGCGCTCGGCATTTTAGGATTTATCGGGCTTGTCGTGGGCGGGTATTTTTTATCGAGGACCCTGCGCAAGGAAAAAACGTATACACCGGACGAAATGGTCGCCGCATTTGATAGCGGTGAGATAAAGCTCAGAACAGGTGGCAACCTCATTGACAAGAAAAGCCGCCGCGGTCGCGGGGGTCGCAGGCGCTCTGGTGGCGGCGGCAGCGGCAGGAAATCTGGGGGAGAATTTGTCCCTGGCATGAGCTATGAAGATGCCATGAATATGGCGATCGATCTTGGGGGGGTGCACAACACAGGCGGTCAAAAGCAATTGTCCCCGGCGGATATCACGCGCATCATGGACAGGAATGTCCGTCGGTTTCTGCCGTGTATGGCCGGACAATCTGTGAAGCGCGTGGATATGGATATCGCCATTGCCGGAGACGGCAGGGTGATGGGCGTCTCTATCAAACAAGGAGACGGTAGGCTAAAAAAATGCGTGACCTCCAAGGCGCGATCTATCAAGTTTCCGACTTCTCCGGCGCCACGTACAGCTGCGTCGTGGTATTTTGAAATCTATTGAGGCAGATGCCAAAGCCAGCGGCCCCCGCCATCACAGATTCTGTTGAGAGTGTTGCAAAAGGGGTGATGCAAGTCACTCCTGCGAAGGCAGGAGTCCAGAACCAAAGGGAATTACACGGTTTTATGGGTTCCCGCCTACGCGGGAATGACTGTTTTAGAACTTTCGCGACACCCTCTGTTATAGGAATGGCTTCCTTGCTACTGATTGGCGCGGCTCTCATCGGTTGTCAGGGAGAGGTTGGCCCGGGTGTAAACGCTCAGACACCTAGCAAGATGGCCGATCCCGCTACTGGAGATTCGCTCCTACCGAGCCCGGGCCATGAGACGCTCAAGCGGTCGCGCCTGCTCGCAAAGGACCTCTCAGACACGATAGAGCGCTTGGAAGGAGTTGCCGAAGCCCGCGTGCACCTGGACTTGGCCGACCGATCCCTATTTTCACGACGGCCAGAGGCAAAGAGCAGTGCTGCCATCTTGATCCGGCGCAACAATGCAGCCAAACCCACACAAGAAACAATAAAAGAACTCGTCGCTGCTGCTGTGAGCGATGTCGACCCCAATGCAGTACGCGTTTTTTTCGCCCAATCCACGACCCATCCTCTGAAAACCGTATTTATCGGTCCGATTGAAGTGGCTGAAACTTCAGCGACACGTGCGAAGCTCTGGTTTGGCGGCCTCATCGGTCTCAGTTTGGTGCTCGCTGCTGGGTTGGTGTTTGCCGGGATAAAGCTGCGCGCGTCTCGATCAAAAACCATTACCACGCCTTAAAGAAGCGGGAGTCTGATCCCCCTGGTCCGATTTTTATGGTGACTTTTTTTGCGCACTTAGGACAGTGTCCCTCGTAGGCAGTACCGCGTTTGTTTTTGTAAATGCGACCGTATACATGACAGCACTCGAACATCACGCCGAGAAAAGAGCGCTTTTCCCCGTCCCGTCCATTTGCCGGGCTGTCGCGGTCCATTGAAATAAAGATAACAGGTCTTTGTGTTCTATGCATGGCCCCGGTATAAAAGAGCCAGATATGAGCCGAGGTGATTTAACACTACACCGTCGGTTGGACGGGTTGTTGGGACAGGAAGCCTGGCCACCGGCTGAGCGCGAGCGGTTGATCCCATTGATGGTCCTGTTTGCCCGGTTGAACGCCCCCCCTGATCCGTTTGGTCTGTTTGAACGGTACGACATGCTCAGGGAGCGGTTCTTGGCCTCTATCGAGGGGGATGACCCCGACGCCTTGGAAGAGGCCTTTTTAACCCTGTACTGCCATGTGCACGGGCACGAGGCCCCCTACACCGAGATCGAGCGCTTGAGAATGGATAAAACCGGCGGGTATTGGTGTCATGCAGGTGGCCTGTCGCCGATCTTGAAAGCTGCGCCTTATATTCATTCACACACCGTGTCCGGTGATTTTGGCGCGGGCAACGGGTTGCAGTTATTGTTGATGCAGTTGCTCTATCCCCATCGCCGGTCGATTCAAATCGAGCTCTCCAGCCAAATGGTCGAGGTGGGCAAGCACTTGCAATGCTGGCTCGGTATTCCCCGAGACCGGGTGGAATGGATAGCGGGCGATGTGTTTGATGTATCGCCGGCACAGATGGACTTTGTTTACCTCTACCGCCCGGTTCGCCCTGAGGGATTGGGAGTTGCGTTTTATCAGGGGTTTGCCCGGGCAGTGGCCGAGGCCTCGCACGAGATGGTTATTTTTTCTATTGCGGATTGCCTCAGGGACTTTCTTCCATCGAGTGTCCAGATGTTTTACACGGACGGGCAGCTGACTTGTTTTAAAAAATCGAGTTAATCTATTCTGCTTCAAAGGACATTTCCGCCTCTTTTGGCTTTTCTCCCTGTTTTTCCTCGGTTGTAAAATTCATTTCACTGGACCCGCTGTCCGAAGCTGTGAAATCCATCTCACCCGGGCTCTCTGGCTCTGCCGGTGCTGGGCCACTGTCTGTCTCAGCAGTCTGTTTTTGCTGGCGAATGATGATGAATTCAACGCGGCGATTTGCAGCGCGCCCCTTTCGGTTTCTGTTGCTCTCGATGGGGCGGTCCGGTCCCCAGCCGATGGTCTCGAGTCGGCTATCCTCTACGCCCTTGCCGACCAAGTAGCGCTTGACCGCCTCGGAACGGCGTTTGGAGAGATCCCGATTCTGGGCTGCATTGCCCCGGTTGTCGGTATGGCCCTCGATGGATACGCGTATCTTAGTATTTCCGAGCAAGATGCTGGTGATGATATCGAGGATATCAAAGGACTGCCGGCCGCGAATTTGATCGGAACCGGTTTTGAACATAATCATCTCTTTGAGGTCGATGCGTTCTTCGGTCACGATAACCAGGGCCTTGCCCCGATCCGGGCATCCATCCTCGTCGCGGATACCATTTAACGTCTCGGCCTCGTTGGGGCATTTATCCTTAACATCGGGGACCCCGTCAAAATCATTGTCAAAGTCAGGGCAGCCGTCCTCGTCTTCGAAACCGTCTTTGTCCTCTGGCTCGCTAACACAGAAATCCTCGCCGTCAGCCAGTCCATCCTTGTCGTTGTCAGCCTCGGGACAGCCGTCCTCGTCTTCGAAATCGTCGAAATCCTCGGCCTGGTCTGGGCACTTGTCCTTGCTCTCCTCGATGCCATCTTCGTCGTGATCGAGGTCCGGGCAGCCATCGTCATCCCTAAACTTGTCCTTATCCTCTGCCTTGAGGGGGCAGGAATCGTAACCATCGACGATGCCGTCGCCGTCGTTATCCGCTTCTGGGCAGCCGTCTTCATCTTCAAACTCATCCGTATCCTCGGGTTGATTCGGGCATTTGTCCGCGTCATTGTGGATGCCGTCGTTGTCGAGGTCCCAATCGTTGATCACAGATACGTCTTCTTCGGGTTTGGCCTTGCCCTGGGGTGACCACGTGATACCGCCTATCGCTTGGAACTTGGGAACGCCGATGCCGCTCAGAATGCCGCCCCCGCCGGCAAGTGAAAACGCAAAGTCCTTTACCAAAAATCGGGCGCCTCCCAAGAAGAGTAGTGGCGTGCCTTCTGCATCCGAGAAATTCTCACTATTCAATATCTTGTTGCCGAACAGCTCGGCAATAATTTCGATTTGCGGAATGATTAAATATCCCAGGGCTGCCCCGTACACGAGGGTATGTCCGATCTCAGTGGAGAGAATCTTTGATTTCTTGCGCCATAACGCACCCGCGCTCACCGATGATCGGAACGGGCCAACCCGATACCCGAATAAAAGCTTGGGCGCCACCAAGGTGATAAACCCATCCCCGCCGTACCCATAGGCGCCTTCTTCGGTCACGTCATCTGATTGGCCCATGCCAATCCAATCGGCAAGGGGTAGGGTGGGAATGACGGCCACGGCAAACGAGGGGCCGTCCTCTCCGTCTTTGCCGATGATACGGGCCTTCAGGTGCACCCTTGCATCAGATACCACAAACGAGGAATACTTATCCCCAGGTGCGGCATTCAGCTCTTGGCCCGTTGTGGGGTCGGTCGCAATAACGAATCCCTCGCCTTTCATGTACGCCATGGGTATGGCGAGGCCCGCTTGAAAGTACTTAAGAAAATTAAAGCTCGCCAACAGGTCAAAAGAGAGCAGGTGCTTAACAGCGTCAATGGTATTGGAGCTGTCGTCGCAGTCTCCTGCAGCCGTGCAGTTGAGCAACGCAAACGACCGATGCTGATAGGAAGCCATGAGTCCGATGGTGAGCTTCATGTCGTCCCCGATTTCGGGTGACGCCACGTTAAAAAAGTTCAGCGGGCCTGGGGATGGCTGGAACAGGTTGATGTTAAATGATGTCTCTGTGGGCGCCTGGGCGCGCGCTGTGGCACTTGCAAGCACGCAACAAATCGCTGCGCAGAGTACCTGGATAGACCAGCCCGATCGGGGTTGCGAACGAAATGGAGTCGGCATGTTCTTTTTCACCTTTACTGAAAAAATTTCACCCGAGTATGCCATGTAGCACCATCCCTTTCAAATTTGGAATTATCGGCCGGTGAATACCCCAGGGCACTCCAATTTAGCCGTCCAAAACAAAACGATATGAATATATTATAATTGTATCGACAGGTTGGCCATCCCTATCGAGGGGCGGCGTCCATTTTTCTTTGAGCATCGCAATTTTTGCCGCGTCTCCGAGCCCTCCGCCCGGGTCTTTAATGACTCTGACGCGGCGAACAGCTCCGGTGCGCGTGATATAGACTTGCAGGACGACCGCGCCCTCGATGCCCTCACGCCGTGCGTCTGCGGGATACGGGGGCACTGCAATGGTGCCGGATCTGGGCAGGGGTCGCTGGGAAAGGTCTTTTATCGGCACTGGTGCATAGCCAGTACCAGTGCCGCCCGGCTTGCCCGCAGGGTCACCTGTTGCCCGCGTGCCCCGCACTGAAGGGCTACCCTGCTTGGCAACTGGGGCGAACCGGGTATTGCCCTCGGAGCGCCTTAAGGACCAATTTGCTGCCTGGCCATCCCCTTTGGCAAAGGTATTGTCCCCTAAATCAAACACGGGCGGCGCCTCTGGTGCCTCTTGGGGCACGTCCTCAGCCACGTTTGGTTCGAGGGGCGGGGGTGTTTCATCTGCTGGTTCTTCTTTTGCTTCAGCGGCTTTCTTGGGGCGCTTTTTCGGACGTTTTACAGGGGGCTTATCCGGCTCTGGAGTGGGAGGTTCTTCGGTTTCATCTGGCTCGGGATCCGGCGCTGGTGCCTGTGCGGGCTTTTTGGCTGAAACCGACAGATCCACCGCGTCCCATGTCTTTGTCGACCGCGCTGGGATGAGCGCGAGCAGTGCCACAAATCCACCGTGCAAGGCGATCGAAATTGCAAGGGAAAGAAACCCTCGTCCTTTGGGAAGCGTTGCCATGCCAGGCTCAGTCCGTTTCTTCGGATTCGATATTAATGGCGAATTTGGCAACACCTTCTTTGCGCACCAGGTCGATGACGCGAACCACCCGGCCGTGCTGAACAGCTTTGTCCGCGGCGATCACCACGCGAACATCGTCGTTTTTGTCCCGAGATTTTTGAATTTCACTTCTCAATCTCGGTTCATCGACTTTTTCCCCATCCAGATAGAGCTGTCCGTCCGTTGTCAGCGTGATGGCAAAGGTGGTGACCACATCTTCGCCCGTGCCTGCCTCGGGCAAGTCAACGGGAATGGATTGGGCGACGATATAGGTGGCCGTAACCATAAAAATAACGAGCAGCACCAGGGAGACATCGACAAACGGCGTGACGTTGATGTCCGTAATAATCTCGTCGTCATCGTGACGGATACCACCGGCCATCATCGATCTCCGCGCGCCGGATCCTCCCCCTTGAGGCCAGCCAAAATGGCGTGCACCATTGCGGTTGCATCGCCTGTAATCGCCTTGATGCGGCGCTGAAATGCGTTAAATGCCGCCACTGCCGGAATGGCAACCAAGAGGCCAATGGCAGTGGCCACAAGCGCCTCTGAAATGCCGGCCATGACCGCACCAGCACCGCCCTGGGTGTTGAGCGACAGCTCGTGAAACGCCAGGATGATGCCGATGACCGTGCCAAACAGACCGACAAAGGGTGCGTTATTTCCCACGGTTCCTAGAAAAACCAGGTTCCTTTCGAGGCGAAGCCGCTCGCGAACGAGCGCGCCAGCTGCTGCTTCATCTGCAGCTGCAGGCCCGCGTTCAGCCTCGCTCAGCGCTGCTCTGGCAACGGTTGCGGCCACGCCTTTGGCATTGGCTACCCGTTTGCGCGCCCCTTCAATGTCTGCTTTCCTGAGTGACGCGGTTAAATCTTCAATCACCGGGCCAATAGCTGGACGCTGACCAAAGAAGCAAATCACCCGTTCAATCATGACCGCAATCGAGATCAGGGAGAGGATAATGAGCACCCACATTACCCATTCAGCGCCCAGCAGAGAGAACCTCAAAAAACTATCGATAATACTCATTGGAATTTCCCATTCATCTTTCCATATGTTACGGCCTTTAATAACGCGTTATTCAGTTTTGGCAAAGGTCCCACTCTTCTCAGTTTGAAATTTTGACGGATTTGAAAACGTCGAGGCGTCTTTTCGACGGGATCTAGGGGAAGGATTGCGTCCTACATCGGCTATCGCCGACGATGGGGCAGGGTGACTTCGTAGCTTTCGAGGAGCTCGAAGAGCTGATTGCTTTTTTGCTTATTTCTTGCGCTCAGATTGCTGGATTCCAATGGATCAGATTCGAGGTGATAGACCTCTTTTTGTCCTAACTTTCGATCGTAAATCCCCTTATAGGGCCATTGTACAACCGCGCTCGCATCTCGCTTGATGGCGCCTTTTTTGAGATCCGTGAAGAGAAACAGGGGCCTTTGGTATAATTTTTTCTCCTCCCCGGTCACATAGGAGAGCAGGTTAAAACCGTTTCCTCCCTTTGGCGGCGGCACGTTGGCTAGTGCGGATATGGTGGGGACGATGTCGGTGAGCAGAACAGGGGACATCACGGTCTGTGGATCGACCCCCGGTATTTTAACGAGCAGCACGATACGCACATCTGGCTCATAGAGGGAGTTGCCGTGGTTGGTGTATCCGTGATCTCCAAAGAGCTCTCCGTGATCAGAGAAGACAAACAGGGCGGTTTGATCCGCATCGCTCCGCGCGACAAGTGTGTCCAGGAGTCTGCCGACTTCCCGATCGCAATACGCAGTGGCACTGTCGTATTTGTCGATGTCCCGATCTCCAAAGTCCCATTCTGGGTGCTTGATATATGGGTCGTGATTGCAGCGAAAGTGGGTAAAGAGGAAAAAGGGGCGGCTCCCGTCTGGTGGCACGTCGTTAATGTATTCTATAGCGGCGTTGGCAGTCTTGGTTGCGGCCCGGCCAAATACCTTTCGCCATTGCTCTGTTGGCCATGGGGTCTGCCAAATTCGAAATCCCTGACCCAATCCTCTGATGTGCTGGGCCACGTAGGAGATGGTGTATCCGACTGTGTCGTACCCCACCTTGGCAAGGGTTTCTGCGACTGTTACGGCCTGAGGCTTGAGGGTAAACCGGTTCCCAGGTTCATTTCGGCGAGGTGTGTTGCGGGCATCCCGGCCTGTAAACAGAGATGCCATGGCCCCACGGGTCCTCGGCGTGGGTGTGTAGGCGCGGCCAAACCAAACAGCTGTTTCTTTAAATGCATCCAACCGGGGTGTTGTAGGCCGATGGTAGCCTGCGAATCCCACATGGTCGGGCCTCAAGGCGTCTAGGAGGATGAGAACGATATTCGGCTTTGACCTGAGGGATGGGGGCCGAATAAACCCCGGGGGAGGATCCGGAACATAGGCTCGCGCATCAGCGCCAGTGCAGTTTTCGTCAATACCGTTGCCAAGAACATCCCGCGCATCCGGGTGAATGCGAGGGTCATGGTCGTTGCAATCCTCGCCGAACAAAAGGCTCGGATAACCATCCCCGTCCCAATCTGAAAGCGTACCTACGATGGCGATCAAGCTTCCGGCATAGGGCGCGTGAAAGGTGAGCGCATGCTGTACAGTCCGGGGAAGGGTTTTGGCCATTGTGGTCATGGCGATAGCGAGCAGGGCGACGGTGCCGATAAATCCCAAGATACGCGGTCTTGTTTTTATCAAGGGTTCGAGGAACCCCCTGTGAAACCTGGGATAGAGCCCGCACGCAATGCCGATGAGCAGTGCAGTGGGCAGGAGGGACCAGTGCCAAGGCAGGGCGCTGTTAAAAGCCGCAAATGCACCGATCGCGACGACTACCACGGCCATTACGGGATTAACTGCTATTGATTTCCCAAGACCGCGTTGATCAATGAAATAAGCGATGCGCTGGCCCAGTGGTACAGCGCACAGTGTAAGCAGGGCGAGCGCAGCAATCGCGCTCGATGCTGCAGCAAGGGCGACAAATAGAGGCGTCACTGAACCCGAAAGTGCGCTTCCCACAGCAGTACCCACACCTACTGAGCCTCCTAAGACGATAGCCGACATTACAATCGCAGTAGATGCACCGTTTGATTTGGATCCGGTGAGGCCCTGGCAAAGGCGCTCTCCTAGGGTTCGGACGGACGGGCGGGAGATTAGAAAATATAAGGCAACAGATGCTAAAAGCAGGGGCACTGTGATGAGCAAGGCTGCTGCAAAAAATCCTACCAAAGCGGCTGCCCCGGAACCGCCGCCAGTGAAAACACCCCGGGCAGTTACGACGCCTTCTGCACATGCTGCGAAGATTATTCCTCCAAGTAGCCAGAAGACGCTGCTGTGGGCGAGGCTATCAGTTCTTCTAGGATCAGTTGACGCCATGGCCTCAAGTCAGTGAGGCTGGGTTCAGCCTGGCTTGCCCTGTAGATATGGGTGAACAGGGCTTGGTTGCGTAGATGAAAAGAATTAATTGCATCTTTATTATCTTAGAGAGTGTTACATTATCTGAGTAAAGCTTCAATATACGGTGTCACTTTGCTTGAGGGAGAAAAAATGGATTGCTTAGCAAAAACAATAGCCTTGTTGGTGGGTATGATGGTTCTTGAGGCCTGCGAAGGAAATGGGGGAGGGGACATGATCTGCGACCCAGGAGAAACCCAGTTATGCGTGTGCGCCAACATCATACCCGGCGTCCAGTCGTGTAATGCGACCGGCACTGGATGGAGTGATTGCGATTGCGGCGATACAGAGTTGAGTACTGACACGGACACGGATATTGACGCAGACACCGACATGGATACTGACGCAGACACGGACACGGATACTGACACGGATACGGATATTGACGCAGACACCGACACGGATACTGACGCAGACACTGACACGGATACTGACACGGGTACGGATACTGACACTGACACGGATACTGACACGGACACTGACACGGACACGGATACTGACACGGACACCGATACTGAGCTCTGCGACGAGATTGACATTCCTGTCTGTTGTGCTCCGGTAGCAGTGGCCATTTTGCAGGATATGTCCTACTCGATGGCGCCTTTCTACAATTACGAGACAGGAGCATTCGACGATACGGACAACCCGGGAAATTGGTCTATCGCCAAAGAGGCGCTCATGCAGATTTTTACCGATTACGAGTTTAGTGGGTATGAATTCGGATTGGACTTCTACCCCAAAGCTAGCGGCGGCAGCAGTGCAATATGCGGAACCAATGATTCGATAATAGTTGATTGCGCGGCTAATCAGGCACCAACGCTCGTTAATGCCCTTCCGGCCAACGATGCACCCAGAGGGGCTACACCGATGTACTGCGAGCTGGAAAACTTCCTTTTCGCCATCTACGCGATAGAGTGCATTAGGGAAGCGGTGGATAGCTATCTGATAATTGTCTCCGACGGTCCGGACACCTGCGGCATCGATACCTGCGAGAGTGGCAGTGGCGGTGGCGAGGCCACGAGCGAGCAGCTCGGTGACATCACCACTGATCTATTCTCTCAAGGCGTCAAGACCTTTGCGGTAGGATTGGGCCCAGGTGTCGACCCGGCCCAACTAAACGCTATCGCTGAAAACGGGGGCACTGAGTATCCTGAATTTATGCCAGCTGACGATCTGGAATCGCTCATTACGGCAATAGAAATGGCCCTGTCGAGCATCGCGCCGAGCGCCGCATGCGACTACCAGGTCCCGCCGCCGCCAGTTGAGGTCGACCCGAACGACGTCAATTTCTTGATTGATGGCGCGGTGGTTCCACGCGATGAGGGATGCACCCAGGGACAGGGCTGGACTTGGATAGACCAAGAAAACGGAATCATGCGATTTTGCGATGCGGCTTGCGAGACGCTTCAAGAAGGCTATCATACCATCACCGTGCAATACGGATGCGATCCGGTTATCATCGATTGAACGCAATTAATTCGGAGATTTGCTTACGCCACAGGCGAGTACTGTGTTCGTTTGTAGCTGAAGTGGCTGATGGTTAGAATAGGCGTTTCATGGTTTTTAACAACCCGGGCTTCTGGGTACCATTTCCTACTTGATCACATCCGGCATCGTCTGCGCTCGAATCGTCTTCTGCTCCACTATCTGCAATTGTTTGGCGCCCCAGCATGCCATCGGCAATTTTGTAAGCTAGGGCGTATATAATAAACGCGCAGTTTGCCATGAGCGGGGCAGGGTATAGGCTGCCGTCAGCAATCCAGAGGTTGTCGAGGTCCCAGCATTGTCCGTTCAGATCAGTAACAGAATCGGACGGGTCCGTACCCATGCGGCACGTGCCTTTTTTATGTACAGCATCAATCCGACCAGACCAGATGTGTTGTGGATCCGCATCGGTCAGTTGCATTATCCCCTTGGCGTGTGCAGCTGCATCTTCAATCCAAATCGCTTCTTGAGTGTTTGGGACAAGATGAACATGTGGCAGCGGTAGGCCATATTTATTCAGCCTACTTGGGTGAGGCAGTACAGAATTATCTGTGAAGCCATCGTCCAGACTTCGCGCCATCGGGGTCGCAACCATCAGTTGACCGTATTTTCTCAAGAATCGTTTGTACTCAACACCAATAAACTTGGTCGCAATCTCTGGGGTCATTACTTCAAAAAGCATACCCATATAAGCAGGTGGCGCGGCCATATTAAATTCAATCAGGTAACCTTTGTCGTAATTTCTGTACTGATCGCTTAACTCTACCACCTGACCTTTGTAAGTATCAAGATCCTGTCTGGGAATCACCCCCATCGTATGCCGGCAGAAGTGCCCGCGCAAGTTTTTACCTACTTGGCCAGACGAATTTGCTAGTGCTTCACCATTCCTTCCCGACCAATGAAGTAGCATTGGTGTCATCATTGTACCGGCTGCTAAAATAAACTTTTTCGCGTATATTATCCTTAACTCGAGGGTTTCTGTAAGCTCGCTTGTTTTTGTACGCTTTAAGTAGGTAATGCTGGTAACGCGGCTTCCAGTCCAGTCCGTATTAATTCTGACGGCCAGGCTGTTGTCTCTCACTTCAGCGCCGTACCACCTCGCCTTGGGCAATGTGACGGAAATGGCAGAGGCTTTGGCGTTGTTTTTACATCCCAACAAGCAGAACCGGCATTGCCGACATTTGTCGTGATAGACGCCGTATTCAGTGTAAGGCTCGCGGTTGAAGGCCGATTGAATCGGTGAGAATTCGCCATTTGAAACGTTATTGATCAGCCTCGCGTAGGGTGATTGCTCTTCTACCGGCCAACGGCTAACGTGAAACCGCTGTTTTGTTAGATTGATATAGTTCATAAACTCTTGAAATGAAAACGGCCACATCTCAAAGTCTTCGGGACTCGATTCCTCCAGTACCCCGCCATAAAAGCTGGTACCGCCACCAGCACATTCCCCCATATCCGTGCGCCAATTAAAGCCCGAATATTCTTCATGCCAGAAGAGTTCTTTTTCTAAGGTGTCTCCGAAAAATTGGGAACCTGCATAGTGATTTGGAGATCCATACGTAATGTCTAGGTCATTACCCGCTTCTAGGAAGACGACCTTTTCACCTGCCTCAGCCAATTCTCCACCAAGGGTGGCACCTCCTGCGCCAGACCCCACGATTACTACATCAGCGTATTCAGTCTTCGTAGTCATTGTGCTTGCCGCCTTTCTCTAACCTGTATAACCAAAGTCAGAATAACCCTCACATGGCACCCTAAAGGACCCCAATGGGTCTGCTGGATCGTACCATCCCATGGACTCGTATATGAAATCTCTCACTTCAGCGGAGTCTTGTTCCCAGGTACCGATTGCTGTCATGCTCAAGAGGCCGCTCAGCAAATCCTTTTCAAACGTCGGAAGGGTGTCTTTTTCGAGTATCCAGGCCTGCATGGCTTCTAGTCTCTCTTCATCAGAACAGTAGATAAATCGCTTTGTTGCTACCCGGTAAGCATACCGATCCAGCAAAACAACTGCGGCTATCTGTCCAAGTAGACCTAGTTTTTTAGCAATTGCAGCATCTGCACCGTAGTCGGATGCTTTGAAATCGCCCGGCACATTTGGGTCGGCTGGAAGGATCGTGTCAGCCGCCGCTGTGATAGCTCTAAGGGGCGTAACTCCCATGCCTTCCTGGGCAAACAATGGTTCCTGGTTTGGCAGACATAGAGCCGTTGATGCAGCTGCCGAACCGACAAGAAATTGACGTCTATCCATTAGAACTTCCTTTCGCAGATTTGCCTGCTTTATTTACGTTAGATGCCAGGGCACCCTTTTTTTTCTACATTGACATTCTGCGATTAGTAACATACTTTTCTAATGAGATTAATATAATTTTTTAGAAAATATGAAAATAATGTATGTCAATAGAGGATATGAAAAGAAATAATGTCAGTGGCGAATATGAAAAGCATATATGTCAATAACAATTGTGAAACGAATGCATGTCAATAAAGCAGTGTTTGTATGCTACGTTAGGAAAAGAAAATGAGCGACTTCTCAAGACGTGAATTTTTAAAGATAGGCGCAGGGACATGTGCCGCGTTTGTGGTGCCGCAAATTACAGGCTGTGACGGTGAAGATGCTGGAGGCAGTGAAGATACCGGAGACAGTGAAGAGGCCGGCGGCAGCGCAACTGTTTATGCTATTTCCGGTGACGCGCTTTCAGATCTGTATACTATGGCGTTGCAGGCAACTGAAAAACTGGGCATCAAAGGAAGCGCTCTGACCGGCGCTACTGTCTTTATTAAGCCAAACCTTGTGGCGCTCGGATTGAGTCAGTTTTCGCCAGACGTTGGGGAATGCACAAAAGCAGAAATCATTGTAGGTGTTGCAGAGCAGTGCCTTGCAGCGGGCGCAGCCAAGGTAACCATCGGCGAAGGCGCCCAGGGCATGTCCTGGACATGGGATTCACTTCCTTTTTTTAATGGCAATACAATCTATGGCGGCGCATCTGATCTGCTATCTGCTGTCGACTACTTAAAGTCATCTTACGGAGATAATAAAATAGAACTATTGAATGTTAATGTGGCAGATAACTGGCGGTATATTCCTTCTTCAAGCGATCATGAGCTTATGAAGGATGGCCTCATGATTGCCGAGCGATTTTATGAAGCAGACCACATAATATCCGTTCCTGTTATAAAAACACACGAATACGGAAAAATAACGGCGTCGATGAAAAACTACGTGGGTATTGTGCCGAACGAACATTTGGGGACCCTGGGCGGCATATTTCGAAGTAAAATGCACCGGGCATATTTAGAAACCCCTATCGCCGGCGTCCAAGAAACCGGGGTCGAAGGCGCATTTATCGATATTTGCGATTGGCGCAGGAGCGAAGGGAAAGAAGATTTTGCTGTCATTGACTGTTCTATCTGCCTTGAGGGCTCAGGGCCGCATCATGAATCAAATATACTCGGCATGGGCAAAGGAACGACAATAGATATTAAAAAACGCAATAACGCCGGAAAGTACTTTATTTTGGCAAGCAATGATTTTCTGGCTGCAGATTTTACAGCCGCAAAGATAATGAACTTCAATCCTTTTGATGTGAAGCAGCTCGTTATTGCACACAGTCTGAACTTTGGAGAAGGAACAAATATAACTTATGACGGTGCATCACTTGACGATATGCTTGTGCCTGACTGGAAAAGCCCGGTGATGTCGGATATAGCTAATGTTGCATACTTGAAAGGTAATGAGGGGATAAGGCGACCGATTCATTTTGGCAGCTAGCACATTATTCGCGACTCAGCGAATCGAATGATTCTTCTTTATTCGCACCGTTTCATTGCCAGTACGGTAACATCGTCATCAGTCTTGTAGTCGTTTAAAGAATCCAGAACCCCCGTAATAATATGATCCGTTGATTTTTCACCCAGACGGGAAAGCACTCCCGCAAGCCTTTTAGAACCGTATAAATCAAGGTCATGGTCAGATCGCCCATTAACTTTGTTTGCTTCAATTATCCCATCGGTATAGAGCAAGATGACGTCATTTACGTCGATAGAAAACGTGTCGTCTTTCACCATGCCGTCTATACTTTCCGTTACTCCGAGCCAGATACCATTCGTTGGAATCTTTTCGACCTTTTTGGATGCGGATCGGTATATCAAAATGTCCTGGTGCAGACCTGAAAAGCAAAACCTTCCCTCCTTGTGATATGCAATCACAGTGATGGTCATGTATTTTTTTTCGTGAAGTTTTTCTATATTAGCGGCGATTGTCTCGTTGACGAGGACCATTAAATCAGATGGAGACATGTTGGCATTATTCCGAAGTGCGGTGTGGATGGAAGTCTGGACCATCATCATGATTAAGCCAGCTGGAACGCCATGGCCTGAGACATCCCCGATCACGACCCAGTCCATGTCCCCTGCATTAATGACATCGTAATAATCCCCTCCGACTTGATCGGCTGGCATCATAGAGCCCGATACTTCAAAACCGTTGATCGCCGGCTTTTCAGGAAGAAGCACGGTTTGTATCTTTTTGGCAATCTCCATTTCGCCCCATAGGGCATCCTTTGTCTTTGTCAACTCCTGGTTGCTGTCAGAGAGTTTTAATCTGTCGTAGAATATGGCAAACCTCAGCCGATCGTTCACAAACACGATGATAAAACAAAGAACAAAGGTTATAATTAGATTGTTCATGGAATATATGGCAGCTGGGCTACTTAAATCGGGTTTATATATCACCACGGCAATGATGAATGGTACAAACACTGAACTAAGGAGAAGGTTAAGGGCCCTGCGGTTGAGCGGCATGAGCACGCTGAGCAAGGCGACAATTTGCACCCCGGCAACATAGCTCGCATCATCGGCGACCCTGCCGGTAAAATAGCCGCAGGATATGGCAATGTATCCACCCATAAGATACAAGAGCCCTTGTCCCTTTCCTCTCAATTTCTTGAAGAAGGTCAGGATGAACGCTATACCGCAGACCACGGTCAATCCCAGGCGAAAGTAGAGGAGGTCGGGAAACTCGGGATGGAGCTTTGGGTCTGTATCAAACGCGAAACCCAGCCAGCAGACCATGCCCAAAAGCGCGATGGGCCGATGTAACGCCCTGGACTGTGCATTGAGGAAAGCCATAAAAGCCGCTTCATGCGCTTTCTTTTTGGGGTGGGTTCTGAAAAAGTCAAAGAGCTTGCTTATTCCTTTTGACATGTCAATTAATCCATCCTTACCGCCTAATAGAGCGATGTCCTAGCTGCGATGTCTTTGCCACGCGCTTGATCGGGTCATTACTCAATTAGGGATGATTATTCATTATTGTATAAATAAATAGTTGCATGGATTCACACGTCGTCAAATTTTCCCAAACCCACTCGCACTATGTACGGGAAACGATTACACTCCCCGATCATATTAAAGGCAGTTAGGTGTGGTGAAAAACTGGATTCAACATTGGGGCCGATCATGGGGCATGGCTGTTATTGCCATGCTCGCGGCTGGCTCGTTTCTGGTGTCGGCAGGTATGTTTACGCGCGTTGCCGCAACTGCGATCCTCATGCTCACCACACCGCCCACGCTGCGGTTTGCCGGAGGCAACATCGCCAGCTTCCTCGATAGTCGATTCTCAAGTTGGCGCGACCTAACAAAACAGTGGCTGCCGTACATCGGTGTTACGATGGCCGGACTGATCGCCCTCGGGCCCATTGCCACCGGTCAAATGCCCGTGAGTCAAGACCACGTTAATCACTACTTTGCCACCCATATTTTCGTTCACGAGATGGTGCCGTCGTTTCGGTTTTTCGGATGGACTGACCAGCTGAACACCGGGTATCCGTTTGGCGATCTCTACCACACGGCCGCATACACAGCCACTGGCCTGCTTTACCTGCTGAGTTTTGGAAGCATCGACCTCGAGGTGAGCTACGCGTTTGGCATCGTCCTGGCCTGGCTCGTGCCGGCATGGGCAGTGATCGCTTGGACCCGGCGCCTTGCCGGGCCTTGGGGCGCACTGCTCGCTGGTCTTTTTTATGTCTTGGACAAGGGCGGGGATCGGGAAGGTGGGTTTATCTACGCCATGTTTCACGGGGTCTGGCCCCAACAGCTCGGGGTCGGTATCTGGCTCTTTGCCCTGCTCGCGTATGTGCGATTTGTAGAGAGACCCACAACCCGAACAATGGCCATCTGCGTGCTCGTCGGTGGATTGGGCCTGTGGGTGCATCCCCTGAACGCCCTGACCACGCCTTTGGCAGCCATCCTATTGCTCGCCGTATTGCTCCTCAAGCCACCTGCTGATAGGGAAAAGAACCAGGGGCGCGGGGTCTTTCGCCTCATGCCGGCCGTGTTCCTATCGGGCCTCCTGGGCGCGGTTTGGCTCGTTCGCATGATGCTATCCAGCGATGTGATCTACGCGGGCGCATCCAATTGGCAGCCTATTTCACACCTCATGGCGGATTTGTTAAACGGAGGACCGTTTGCCCATCAGTGGGTTTTTATTTCAGGGCTTGCCGTGGTCGGCGCAGTGTCACTTGGCTTACGCGCCGGGCGGTTCGAGATGTTTGCCCTGCTGTTGCCGGCTGTCCTGATGATCGCGGGTTCCATGGACGTGTTGGTAGGGTCGGACTGCGGCCTGCTCGGGGGTAAACTTTCACTCATTCAGTATCGCCGCTTCTCTATTCCAGTAAAACCCCTGTGGTATGCGCTTGCCGGCACTGGTATCGCTACCATTGGCGCAGGACTGGTATCCAGGCTGGGTGCGGCTAGTGATCGCACGGCCCGCCCGATTGCGATGCGGTGCTTGCTGGCCGCCTGCCTCGCGCCGTTCGTGTGGGGATTTATACACCAGGCCGCCCCTGAGCTTATCCAAACGCCAGTGGGGTATCCCCTGACCCTTAAGAGGACGAACGATCAGGCATCAGTAGCGGCTATCGGCCGC
>JAAUYD010056585.1_pt1 | contig 26934 bp, 20 predicted proteins | sample 7278101 | NCBI WGS metagenome assembly JAAUYD01 (sample SAMN14350128, study PRJNA611818) | marine sediment metagenome | isolation source: surface marine sediment (0.6m) | place: French Polynesia: Moorea | collected 2018-08
CAGCCGCCCGGGCGCAGCAGGCGCAGCGCGGACTCGACCAGGCCGAGCAGCTCGCGGCGCGTCGCGAGGAAGCGCCGGCCGGCCGAGGCGGCGGTGGGAGGGTCGAGCACGATGCCGTCGAACCCGTCGGCCGGACTCTCGGCCCGCGCCTCGGCGAGGAAGCTCCGCACGTCCCGCTGCACCGGACGGTGTCGCCCGTCGAGGAGCCCGTTACGGGCGAGGTTTTCCTCGAGCCACCCGAGGTAGGCGGCAGACAGGTCCACGCTCGTGACCGGGCCCGCGCCCGCCGCGAGCAGCACTGCGCTGAAGGCGCCCGTGTGCGCGAAGAGGTTCAGGTAGCGCCCGCCCGGGCGTGTGCGCTCCCGCGCGACCTTCCTCGCCTCGCGCTGGTCGAGGAAGAAGCCCACTCCCGGTCGCGGTCGGTCCCACTCGGCCAGGCCGAGGTCCGCGCGGAAGACGAGGCCCGCCTCCTCGACCTCGATGCCCGCGGCCAGCGCTTCGCGATCCTGCGGGCTCGAGAGCCCCTCGGCGAGACGCACACACTCGAGGCGCCCCGGTGGACGCCGGCGCAGATGGACGACCTCGACCACGAAGCGCGGAGCGAGGCGGGCCTGGAGGGCGCCGATCACGCGCTCGCGCAGGGGCAACGCCGAGCGCGCGACGATCTGAACGCGGAGCCCAGAGCCGAGCACGTCGACGTGCAGGCCCGGAAGCCCGTCCGCCTCCCCGTGAATGGCCCGGAACGGCTCGCCGGCGCCGGCGAGCGCGGCCCGGCGCGCGAGGGCGCGGGCGACCCGCGCCTCGATGCTCTCCGCGTCCCGGGCCTGCTCCGCATCGCGAGCCCACACGCGAGCCGCCACGGGCTCGTCGCCGTCGAGGCGCGCCAGCCCGTGCAGGCGCCCGCCCGGATCCACGAGCCGGACGAGGGCACCCGGGGGCCAGCCGTCGGTCGCGCCCGTCTCGGGGTCCCAGAGGATCCAGGGATGACCCTTGCGCAGGGCGCGTGCGCTGGCCCGGGAGATCGTGAGGCGGCCATCGCGCAGGTCGCGGGAGGTGGCGTCGCGGCGGAAGGGCGTGGGCCAGGTGGGCGGCTCGTCATCCGCCGCCCCCACCCAGACGGGGCGGGTGTCGCCCTCGGCCTCGAGCGGGCGGAAGCCCGCCGCGGCCAGCCAGGCGCGCACCGGCCCCTCGAGGTCGCCCGGGTCCCCGGCCCCCGAGAAACGGACGTGGGAGACCCCGCCGGTGCTCGCACAGACCTCGAATCGGGAGCGCTCGCCGTCCGGCAGCGCCGCCTCGCCCCGATGCCAGGGAAGCTCCGGCGTCAGCACGTGGAGAGCCCGAGCGTCCGGCCGCCTAGAATCCCCGTCCATGTCCGATCCCTGGAAGGAGGTGCCCGCCGCGGTCCGTGCCGTGCTCGAGCGGCTGGTGGCCGAGGGCTACGAGGCCGCCCTGGTGGGCGGCTGCGTGCGGACCCTCGTCGCCCGGGGCGACGCTCCGCCCGGCCGGCCTGATTCGCCCGACTCGCCTCGATTGCCCGCATCGCCCGAATCGCCCGACCCGCTCGATCCGCTCGATCCGCTCGACTGGGACGTGACCACCGACGCCCCACCCGAGCGCGTGCTCGAGCTCTTCCGTCGCGCAGTCCCGATCGGCCTCCAGCATGGGACCGTCATGGTGCCGACCGCCGGCGGGCCCGTCGACGTGACGACCTGGCGGGCCGAGAGCCTCGAGGGCGACCTCGCCCGGCGGGACTTCCGCGTGAACGCGATGGCCCTGCCCTTCCCGTCTCCCTCATCGTCTCCCTCGTCGGCCGACGCCCCGCCCTGGCTGCTCGACCCCCACGGCGGACGCGCGGACCTCGAAGCGGGTCGCCTGCGCGCCGTCGGAGATCCCGACGAGCGGCTCTCCGAAGATCCCCTCCGCGCGCTCCGCGCCATCCGCTTCCAGGCCTGCCTGGGCCTCACTCCGGACGCATCCCTCGCCGACGCCCTCCGTCGCGTCTCCCTCGCCTCGGTGGCCGCGGAGCGCAAGCGCGCCGAGCTCGCCCGCCTGCTGCTCGGCCCGAACGTCGAGGCGGCCCTCGTGCTCCTGGCCGAGAGCAGCCTCGGCGCGCAGCTCGCTCCAGAGGCGCGCCCGGACGCGCCGGCCGTCGTCGCTCGCGTCCCGGCGCGGCTCGACGTCCGGCTCAGCGCGTGGCTCCGCGGAACGCGGGAGCAGAGCGTGCTCGCGTCCCTTCGCTTCGGGCATGCGGTGGGGCAACGGGTCGCGTCCCTGCTCGCACTCCACCCCATCGACGAGAGCGCCGCACCCAGTGGCCCGGCGCTTCGCCGGGTGCTTCGACGCGTCGGCGAGCAGGGGCTCGACGACCTGATCGCGCTGCGACGGGCAGAGCTCGATGCGGGCATCGCGGGCGGAGCCGAGCGTGCGCGCTTGAACGCGATCGACGTGGCGCGAGGCCAGCTCGCCCGCCAGGGGAAGGCGGCGCTGGTACGCGCCGACCTCGCGATCCAGGGCCCCGAGGTGATGAAGGCGCTCGACTGCCGGCCGGGCCCCATCGTGGGCCGCGCCCTCGCCTACCTGACCGAGTGCGTCCTGGACGACCCCGAGTGCAACACCCCCGAGGCCCTCCTCGAGCGCCTCGCGCGCTGGGAGGACCCGGGGCCCCGCGCCCGCGCGCCAAGGTCTCGGGGGGCGGGCACGGAGGACGGCTAGACTCGGCGCGATGCAGCAGAAGGCCCAGGGCAGCGACCGCACCATCCTCACCCTCGTGCGCCACGGCGAGACTCCCGCCAACGTGGAGGGAGTCTGGCACGGCTCGACCGACAGCCCGCTCACCGAGCGCGGACACGAGCAGGCCGAGCTCGTCGCCGGCTACCTGGCCCGCGGCCGCGCCGACGCGAGCGCGCTGTACGCGAGCCCGCTCGAGCGCACGCGCCATACCGCCGCGCGGATCGGCGACGCCCTCTCCCTCGAAGCAAGCCTCGAGGAGGACCTGCGCGAGTACCACCTGGGCGACCTCGAGGGCGTCTCCTACGACGTCCTGATGCGCGAGCACCGGCTCTTCGAACGCATGCGCGAGGAGCCCGACTACGGCCCCGGCGGCGGCGAGTCGCCCCGCGCCGTGGCCCATCGCTTCGCCGGCGCATTGCGTCGCATCGCGGCCGCGCACCCGGGAGAGCGGGTCGTCGTGGTCGCCCACGGCGGCGCCATCACCCTCGCGCTCGGCTTGCTGATCGACGACGACGTCACGTCCTGGCGGCGCAGCATGGACAACTGCGCGGTCAGCGATCTCGTCCTCGAGCCGCAGCCGGAACTCCTCACCTTCAACGAGTGTGGCCACTCCCTGCGCCCAGAGCAGCTGGCCGACCGCGTGCTCGAGTTCGTGCACCGCGAGGACTGGGTCACCTTCGCCGCCCTGCACAAGAAGTTCGCCGGCGACGCGCGCGAGGAGACCGAGATCGCCCTGGCCGGCAACCGGGTCGTCTGGAGCGGGCTGCCCCGTCCCCTGGTGGACGCCATCCTGATGCTGCTCGACGCGGGCCGGCTGGCCGCCATCCCCGGCCACACCTCGGCCTACAAGAAGGACGGGCGCTTGCTGTCGCTCCCGGTGGAGAAGGCACCGCCGGCCGAGGCCCACACGACCCCGCACTGGTTCCCGGTCGTGCTGCGCAGCATGGAGACGGTGCGCAGCGAGAGCTGAAGCGCGCGTTCCTCGGGAAACGCTCCTAGGGGAAGAAGTTGGCGGCGGCGAGGAGCAGCGCAGCCGCGGCCCCGACCCCCCAGCTCACGCGGTCGCGCACCGTCCAGAGCACGGGGTCCTCTTCCATCCGACCCTGGTGGGCGATGCGCCAGGCCCGGCTGATCCAGAAGACCAGGAGCGGCACCAGGCCCCAGAGCAGCAGCGGCTCGCTGTAGAGATCCGCGACCTTCGCGCTCTCCAGGTAGAGCGGCACGATCAGCGTCGCCATCACGCCACTGGCCGGGCCGAGGGAGAGCAGGAGCGGCGCGTCGTCGAGGTCGTAGTCGCGGCCGGGAGCCCGGTCCTTGCCTCCGCCGGCTGCCGCCAGGATGCGCAGGTCGGCGTAGCGCTTGAGGAAGGCCAGGCTCATGAAGAAGAAGAGCGAGAACCCGACGAGCCACGGCGAGGTCCCGACGCCGGTGGCCGCGGCACCCGCGAGGATCCGGATGCAGTACAGGAGGGCCAGGATCACGACGTCGGCCATCGCGATCCGCTTCAGGTAGTTGGAGTACGCGGAGGTGGTCACCACGTAGAGCAGCAACACGCCGCTGAAGGCCGGCGGCAGCAGGATCACCGCCATCCCGAAGGCGATCGCCAGGAGCGGCGGAATGGCCAGCAGGCCGGCCACGATCGGCAGCCGCCCCGAGGCCAGTGCGCGCTTGCTCTTCGTCGGATGGGCACGGTCGTCCTCGAGATCGACCAGGTCGTTGATCAGGTAGATGGCCGAGGCGCAGAGCGAGAACGAGAAGAACGCGACCAGGCCGCGCCCCCACAGCACCGGGTCCTGCAGCTGTCCGAGCAGCACCGTCATGAAGACGAGCACGTTCTTCAGCCACTGATGCACGCGCAGCGCGCTGATCCAGGTGCGCAGGCCGGACGACGGCGCCTCGAACTCGCGAACGATCGTGGTGCCCGCTCGCTCACGCGCGAGGCTCGCAGCCCGGGCCCCGACGCAGGAGGCGGCGCCGGCGCCGGCCCAGACCGGCACGTCGGCGGCGGAGTCGCCCAGGTACTCGTAGCCGCCCGCGCCGAAGCGGGCCTCGAGCCCCTGTCGCTTGGCGGCGCCCTTGAGATTGCCGTTCTCGTCGCTGGCCAGGACCTCGTCGAAGAGCCCGGCCTGGTGCTCGGCCACCGCCCGGGCGATGCGCCCGTCGGTCGCCGTGGCCAGCACCACGGCGCGCCCCTGGGCCCGCGCCTCGCGCGCGTACTCGAGCACTTCGGGCCGGTACGGCAGGGCCGAGGCATCCACCGGTCCGATCGCCGCCACCCGCGCCTTGAAGGCGCTGCGCCCGCGCGGAAGCGCCGCGAAGGCCATGAGCGCCTGGAGCGGATGGTTCCGCAGGGCCGAGACGAAGCTCTCGTGCAGCGTGTCGGTCATGACGAGCGTGCCGTCGAGATCGATGCAGAGGGGCAGCGACGAGCTCACGCGAGCGATCCGCCGGGCCCGTCGAACTGCAGGTCGAAGCGCTCGACGTAGCGCGACAGCCGCTCGCGCACGAGCTCCGGCCCCAGTCCATAGGTCTCGAGGGTGTAGTCGTGGGAGCCGTGCCGGTTCTGGGGATGCGCCTCGCAGTGGGCGCGCAGGCGATCCGCGGTCTCGCCCGGGAGCGGCAGGTCGAAGTGGGCGTAGATGCGCTCGGCGACGGCCAGCCGGTCGGCGACCAGCTCCCGGTAGTCGACGTCGAGGAAGCGCGCCTCGTCGCTGCGCTCGCGCGCGTCGAGGCCGCGCTCCATCGAGCGCGCCAGGTACTCGAGCACCACGGGTCCGACTTCCGTCTTCTTCTCGTAGCCGATGCCGTCGAGCAGGGCCCACACCATGCTGCAGTAGGAGCCGACGCTCTCGCACGGGTCGCGATGGGTGAGCACGATCCCCACGTCGGGGAGCTGCTCCACGAGGATGTCGAGGGCCCAGAGATGCGCGGGCGACTTGAGCAGCCAGCGCTCGCCCGGCCGCTGCCAGTCGAGGAGCCGCAAGAGGTCGAGGTAGTAGGCGTAGGCCGGGCGCAGATCCTGGGCCTGGAACCAGCTCGCGTAGGGCTCGATCAGCACCTCGATCCCCATCTGCACGTCCCGGAACGTGTGGGCCTGGAGCATCACGCATTCCTCGGGCGCATCGGCCCGGGCCACGTGGATCTTCGAGAACTCGGGGTTCTTCTTGGCGCCCTCCTCGTAGTAGGCGCGCAGTGCCGTGAGCCGCGGATCCTCGGCTCCGGGCGGAACGTCCGGGTTGGGGTCGGGGAATACGCCCTCCCACAGGAGCAGCGGGCGCGCCGCGGCGTCGGCGCCCAGCAGGTTGAAGAGCGCCGAGGTACCGGTCCTCGGGAAGCCGGTCAGGTAGAGGGGCGCCCGGATCGGCCGCTCACGGATCTCCGGGTGGGCCTGGAAGGCGGCCTCCACCTTCATGCGCGTGGCGAGCAGCTGCACCAGACGCCGCTTCTCGCGGCGCATGCGCCGCTCGTCCGCGCCGCTCCGCGCGTACGTCTCGAGCAGGACGCCGAGCCCTTCCTCGAAGTCGCGGACGCCGGGATCCGTGAGCCCGCACTGCGCCTGCGCCTCGGCGAGGAGCCCCTCGGCAGTCAGCTGGGCGTCGGTCACGTCAGTCCTCGTAGCGGATGCGGCACGGGCCGCCGACCACCCGCGCCTGGCAGGTCAGTACGTGGCCCCGGGCGACCTCGTCCTGGGTGAACACGTCGTTGGCCGTCATGACCACCCGGCCCTCCTCGACCCGCCCGGCACAGGAGCCACAGTAGCCCTCGGTACACGCGAAGGGGGGATCCATTCCGGCGGCCTGGGCGGCCTCGAGTACGGTCTTGCCCGGGTCGTAGTCGATCTCGCGGGTCTCCCCGTCGAGGGACAGGGTGATGCGCGAGGGCGCCGCCGCCGCCTCCTCCTTCGAGAGCGCAACCTCCGGAGCCTCTCCGTCCGCCGGCGAGACGAAGCGTTCGATCCAGACGCGATCCTCGGGCACCCCCGACTCGCGGAGCGCCGACTCGACCACGTCCATGAAGGGGCCGGGGCCACACACGTAACAGTCGGCGTCGGCGAAGCCGATCACGTGGTCGCGGGCCGCGACCGGAGCGAGGAAGCCCTTCTCCGAGTCGAGATGGTGGTGCAGCTCGAAGCGCCCGGCATGGGCCTTCGCGAGCTCCGCGAGCACGGCGTCGAAGATCACCGAGTCGCGGTCGCGGTTGGCGTACACGAGGCGCACGCGACGCTGCGTGTCGGCGAGGGCTGCCTTCAGGATCGAGAGCAGCGGCGTGATGCCGCTGCCGCCCCCGAACAGCAGGAGCGGCGCCTCGCTCGCGCGCAGCACGAAGCGCCCGGCCGGAGCCATCACCCGGATGCGTTGGCCCTCCACGAGCCGATCGTTCATCCAGTTCGATACCCGCCCCTCCTCGATGCGCTTCACGGTGACGCGCGGCAGGGGGTCGAGCCCCGGCGTGCTCGAGAGCGAGTAGCAGCGGATCAGCCGCGTCTCGCCGAGGGGCACCTCGAAGGTCAGGAACTGGCCGGGCCGGTAGCGGAAGCGTTCGGCGAGGGGCTCGGGGACGTGCAGCTCGTAGCTGCGGGCGTCCGGCGTCTCCTGGATGACGCGGGCGATCTCGAGGTCGTGAAACTCCATCAGGGGATTCTCGGTCCTTCGGGCGGGGTCGGCCTAGGAGCCAGGCTGGGCGGCAGCGTAGGCGGGTTCTGGCCGGAAGCCACCCAGCTCATCGAGGGCCGCCCGGGCGAAGGCCAGGGTCGTGCGGTCGGCGTAGGGGGCCCCCACGATCTGGGCTCCCACGGGAAGGCTCACGCCCTCCTCGGGCACGCGTCCCATGGGAATGGCGGTGGCCGGCAGCCCCGCCATCGTGACGATCGCGGGCCAGGCGATCAGCTCGAGATAGGGATGGGCCTCGCCGCCGATCCGGACCTGCCGCTCGAGCACGTCGCGGTCGTCGTGCCGGATGGCCGGCACCTGGTTCACCGGGCAGACGACGACGTCCACGTCGTCGAAGAGCGCGAGCCAGGCTCGCTTCACGCGCAGCCGGTCCTCGTCCGCCCGCAGCCAGTCGCGGTGGGACAGCGTGTGCGCGTGCAGGCCGCCGAGCGCGAGGCTCCCGTCGTCGGGCAACCTCGCCGCGGCATCGCGCATGGCCTCCCACTCGGGGTCGGACATCGTGCGGGTGTTGAGCGGCATCAGGAGGTCCATGTACGTCGAGACCGCATCCTCGAAGTCGACCTCGAGCCGGACCTCACGCACCGGGGCTCCCGCCTCGGCGAGCCGGCCGAGCGCCCCGCGCAGGCACTCCGCGACCCTCGGGTCCGGGGCGAAACGCGGGTCGTCGATCCACACGCCGACGCGCAATCCTTCGAGGCTCGTCGCGCGCGGCGGCGGCAGCTCGAGCCGCCAGCCCGGCGCCTCCTCGGGGGTGGGCCCGCACAGCACCGACAACGCGAGCTCGAGATCCTCGACCGTGCGCGCCATGGGCCCCACCACGTTCAGATCGACCTCGGCGAGGGCTCCCGGCGGGCCGGGCAGATGGCCGCGCTGGGGGACGATCCCCCAGGTCGGCTTGTGACCGCAGGTGCCGCTCCAGTGGCTCGGCACGCGGATCGACCCGCCGATGTCGCTTCCCAGCTCGAGCGGCGTGAGCCCCGCGGCGAGCGCCGCGGCGGACCCGCCCGAGGAGCCGCCGGGCGTGCGCTCGGGATCGCAGGCGTTGCGCGTGCGACCGAAGATCGGGTTCGTCGTCTGCCAGTCCCCGGCCCAGACCGGCGTGTTGGTCTTGCCGAAGAGGACGGCTCCGGCCGAACGCAGACGCTCGACCGCGATGGCATCGCGATCGGGGACGTGGTGGGCGAGCTCCGGAGCCCCGCCCGTGCTCAGCATGCCGGCCGTCTCGAAGACGTCCTTCACCGTCATGGGCAGCCCGTGCAGCGGGCCGCAGGGGGCACCGGCGGCGCGTGCAGCGTCGGCGGCATCGGCGGCCTTGCGGGCGCCCTCCGCGTCGACGGTCACGACCGCGTTGAGCTCCGAGAAGCGCGCCACGCGATCGAGATGCAGCTCGAGCAGCTCGCGGCTCGACACCGCCCCGCTCGCGAGGTCGTCCACCAGCCGGGACGCGGACTGGAAGGCGCGCTCCTCGCCCACCGCCAACTACGCCGCCGCCTGCCCCGAGCGCCGGGGCGCCGGCGTGAAGCGCACGGGAAGGCGCTCGATGCCGGTGATGAAGTTGGAGGGGCGCATCGGCGGCCGCTCGTCGCTCCCGAGCACCATGTCGGGCAGGCGCCTCAGCAGCTCCTCGAACATCACGCGCAGCTCGAGCCGTGCCAGCGAGTGGCCGAGACAGAAGTGCGGCCCGTAGCCGCCGAAGGCCACGTGCTCGTTGGGGCTTCGCGTGACGTCGAAGCGGAAGGGCTCGTCGAAGACGGTCTCGTCGCGATTGGCGGAGGGGTACAGCAGCAGGATCTTCTGCCCCTCCCGGATCTCCCGTCCGTGGAACGACACGTCCCGGAGCGCGGTCCGGGCCATGTTCTGGATCGGGGTCACCCAGCGCAGCATCTCCTCGACGGCGGTGGGGATGCGGCTCGGGTCCTCCTGGAGGAGCCGGCGCTGATCGGGGTGGCGCAGCAGCTGGTGCATCCCGCCGCTGATCACGTGGCGGGTCGTCTCGTCGCCCCCGACCAGGATCAAGAGACCCTCCTGCAGGATCTCCTCGTCGCCGAGGCGCTCCCCCTCGATCTCGGCATGGACGAGGATGCTCATCAGGTCGTCGCCGCGCGGCCGCCTCCGGCGGTCGGCCACGACCCGCCGGTTGTACTCGGAGTACTCCTGGAAGGCGCGGGCCGCGTTGGCCATGACCTCGGGAGGCGCCGACGCGTTCTGGCCGAGGATGAGATCGTCGGACCAGCGCAGCAGGTCCGCGCGGTCCTCGGGCTCGACCCCCAGCATGTCGCCGATCAGGATCATCGGAAGCGGCGCGGCCAGGTCCGCGACGAAGTCGCACTCGCCGCGCTCGCAGACGGCGTCGATCAGCGCGCCCACCACGTCGCGCACCCGCGGCTCGAGGTCCGCCACGCGGCGCGGCGTGAAGCCCGAGTTGACCAGGTTGCGACGTCGCTTGTGCTCGCGGCCGTCGAAGTTGATCATCGACGGGATGGCCGGCGCGTCCGCCCGCATCCCGTGCCGGTTGCCGAAGCGGTCCGGACTCTTCGCGGCCTCCATCACGTGGGCGTGGCGCGTGATGCCGAAGACCCGACCGTTCGCGTCCCAGTACACCGGCTCGTGCTCGCGCATCCAGGCGAAGGCCGGGTGGGGATCCCCGGCGTAGAACTCGCCGTCGAGCAGGTTCACGCCCTCGAGGGCAGGCGCTGCGGAATCGGACACGATGGACCTCGGGATCTCGGGCCCTCGACTCTAGCCGAGCGCCTCCTCACGAGGCCGCGCCACCGGGCGCGGCGAGGCCCGAGAGCTCGGTGATGGGCACGTGGCCCGGCTGCCCGGCCACCCGGTCCAGCCAGGCCGAGACGGCGGGGTAGCGGGAGAGCTCGAAGCCGCCGTCCTCGCACACGTGGGTATAGGCGTAGAGGGCGATGTCCGCGATCGAGCAGGCGTCGCCGACGAACCAGTCGCGGTCGGCCAGGTGCCCCTCCATCACCGCGAGCGCCGCCTCGCCGCCGTCACGCTTGGCGGGCACCTGCGCCGCGTTCTCCTCGAGCCTGCCGGCGAACGTCCAGAAGCGCAGCACCGCCACGTAGGGCTCGTGGCTGTACTGCTCGAAGAACATCCACTGCAGCACCCGGGCCCGGGAGAGCGGATCGGCGGGCAGCAGCGGGGTCCCCTCGGCCAGGTACCAGAGGATGGCGTTCGACTCGGCGAGGCTCTCGCCGCTCTCGAGCTCGAGCAGGGGGATCCGGCCGTTCGGATTGCGGGCCAGAAAGCCCGGCGTGCGCGTCTCCCCCTTCAGGATGTCGCACTCGATCCGCTCGAAGGGGATCCCGAGCCGATGCAGCAGCAGGCGGACCTTGTAGCCGTTTCCGGACTCGAAGTAGTCGAACAGGCGCAGCATCGCGGCCCAGGCTAGCAGCAGCAGCAGCAGCCCCCGAGGGAATCGGCGCAGCGTGTGCCCGGCTTGCGCCACTTCCGGGGCTCTCACGCCACACCTCTTCGGGCCGGCTCGCACCGGGCGCGGCCCGTGTCCGCTGCCCGTGCCTCCGGAGGTCGATGATGCGCTCCCCGATCCTGCTCGCTGCCGTTCTCGCAGCCCTTCTGGTCCTCGCCTCCGGAACCGGCTCGTTCGCGGTCCCGGTCACCCTGGTCGACCGCAACAGCAGCGTCGAGGTGGAGACCGGCGATGGCGCCTTCCCGTCCGAGGCCTTCTCGTGGCAGGTCGACGGCACCGAGCAGCTCACCTCGAACCAGCTCTTCGTGAGCATCGACGGCGGCGCCTTCCAGAACGTGGCGTCCCTCGGCTTCGTCGGCTCCCAGGTCAGCGACACCAACGGCTTCGTCGATCCGGGTGACGACGCGCTGGCGCTGCGCTTCGGCCAGGGCCCGCTGGTCTTGGACTGGAGCCTGCTCCTGCGCGGCGGCCAGGACGGAAGCGGCGCCTCGGATCTCGCCCAGATCATCACCCTGGACAACACGGGGATGGCGGACTTCGACGTCTCGATCGTGCAGTACGTGGACCTCGATCTAGGCGGCACCGCCGAGAACGACGCCGTGGCGCTGGTGAGCCCGGGCCAGATCGAGCAGAGCGACGGCAGCCTGGTCTTCCAGGAGGCGTTCACGCCGGCCGACGCGATCGTCGAGCTCGGCATCTTTCCCGATCCGCTTCAGGCGCTCCTCTCGGGCCAGGGCCTCGTCTCCGCGCCGGACCTCGTGGCCGGCGACGTGTCCTACGGAATCCAGTGGGACTTCACGCTCACGCCCGGGGATACCGTCACGCTGTCCAAGGACCTGCGCATCGAGGGCGGGATCACGACCCCCGAGCCGGCGCTCACCGGGCTGATGGGGCTCTCGCTCGCCCTGGCGCTGCGCGCGCGACGCCGGCGCGCCTAGCATCCGCCTACAGCGAAACCCCGAGGTCGAATCCCCTAGCGGTTCGAGCCGATCGCGTCACCTCCGATTCTGGTTAGTCTCCGGAAGAGGTGCGGCCGTTGGGCATCCGGTTCGAAATCGACGCCGCCAGGCGGGTCATGCTGTGCGAGCTCTCCGGCTCCCTGGAGATCGCGGACATTCTCGATGCGCTGCAGGGAATCGGTGAGGACGCTCGCATCCGAGCCGGCTTCCGCCAGCTCTTCGACTTCACCCATGCCGAGCTCGACCTCGGCGAGGCCAGCGGTACGGACTTCGTCCAGGCGACCTCGACCGTCGCGCGCAAGAACCCGCAGCTCTTCGCGTCGAAGCTCGCGCTGGTCGCGCCGCAGCCTCACCAGTTCGGGCTGCTGCGCATGTACGAGATGACCAACCAGGACGTCGACACCGAGATCCAGGTGTTCTGGAGCCGCGCCGAGGCCGAGGCCTGGCTCTTCCAGCCCGACGAGCCCGACCTCGACGAGAGCTAGTCGACGAGCGAGAGCTCGAAGGCCACCCGCTGCGGCGCGCTCCCGGGTGCGAACTCCGTCCGCCACGTCCGGATGGCCCCGGCATCGCCGCGCGACTCGAGCCGTGTCGGGGGCGCGCCGCCGGAGAGACGGAGCGTTCCGTCGCGAGTCAGGAAGCAAAGCGAGCGGTCGTCGCGCTCCGCCCGCGCGCCGCCGAGCCCCACCCAGTCGAGTCGCACGCGGGCCTCGCGAAGCCAGTCCACCCCCGTCTCGACCTCGATCTCGAGACGGCGATCGGCCGCGCGAGCGCGCACCGGCGCATCGGTGCGCAGGCGCAGCCATCCGAGCCGGCCGTCCGTCTCGAGCCAATGGGCCGTGACGGGGTGATGCTGGTGGTGCACGTGACGCCCCGAGGCGTCCTCTCCGCCGAGCATGGTCCCGCGCCCGAGCCAGGCGCTCGCGCGCCGCTCGAAGGGCTCGCGCTGCACGATCTGGCGCACCACGCGCTCCCCCTGGAAGGACTCGAAGTGCCGCCGCGCTTCGGGCGGGATGCGTGGGGGCAGCGCCGACACGACCGGCTCCATGCAGCGGTCGTGGGCGTGAAGCATGGCGTCGCCGAGCGGCGGCAGGACCGGCCGCGGCAGCGCCTGCGACCCGCAGCCGACGTCCACGCAGAGCCCGAGACACGAGACGTAGTCCGCCTGATCCATTCCGTAGGCCCGGGTGTAGGGCCCGCTCGGATTGCCGAGGTCGGCGTGCCAGAAGCGCGCGAGGTCGCACCAGAGGGCCGCTTCGAGCCGCGCTCCCTGCTCGCGCAGCCACGGGTCGGGCGCGAGGTCGCGCCAGGCGGCGAGCGCCACGAGGTCGACCCCATAGTAGGTGGGGCTGTTGTACTCCCGGAAGGCTTCCGTCTTCGCGTGGTCCGCACACACGCCTCGGGCGAGGCGGCTTCCGGCCGCGCGCAGCTCGCCGTCGCCCAGGCGGTCGCCCACCCAGTCGAGGAGGAAGGCGCTCATGAGCGCGATGTTCGAGTACTCGGGGGACACCGCGCGCTCGAGGGAGCCGCGCGTCGCGCGAAGCAGGGCGGACTCGAGGGACGCGACCGTCGCCGGCGGAAGCGCGGCCTCGTGGCGGCTCAGGATCAGGGCGAACGCGGTGCCCAGGAACTCGCGCCAGTTCGGGTCGTAGTCGATCCACTCCCGGGGCTCGGGCGGCAGCGGGGGCTCTTCGGGGGCTCTGCGGAAGCTCCCGGCCGCCACGGCCGGCGCGTCGATCTGCTGCGCGAGGACCGCATCCAGGATCGCCCCCGCCCGCGCGCGATCTCCGGGAGCATCGCGCTGGAGCAGCGACAGCGCGTACCAGCTCGACTCACGCGTCAGGTGGATCCCGGGCTGCTCGTACGGCGACTCCGACGCGGCGCGGCTCGGATGCTGCAGAAGGGCCACGGCGGGATCGAAGAAGCCGTCCATCCACGCCGTCACCTGCGTCACGCCATCCAGACTAGGGAAGCTCTGCAGATGTTGACTACACGCGACTGCCAGGCCTGACCGGTCCGGGTAGAGGCCCGTGCAGAGCTTCCCTGGCTCGATTGGCCCGGCCGCCGGGCGTCGTTGCTAGCGTGGCCCCATGCGAAGACGTCCCGCCCGCCCGCTGCTCCTGCTGGCCGCCCTCCTCGCCCCTTGCCTCGTCGCCTGCGGCGAGCCGCTCGCGGTGCTCTCCGGCGAAGCGCCTTCCGGAGCCACCGAGCGAGCGCTCGCCCAGGGCCGCGTCACGGGCTTCGAGCACCCCGACGGCGGACACGTCTGGCTCGGCATCCCCTTCGCCGAGCCGCCCGTAGGCGAGCTGCGCTGGCGTGCGCCGGAGCCGCCCGCCGCCTGGGAGGGCGTGCGCGAGGCGCTCCGCTTCGGCGCCCCGTGCGCGCAGATCGCCGGGCCGCTCGGCGCGCGCGACGGCACCGGGTCCGGCGGCGCGACCGGCAGCGAGGACTGCCTCACGCTCAACGTCTTCGCCCCGGCGCTGCAGCCGGACGCCGCGAGCGACGCGGCCGGCCTTCCGGTGATGGTCTGGATCCACGGCGGCGGCAACTCGATCGGCGACGCGACGATCTACGACGGCAGCATGCTGGCGCAGCGCGGCCAGGTGATCGTCGTGACCGTGCAGTACCGGCTCGGCGTCTTCGGCTGGCTCTCCCATCCTGCGCTGCACGGGCCGGAGGACGACGCCGACGATCGATCCGGCAACTACGGCACCCTCGACCTGATCCGCGCCCTCGAGTGGGTGCAGGAGAACGCCGGCGCTTTCGGAGGCGATCCCGGCCGGGTGACGATCTTCGGCGAGTCCGCGGGCGGCGCCAACGTGATGAGCCTGCTGCGCTCGCCCCGCGCACGCGGGCTGTTCCACCGCGCGATCTCCCAGAGCGGGAGCGTGCGCGGAGCGACGCTCGACGAGGCGCGGCTCCCCGAGCACGAGGGCGGCGACGCCGCGAGCTCCCACGAGCTCGTTGTCTCCCTCATCGAGCGCCACGGCTCCGCCGCGTCGCGCGAGGAGGCAGCCGACCAGGCCGCGAGCCTCACGCCGGAGGCCACGGAGCGCCTGCTGCGGGAGGCGGACCGCGACGCCCTGCTCGGCCTGTTCGACGGCTCGGGCTTCGCGGGCATGTACCCGGGCCCGCGCCTGATTCGCGACGGCCACGTCCTCACCGGCGGGGGCGATCTCGCCCCCTACGAGTCCGGCGACTACGCGAAGGTGCCGGTGATGCTCGGCACCAACCGCGACGAGAACAAGCTGTTCCTGATGTGGAGCTCGCCGCACGTCTCGCGGGTCTTCGGCCTCCCCTACCGCATCAACGACCCGCGGCGCTACGACCTCGACTCCGAGTATGCGGCGCTGCTCTGGAAGGCGCGCGGCGTCGACGAGCCGGCCATCGCCATGCGGGCGGTCCAGGGGCCGAGCGTGTACGCCTACCGCTTCGACTGGGACGACTCGCCGAAGCGCCTGTGGCTCGACATGGGGCAGCTCCTGGGCGCCGCCCACGGCCTCGAGATCCCCTTCGTGTTCGGCCGCCTGCGCCTGCTTCCAGGGACGGTCTTCGACCCCGAGCGCGCGGCTCTCGACCTCGAGCTCGCACGCGCGATGCAGAGCTACTGGGCCCGCTTCGCCGCGACGGGCGATCCGGGCCAGGGCCTCGCCGGCGACCTGCCGCGCTGGAGCTCCTGGCCGGCGGCCGGCTCGGGAGAGCCGGAGTTCCTGGTGCTCGACGCACCCGACGACGGGGGCATCCACATGACCCGGGGCGCCGTCACCAGCCCGATCGTCGTGGCTCGCGTCGGAACCGACGAGCGCCTCCGGAGCACGGAGGAGCGGTGCGCCGTCTGGCGGGACATGGTGCTCTACAGCGACCAGCTGAGCGCCGAGGCCTACGCGCAGATCGCGAACGGGGCCTGCCAGGCCCATCCGCTGGCGGAGGACGCTTCGTGAGCGCCGACCCCGGCATCGCCATTCCGAACCTGATCGGCCGCTACGCCGAGCTGCTCGACGCGGGCGAGCTCGGAGCCGTGGCTCGTCTGTTCGAGGCCGCCGAGTACGGGCTCGCGGGCGGAGACGCGGTGCAGGGGAGCGCGGCCGTCGAGAAGCTCCTGCGCGGACAGGTCCGGCTCCACGAGGACGGATCGCCGCGCACCCGCCACCTCACCACGAACCTGATCCTCGAGGTGGCCGAGGCCGGAGACGAGGCGCACGCCCGCTCCTCGTTCACCGTGCTCCAGCACGGGCCCGAGCGGCCCCTCGCCCCCATCGTGATGGGGCGGTACGAGGACGGCTTCGACCGCGAGGACGGCCACTGGCGCTTCCGCTCGCGCCGCATCCACATCGACTGGGTCGGCGACGTGAGCGACCACCTGGCTCGAGGGATCTAGCCGAGGGCTCTGGCCGAGGGCTCTAGTCGGCGTCGGCCGCGGGGATCAGGCCCTCCGCACGGGCGCGTTCGAGCTCCTCCTCGTAGCCAGGATTGCGGCGGCACACGTGCTTCGACGTCGCCGTCGAGAGCAGCCGGCCGTCCGGCGCCCAGAGCCGCGAGCTGCAGCCGACGAGCCCTTCGGTGGCGACGGGCACGAGCCCGTCGGCGAGCTGCCAGTCGATCTCGGGAGCGAAGCGGTGGAACTGCACCGTGAGGTCGAGATTGGGCGTGAGGTAGGGGAAGGGCCAGGCGTGCGCGGCGATGGTGGCGTTCCAGCCGGGCATGTCGAGCCAGAAGAGCTGACGGATCGCGTCGTCGACGTCGCCGCCGATCTCGCTGTCGGTGAGCCGCAGCCAGGTGAACCACTCGGGGTGTCCGGGCGGCTCGCGCCAGCTGAGCGGCCGTCCCTCGATGCTGCGCCAGATCGAGTACCACTGGGCGTACTCGTCTCCGGCGCGTTCGGCGTAGCTCGGAAGGCCTTCGGGCCCGGGGACCTCGGGCCGTTCGGCCACGTCGTGGGCGTACCCATCGATCCCCTCGGCCACCATCCACAAGCTCGCCGTGAGGAGCGTGCGATCCGCCTGGGCGATCTCGATCTGCAGGGACTCGGCGCGCTTGCCCCCGCCCACCGAGCGGACCCGGATCGTGGCCGGCTCGAAGGCGCCCACCGAGAGGAAGTGGCACTGGAAGCTCGCGGGCCGCCCGAGCCGGCTGGTCTCGCAGCCGGCGCGGAGCGCGAGCGCGGCCAGATACCCGCCGTTGGGCCCCCAGACCTCCCAGTCGCGCGAGAGCGTCGTATGGAAGAGGCCCGGCTCACGACCGGGCTCGGCGCGGGTGTCGCGGATCAGGTCGGGCATGGCGGCTCCGAAGGAGCCCGGCGCGCTCTGTGCGCCGAGCGTCGGCAGCAGAAGACGACGGATGACGGGCGCAGGATACGCGGACGCGCTATCCGCCGCCCATGGCGCTCGAGCCCGAGGCACAGCACGAAGATCCGCGGATCGCCCCGGGCGCACCGGGGCCCGCCGTGGCCGCGACCCTCGAGGCCGCCGCCGAGCCCGAGCAACGCCGCGGGACCGGAACGACGCGTCAGATCTGGGAGCTCGCCTGGCCGGCGATCCTCGGCAACCTGCTGCAGTCGCTCGTCGGCTTCGTCGACATCAAGATCGTGGGCTCGCTCGGGGCTTCGGCCGTCGCCGCGGCCACCACCGGCCACCGCATCTTCTTCCTGCTCCAGGCCGTGCTGATGGCGGTCACCGCGGGCACCACCGCGCTCGTGGCCCGGGCCTGGGGAGCCGGCGATCGCGCCGAGGCCGCGCGCGTGACCCGCGCCTCGCTGTGGCTCTGCACCGGCGCAGCGCTCTTCCTGACGCTCCCGGCGATGCTCTTCGCCCGGGACCTGGCCGGGATCTTCCAGCTCGACGACGCGACGGTCGAGCTGGCCGCCCGCTTCATCCTCTGGATCAGCCCCTTCAACGCCGTCTTCGCCATCTTCCTGGTGCTGTCCACGGCGCTTCGGGCCGCGGGCGACACCCGCACGCCGCTCTGGGTCGGCGCCGTCACCAACGTCGTCAACGTCGGCCTCGTCTACGCGCTGGTCTACGGCGAGTTCGGCCTCCCGGCGCTGGGCGTGCCCGGCGCGGCCCTCGCCAACGGCATCTCCTTCGCGGTCGGGTCCGTGGTGCTCGGTTTGCTCTGGCTGCGTGGCGGCCTGCTGATCCAGGTGGGCCGTGGAAAGTCGCTCGAGGGCGAGCGGGTGCGGCAGCTGATCCGCATCGGGACCCCGGCCGGCCTCGAGCAGGCCGTCTGGCAGGGGGGCTTCATCGTCTTCCTGTGGATCGTGGCCCTGTACGGCACGGCCGCCTATGCCGCCTACGGCATCGGCGTGCAGATCCTGTCCTTCTCGTTCGTGGTGGGCTTCGGCTTCTCGATCGCCGCCTCCACCATGGTCGGCCAGCACCTCGGGGCCGAGGATCCGGCCGGCGCCTCGCGCAGCGGCTGGCGCGCGATGTTCCTCTCGATCGGCGTGATGCTCGTCTTCGCGGCGGGCATCCTCATGGCCGCGGAGCCGATCGCCCGCTTCATGATCGACGACGAGGAGGTGGTGCGCCTCACGGTCGTGTTCATCTACGTGCTGGGCTCGGTGCAGGCCCTGATGGCCATCGAGTTCGCCCTGGGCGGGGCGCTGCGCGGCGCCGGGGACACGCGCTTCCCCCTGATCACGGTGCTGTCCGGACTGTTCGGGGCGCGCATCGCCCTGGCCGGCGTCTTCGCCTGGCTCGGGCTCTCGGTCGAGTGGATCTTCGCGGCGCTGATCGCCGACTACTGCGTGAAGGCCACGATGCTGACCCTGCGCTTCCGCTCGAAGGCGTGGCAACACGTGATCTCGTAGCTACCCGCCGATCGGGCCGACCTTCGAGACGTCGTACTGCTGCACCTTCATCTCGCGGACCCCGAAGCCGCCCATCGCCTTCTGGAACACCGCCATGTGCGGCTGGGTGAAGTGGGAGCGGAGCGCGTCGGCGGACTCCCACTCCTCGAAGATCAGGAAGCGCCCCGGATCGGAGAGATCGGCCGTGAACGTGTAGGAGATGCAGCCGGCCTCCTTCTGGGTCGCCGCCATCACCTCCTTCGCGGCCTCGATGGCCGCTTCGCGGTTGGCGGGGTCGATCGAGACGCTTCCGGCGATGACGAGCATGGGATCCTCCTCGGGTGGGCGAGGCAGCATAGCCCCGCCGGACGGGCGTGGAGTCGGTGGAGGGCCCGCTCCCGTGGGGAGTTCCCCCGCGTGAGCCCCGTGTGGCATCATGCTCCCACCTGATCTGCGCTCCCGGTCCGGTGCCCGTCCGCTGGAGGCCCACGGGGCCTCGTGCGTCTCGACCGCGTCCGGGGTGCAAGGGAGGCTCCATGATCGCCCGACGCCCGCTCCGCGCCCTCATCGCCCTGCTCGTCTCGTTCGCCTGGCTCGCCACTCCGTCCGGGGCCGCCGTCAAGCGCCACGAGGCCACGGGACACCTGACCTTCGACAGCCCGCAGTCCGACCCGATGGCGCTCTCGCCGGACGGCACCCTGCTGCTCGTGGCGAGCACGACGAGCGGGCTCGTGGACGTGATCGACACCGGCACCAACACCGTGGTCGCGAAGGTCGAGGTCGGCATGGAGCCCGTGGGCGTCGCCTTCAAGCCGGACGGCAGCGAGGCCTGGGTCACCAACCACGTCTCGGACAGCGTCTCCGTGATCGACACCGCCAGCGCGAGCGCCAGCTACCTCGAGGTGGTGGAGACGATCCAGAGCCTGAACGGCGGCGTGACCGAGTTCGACGAGCCGGTGGGCGTGGTCTTCGCGAGCAACGCCAAGGCCTACGTCTCGCTCTCCTCCATCAACCAGATCGCCATCATCGACGCCAACACCTACAGCGTGACCGGCACCCTGGACGTGACCGCCCAGGATCCGCGCGCGATGCGCGTCGCCAACGGCCGCCTCTACGTCGCGTCCTTCGAGTCCTTCAACCAGTCCCAGCTCTCGATCTGCGGGAACCTGAACGGCACGAACCAGATCGGCGACCCCTGCTCCATGGGCCTGCTCGAGCTCGTGATCTTCGCCCAGAACCCGAACCTCCCGAACAGCATCAAGAACATCGTCATCAACCCGGACCTGCCCGACCGGGACCTCTTCGTCTACAACACCAACAACGACAACCTGATCAAGACCGTGTCGGGTATCGGCACCCTGCTCTACGGCCTGGCCGTCGACGCCAACGACGTCGTCTACGTCACCCAGACCGACGCCCGCAACGCCGTGAACGGCGACCACGACGACGTCCTCGACAGCCTCGACAACGAGATGTTCGACAACCTGGTCTCGGTGCTCGACTGCGGAGTGGGCGGAGGGAGCTGCTCGACCGTGAACACCGTCGATCTCGACCCGGTCGGCGGGAGCCACGCCCAGGCCCTGGCGACGCCCTACGGCGTCGACGTCTCGGACGACGGCAACACGGTTCTGGCCACGGCCATGGGCACCCACCGCGTCTTCTCGATGGACTCGGCCGGAAACGTCCTCGACCGCCTCGACGTGGGAAAGCTCCCCAAGGGCGTGCTGGTGGTCTCGAACGGGACGACCGGCGCCGCCGAGACGGCCTACGTGCTCAACACGCTGGACAACACCGTCTCGGTGGTGGACGCGTCGAACCCGTCCAACCTGTCCGTGACCGCGACCATCCCGGTCGGGGACGATCCGACTCCCGCCGCCGTCCGCCGCGGCCGCATCGCCTTCAACGACGCGTTCGCCTCGGACACGGGCAACTTCTCCTGCGGCAGCTGCCACCCCGACTCGCACACCGACCAGCTGCTGTGGCGCATCGGCGGCGCCTGCCCGCTGCTCGGTTGTGGCAACGGGGACGAGCCCCGCTCGACGATGCCCGTGCGGGGCCTGCGAGACTCCGAGCCCCTGCACTGGGGCGGCGAGCTCGGCGACCCCTTCGGCGGCGGCGACGGCAGCGTGGGCGTCCAGACCGGCGGCGGAAACCCGCTGGCGGCTCCCAACTGCGACCCCGACGTGACCGACGGAAGCCCCAACACGACGACCTTCCCGACGCCCCCGAACGGCGACTGCATGCGCCAGCTGGTCGACGCCGCGCTCTCGGGCGTGATGTGCGACCAGACCGGCGGCTGCTTGATCGGGCCCTCGGGGTCGGCGGGGCAGCTCACGAACCAGGAGCGCAAGGACATGGCCGTCTTCCTGCGCAGCGTCAGCTACCCCGTGGCCCGCAAGCGGCCCATCGACGACGACGTGACCGCGCTGGCCGAGACGGGCTTCAAGGAGTTCTTCATGGACATGGGCGGCCAGGGCCCGAGCACCTGCGCCGACTCCGACGCGGGCTGTCACGAGCTGCCGCTCGGCACCTCCACCAATGCGGAGACCCTGGCGAACTTCGACGCGCCCACCATGCGGGGCATGATGGACCGCTATCTGCAGTTCTCCATGGGCGTGACCCTGGCCGAGGATCTCTTCGCCATCGCGGAGACGGGGATCAGCTTCGGCGGGTTCAACCTCGACCCGGTGGACCCGCAGTTCGCCTTCGATCCGGCGGTCGGCCTGCGGGAGGAGGCGACCCTCGGTGTGTCGTTCCTGCTCTTCAACTTCTTCTACAACGCGGAGCTCGAGAACTTCATCCAGATGACCGAGGAGGCGAGCAACGGGCACTCGGGCGCGCTGGGCCGCCAGGTGACGCTCAACACCTCGACCACCGGCGGCGGCAGCCTCGCCGCGACTGAGTCGCTGCTGGCCTCGCTCGAGGCGGCGGACGCCCGGGGCGCCGTGAACCTGCGGGGCCCGGCGCTCTTCCAGGGCGCGACGGCCGTGCTCTCGTATCACGCGCCGACGAACCAGTACCGCCTCGACGCCATCAACAAGACCCGGGCGCAGGTCCTGGCCGACGCCCAGAACGGCCTGCTCCTCGCGACCCTGACGGCCCACCTGAGGAGCGGCGTGAACGAGAGCAAGCCGCAGCCGCTGATCGCGCCGGTCTCCGCCAACTGCGGGACGGGCAACGGACCGACCGGCGACCCCGCGCTGCCCTCTGGCAGCGTGCTCGCGATCGAGGGCAAGCACGTGACCGCCGCGCACACGGTGATCGTCGACGGCGTCGTGGATGCCGGGGCGAGCATCGCCGTCGGAGGCGGCGCGGCCTGCGCCCTGGCCGGCGAGGATTCGGTCGCGACCGATCAGCTGACGGTCACGCTCTCCTCGAGCCCGAGCAACGGCATGCACCTGCTCCAGGTGCAGAGCGCGGACGGCCTGCAGAGCAACGAGCTGCCCTTCTGCGTGCCGTCCGGGTCGGACTGCCGCTAGCGAATTTCAAGCCGACGCGTCCGGGTCCTCGGGCGCGTCGGCCGCCGCGTCTTCGGACCTTCGCCCCGCGGCGACGGCGCCGCCCACCACGGCGAGCAACCCGGCCACGACGGGCATGTCTCCCACGCGCGCGTACACCGGCGGCGTCTCGGCCGGGCCGATCCGGCTGCGCAGGGTCCCTTCCTCGAAGAGCCCCATCGAGCCGCGCACGGCGCCGCGCGGATCGACGAAGGCCGAGATCCCGGTGTTGGCGGCCCGCACCACCCAGATGCCGAGCTCGACGGCCCGGAAGCGCGCCTGGAGCAGGTGATGGGCGGAGAAGGCCGTGTACCCGAACCACGCGTCGTTCGAGAGGTTGAGCAGCAGCTCCGCGCCCGCGCTGCGGAAGCGGCGCATGGCCTCGGCATCGCTGATCTCGAAGCAGATCGGTGCCGAGAACGGAGCCGGGCCCTGCCGGAAGACCGTCGCGTCGGTGCCGGCGACGTAGGGCGTCCCCTGGACCACCGGGCCGATCAGCCAGGACAGGGGCGCTCCCCACCAGGGGTCGCTCTCGCTGAACGGGACGAGCTGCTGCTTGGCGTAGGTCTCCCGGATGCCCGCTCCGGTCACCAGCACGACGGTGTTGTGGGAGCGCGCACGCAGGGTGCGCGGGGCGCCCGTCACCAGCGGCGCCTCGAGCTCTCCGGCCACCTTGGCCAGGAGGCGCACGAGCCCTTGACCCCGGTCGAGGTCGGCATCCACGGAGTTCTCGGACCAGACCACGAGGTCGGGCCGCTCGTTCCGCTGCAGCGGACGCGTCAGCGCCGCGTGGCGGCGGGCGTTGCGCCACGCGGAGAGCGGCTGGAAGCGCTCGGACTGGGGCACCGAGGCCTGCACCACCACGACGTCAAGCTCGCCCTCGACCGGCGGCACGCTCGCGCGAACCACGCCGAACGCGAGCAGCGCGACCAGCGGGACCGCGCCCACCACCCCCGCACCGGGCGCCGTGTCCAGGATGGCCTTCCCGAGCCCGGCGCCGAGGCTCGCGAGCACGAAGCTCACGAGCCAGGGGCCACCGAGAGCCGCGCCCTGCAGCAGCACCGGCGTGTCCACGGCGCCGTGGGCGAGGAGCAGCCAAGGCGCCATGAAGATCGCCCCCCGCAGCCACTCGCCCAGGGCGAGGCAGGCCCCCAGCGTGACGGGCAGCGCCGCGCCCTGGATCCGTGGCGCCGCCAGGGCGAAGAGCCAGAAGCCGGTCCCGTGGATGGCCGCATAGAAGCCGATGAAGAGCACGAGGAAGACGACGGAAGGTGCCGTCGCCACACCGAATTCGGCCAGCAGGGGCTCGAGCAGGAAGCGCCCGCCCATGGAGCCCAGGGTGAGCCCGTGGAGCCATCCCAGGACGAGGCCGGCTCCGGGTCCCTGCCCGCGCAGGGCGGGAACCAGGGGCGCCGTCGCGACCAGGGCCGCCGGCCAGAACCCGATCGGCGGCAAGGCCAGCAGGCACAAGAGGGCCGAGGCCACGACCCACGCAGCACTGGCGAGCGGCGCCCGGGGCATCAGCGCGAGGCGCACCTCGCCGGCCGACGGCGGGCCCGACTCACGGCAGCACCCCGACCCGCGCCACCGGCTCCTTGGCGCGCCCCGCCCGGCTCGCGCCGAGGCGCAGTGCGGCGAGCAGGGCGTTGCGCGTCTCGCGAGGATCGATCACCTCGTCGAAGCCCATGCCGTGGGCCACCGACCAGGGGCCCAGGGCCTCGCGAGCCGCGAGCTCCGCCTGGGTCTCGGCCTCGACCTTCGCCGCGCGGCCCCCGGCCTGAGCGGGCATGGCCCCGAGGCTCACGCCCGGCCAGGCCAGCGAGATCGTCTGCCCGTCGAAGGGATTCATCCCCATCACCGAGCTGCCGAAGCCGAACGCCTTGCGCAGGGTGACGTGCAGCTTCGGCGACGCGAGCCGGTGCTGCGCCGCGAACATCCGCGCACTCGCGCGGAGGATGCCGCTGGCCTCGGCGCGCGATCCGGCCAGCACGCCGGGGTTGTCCGCCAGGAAGACGACGGGCAGGTGGTAGGCGCCGGCCAGCTCGAGGAAGCGCGCGCCCTTCTCGGCCGCGGGGACGTCGAGGCTCCCGGCGCGCACGCTCGGGTCGTTGGCGACGATCGCCACCGAGCGGCCGCCCAGGAAGGCGAATGCCGTCACCAGGGAGGCTCCGTACCCCGCCTGCAGCTCGAAGACGCTGCCCTCGTCGCACAGCGACGGGAGCCAGTCGCGCATCGAGTAGGGGCGACGCGAATCGGCGGGGACGCGCTCGAGCCCGTCGTCGAGGAGCCGCTCTCCGGCGTCGGGTCCGACGCGTTCGGGGGGTGCGTCGAAGGCGCTGCCCGGCAGGTAGTGGAGAAAGCGGCGCAGGCGATCGATCACCGCGGCGTCGTCGTCCTCGACGTCGTGGGCGACGCCGCTGGTCGCGACCTGCACGTCCGGCCCGCCGAGGGCCTCCTTGGTGACGTCCTCGCCCGTGGCCGCCCGCACCAGCACGGGGCCGGCCGTGAACAGCGATGCGCCCCGGCTCATCACCACGTAGTCCATCAGGGGTGCGGCCAGCGCGCCGTGGCCCGCCGAGGCCCCCAGGACGCCGCAGGCCATGGGAACGCGGCCCGACAGCGAAGCGAGGCCCTGCAGATCGTTGGGCGTCCGGCCGTGCGGCTCGAGGGCGTTGGTCATGCGATGGCCGCCGCCTTCGAGCAGGAACACGAGCGGCACCTGCTCCTGGCCCGCGAGCTCCGTGAGTCGCGTCCGCTTGTCCGCCCCGGCGAGCCCGATGGAGCCGCCCTGCACGGTCACGTCCTCGGCGCCCGCAAGGGCCGGACGGCCCTCGATCTCGCCCTGCCCCGTAACGAACCCGTCGGCGGGAGACGGCGGCTGCGCAGCGCCGCCGACCAGGGTGCCGATCTCCCGGAAGCTGCCGGGGTCGAAGAGACGGGCGAGACGGGCGCGTGCATCGAGCTTTCCCGCGGCGTGCTGGCGAGCGAGCCGCTCCTCGCCGCCCATGCCCCGGGCCACGGCACGCCGGCGTTCCAGCTCCTCGAGGCGCGGCTTCCAGTCCGCACCCGGAGGAGCCGCTCCCGGAGGCGCGTCGCCGCGACCCTTGGCCTCGTCGCCCATGGGGCGCTCAGCCCTTCCGCGCCAGCGATCGGAAGTCGGGCGCGCGCTTCTGGAGGAACGCCTGGATCGCCTCGATGTTCTCGGGCGAGCCCGCCTGCACCTTCATGCCTGCGTTCTCCGCGTCGAGCGCCGCGCGGATCGCCGCCGCATGGGCGACCTTGAGCGTCCGCTTCGTCTCGCGCAGCGAGCCGACCGGGAAGCGGGCGATCTCCCGGGCCTTGGCCAGGGCGACGTCGAGCACGGCCTCTTCGGGAACCGAGCGGGTGGCGATGCCCGCCTCCACGGCCCGGGCGCCGTCGATCCACTCGGCCGTGAAGAAGAGCTCGGCGGCGAGGCGCGGGCCCGCCGCCTGCTGCAGCAGGTAGGAGCTCGCCGCCTCGGGCACGAGGCCGAGGTTCACGAAGGGCAGGCGCAGCCGGACGTTCTCCGCCACGTAGACCAGGTCGCAGTGCAGCAGCAGGGTGGCCCCGATGCCGACGCCCACGCCCCGCGCCGCGGCGACCAACGGCTTCTCGAACTCGACGACGGCCTCCATGCAGCCGTAGTACCCGCTCTGCTGGCCATCGGCGCGCGGCTCGGCGCTCCCGCCGAAGGCCCCGAGATCCTGGCCGGCCGAGAAGTTGCCGCCCGCTCCGGTGATGACGACGACGGCCGTCTCGTCGTCCTCGTTGGCCGCACGCAGGGCCGCGGCGAGGCCGTCCCACTGCGGATCGTCGAAGGCGTTCTTCTTCTCGGGCCGATTCAGCTCGAGCGTCAGGACGCCCTCGTCGCGCTCGATCCGGATGCGCTCTTCGGACATGTCTCCTCCCCGGTCTTCGTCGGTCTTCGCCGGTCTTCGCCGTCTTCGCCGTGTGGACTCGTAGCTGCCGCAACCAACCAAGGGCTATCGTCGGAGGCTCGGAGACCGGGGGCCTAGAGTAGCGGGCCCGCCCTCCGGAGGAGACGCGCATGACCGCCCCGGATCCGTCGCCCGTCTCGAGCCTCGGGCTCGAGACCCTGGCCCTCGAGCGGCGAGGCGAGATCCTGCGCGTCGTGATCGATCACCCGGGGAGCGAGCTGAACGCCGTCGACGACCAGCTCCACCGCGAGCTCACGGCGCTCTTCTCCGCACTCAAGCAGGACCCTGCGCGCGCGGTGCTGCTCACCGGACGAGGCCGTGCCTTCAGTGCGGGCGGGGACTTCGGCTGGTTCCCGAGCCTCGAAGACCTGACCACGCTCGAGCCGCTCCGCCGCGACGCGCGCCAGCTGATCTGGGATCTGCTCGACGTCCCCATGCCGATCGTCGCTGCGTTGAACGGCCCGGCGATCGGGCTCGGCGCCTCGATCGCGCTCCTGTGCGACACGATCTTCATGGCCGAGAGCGCGAGCGTGGCCGACCCCCACGTGCGCGTCGGCATCGTGGCCGGCGACGGCGGGACGGCGATCTGGCCCCTCGCGGTGGGCCCGGCCCTCGCCAAGCAGTACCTGCTGACGGGCGACCCGATCCCGGCGTCGGAGGCCTTGCGCCTGGGCCTCGTGAACCGCGTGGTCGCGGACGACCAGCTCGACGCCTGTGCCATGGCCTTCTGCGAACGCCTGGCCCACGGCGCACCGCTCGCCCTCCGCTACACGAAGCAGGCGGTGAACGCGGGTGTGAAGCAGGCACTGCTCACGAGCTTCGACGTGGCGACGGCCCTCGAGATCGTGACCTTCCAGAGTGACGACCACCGGGAGGCGCTGGCCGCC
>JAAUYD010104107.1_pt1 | contig 26889 bp, 23 predicted proteins | sample 7278101 | NCBI WGS metagenome assembly JAAUYD01 (sample SAMN14350128, study PRJNA611818) | marine sediment metagenome | isolation source: surface marine sediment (0.6m) | place: French Polynesia: Moorea | collected 2018-08
CGGTTCCGGCTGTTCTGGAACCCCCTCGACTTCGGCTTCGAGGATCGCGCCGGAAGGCTGCTCAACGACGCACGGTTCACCGAGGTGGACTTGAACCTCTTCCACTGGCGCGCGCGCTACCGGCTGCTCCTCGACCGACGGCCCGACCCGGATCGCCGCACGCTCCGGAGCCGCGCGTATCTCGAAGCCGAGCAGCGCTACTACGACTACCTGGAGACCCAGCTCGCCGACACGCAGCGGCTGATCGAGCAGCTGCTCAGCAAAGGCGAGGAGGGCTCCGACTAGGCCAGCCGGCGGGCGAGCCCTCGCAGCACGCGCTGCACCGGGTAGCGCTCGGGATCGAGGTCGCGGATCGCCATCATCTCGCCGACCCCGTGCTCGATCGAGCGCTGCACCTCCTTGCGCAGGGCGAAGCAGGCGTCGCGATCCTCGTGCCGGCCGGCGAGGGGCGCCGTCTCGATGGGCGCCCCGAAGTGGAAGTACTGGCGCTCGAGTCGCACGAGCCCGGCGGGCCCCCGCCCGCGGGAGAGCGAGGGGATCGACTCGCCGCCCCGGAACCACGGCTGCTCGTTCAAGCCCCGGCGCTCGAGCCAGCGGCCGAGACGCGTGGCCATCAGGTCGTCGACGTCGGCCACGACGTCGAACATGTCGTCCACGCCCACCGAGGCGAAAGGGACGATGGGCACGCCGTGCTCGATCGCCATGCGCGCGAACCCGATGCGCTGCTTCCAGATCAGCTGGTAGGCCTCGCCCCTTCGGCGGTTGACCTCGCGGCCGCCGCCGGGAAAGACGATGACGGACTCGCCCGCCTCGAAGAGCCGAGCGCAGTTCTCGCGCGTGCCGCGGACGGCGCCCATCCGGGTGATCAGGTCGCGCCAGCCCGGGATCGCGTAGTGCAGATGGTCGGCCAGGCCGCGGGCCAACCGCCCGGTGCCCTCGTAGATCTGGAGGCCCAGCATGGGCACGTCGAGCATCCCGTACATCGTGTGGTTACCGACGAAGAGCACCGGGCCACTACGGGGAACGCGCTCGAGGCCGCGGGAGACCGGGCTGGCCAGCCAGGACAGGGGGCGGAGGGCCTGCTGGAGGCGCTCGAGGGAGATGGGCTCGAAGGGTCGGTCGGTCATCAGAGGGCTCCTGAGGGTCGAAGTCGTGGGCTTCTCGGCTATTCGATCGTATAAGACGTATTATACGATCGAATAATTCGGGCACAAGGGCGATTTCTTCTTGCGCCTGGATTATTCGCCCGTATAATCTGACTTACTCGACCGACTAAGCCGGGAGATCCCCCTGTCCTCCGCCCCTGCCGACCCCCGCGAAGACGAGCCCACGACCCGGGAGCGCATCCTCGAGGCCGCGCTCGCCTGCTTCTCGGAGCACGGGTTCGAAGGCGCGACCACCCGCGAGATCGCCCGGCGCGCCGACGTGAACCTGGGGCTGATCAAGTACTACTTCGACGGCAAGGAGCGGCTCTGGCAGGAGTCGGTTGGGCGCAGCTTCGAAGAGCTCGCGGCCGGCCTGGGCGAGGCCCTGGAAGAGGCCGGCCCCTACGACGACCGGGGGCGCATGGCGCTCCTCGTCCGCCGCTACGTGCGTTGGGTCGCGGCCAACCCCGAGTTCGTGCGGCTCATTCACGAGGAAGGCAAGCGCGACGGCCCGCGCATGCACTGGCTCGTCGACCGCTACGTGCGCCCCTTCTTCGAGGCGACGATGCAGGCCTTGAAGGGCAGCCAGAACACGGGCTTCCTGCCCCCGCACATCGACGCCATCCACTTCCACTACATCCTGATCGGCGCGGTCGCGCTGATCTTCCACCAGGCACCCGAGTGTCGGCGCCTGACCGGTCGCGATCCGTCGGACGACAGCTTCGTCGAGGCCCACGCCGACGCCGTGACCCATCTCTTCTTCGGCCCCCCCGAAGCCACCCCGGAGTGACCCGACCGGATCCACGCATCCGGAGTCGCTCGAAGGAGACCCAAGCATGAAGCTCGCGACCTTCACGGAATCCCAGCGCACCCGAGTCGGCATCGTCGTCGGCGACGGCATCGTCGACCTCTCGCGCGAAGCCCCCGAGCTGCCTACCGAGATGGTGGCCCTGCTCGAGGCCGGGCCCGAAGCGCTCGAGGCCGCCCGTGCGGCCGCCGACGGCGCCGAGACCCTCGCCCTCTCGGACGTCAAGCTCGAATCGCCCGTGCTGCGGCCGCCGAAGATCCTGGCCGTCGGCCTGAACTACGCCGACCACGTGGCCGAGTCCGGCATGGAGACGCCAAAGCTGCCGCTGATCTTCAACAAGCAGTCGACCTCGGTGACGGGCCCGACCGACCCCTTCCACATGCCGCGGGTCTCGACCGCCCTCGACTACGAGGGAGAGCTCGGCGTGGTGATCGGGCGCCGCTGTCGCCACGTGCCGCGGGACCGCGCCGCCGAGGTGATCGCGGGCTACACCGTCGTGAACGACGTCTCGGTGCGCGACTGGCAGCTGCGCACGCCCACCTGGACCATGGGGAAGTCGTTCGACACCCACAATCCCATGGGCCCCTGGATCGCGACCGCCGACGAGGTCGGCGACCCGCACGCCCTCGACCTCAAGACCTGGGTCAACGGCGAGCTGCGCCAGTCCACCAACACCAAGCAGCTGATCTTCGACTGCTTCGAGCTGGTGGAGCACCTCTCGACGGCCTTCACCCTGGAGCCCGGCGACGTGATCGCCACCGGCACCTCGAGCGGTGTCGGCATCGCCATGAAGCCGCCCAAGCTGCTCCAGGTCGGCGACGTGGTGAAGATCGCCATCGACGGAGTGGGCGAGATCGAGAACACCGTGATCGAAGAGCCCGCAGAGACCACCCAGATTGGCTGAGGATCGGCTGAGGAGCCGACCCCAAGCACTCCCCCGAACCAGGAGAACCCCATGATCAAGGTCACCGACATCGCCTTCGTGCGTCTGACCGCACCCGATCTCGACAAGGCCCAGCAGTTCTGTGACGACTTCGGCCTCGTCACCGCCGAGCGCAGCGACGGCGCCCTCTACTCCCGCGGCAGCGACTGCTCGCCCTGGATCCACGTCGTGGAGAAGGGCGAGCCCGGCTTCGGGGGCGTGGGCTTCGACGCCGCGAGCGCCGACGATCTCGAGGCCGCGGCCGCCATGCAGGGAGCCGGCCCGATCGAAGACCTCGACGGCCCCGGCGGTGGCAAGCGCGTGCGCTTCCAGGATCCCGACGGCTTCAACGTCGAGGTCGTCCACGGGCGCGAGCCCCGCGAAGGCCTGCCCACCACGCGTGCCCTCCCCTACAACACGGGCAACGAGCACCGGCGGGTCAACGTGCTCCAGCGCCTCGACCCGGGACCCTGCCGCGTCAAGCGGCTGGGCCACTGCGTCGTGCGGGTGTCGGACTTCGAGAAGAGCTCCGAGTGGTACCAGTCCCGCTTCGGCTTCATCCGCTCGGACGAGATCTACCTCGGCGACGAGAACAACATCGTCACCGCCTTCATGCGCTGCGACCGCGGCGAGATCCCGGTCGACCATCACACCTTCCTGTGCGTGGGCCTCGGCGAGCCGGGCTTCGATCACGCCGCCTTCGAGGTCGAGGACATCGACGCCGTCATGCTCGGCAACGATCACCTGAAGCAGACCGACTGGGAGCACCACGCGGGCATCGGCCGCCACCTGCTCGGGAGCCAGGTCTTCGACTACTGGAAGGACCCGTGGGGCCACGTACACGAGCACTTCACCGACGGCGATCTCCTCGACGCCGGCGTGAAGACCGGGAAGTTCGATCCCGCCGTCGCCCTGGGAACCCAGTGGGGTAAGTTCGGGCCGGCATGAGCGACGGCTCGGGAATCTCGCGACGCACGCTGCTGCTGGGAGGCGCCGCCGTCCTGGCCGGCGCGGCGTTCGCGGGGAGCCGGCTCCGGCGCCCGGCTCCCCCGCGCATCCCCCTGCCCATTTCGGGGGCGGGGCCGGGCTCGGGCTCGGGCCGCGCGCCCAACGTGCTGCTGATCCTGACCGACCAGGAGCGAGCGCGGCACCTCTATCCCGAGACCCTGCCCCTGCCCCAGCGCGATCGCCTGATGGAGCGCTCGACGATCTTCGAAGGCGCGCACGCCACGACCAACCTGTGCTCGATGGCGCGGGGCAGCGTCTACACCGGACTCCACGCCCAGAACAACGGCGTCTGGGAGAACGTGCCGCTCCCCTTCGCCAGCGATCTGCGCCGCGACGTCCCGACCCTCGGCCACCTGTTCCAGGATGCGGGCTACACGACGGGCTACTTCGGCAAGTGGCACCTGACCTCGATCCCGCACCACGAGGTGATCGGCGTTCCGGCCATGCGGAAGATCCTGCAGAGCTACGGCTTCGAGCACAACGAGCAGGATCGCGAGCTCGACGGAGCGCTCTACGGCCACCGCTTCGATCCGCTGACCGCGGACGCCACGCTGCGCTTCCTCGAGGCGCGCCGCGGGGAGTCGAAGCCGTGGTTCGCGGCCGTCAACTTCGTGAACCCCCACGACATCATGTTCTTCTCGACGCGGCCGGAGCAGGGCGAGTCGCGCATCATGCAGTTCCCCGACGTCCTCCAGCCGGAGCCCGAGGATCCGCTCTACGCCGAGGATCTCGGCTTCGATCTTCCGGAGCACTTCGGCCCGGCCACGCTCGAGGGCAAGCCGGAGGCCCAGCGCGAGTACCAGCGCGTGATGGAGCTCGTCCTGGGCGAGATCCCGAACGATCGTCCCGACCTCTGGCGGCGCTACCAGAACTACTACTTCAACTGCCTGCGCGACGTGGACCGCCAGCTCGGACGCGTGCTCGACGGGCTCGACCAGAGCGGCCAAGCCGAGCGCACGATCGTGCTCTTTGCGGCCGATCACGGGGAGATGGCCGGCGTACACGGGCTGCGCGAGAAGGGCGGCGTGATGTACCGCGAGTCGTCGAACGTCCCGCTCTGGATCCGGCATCCCGACGTCCCGGGCGGCACCTCGACCCAGGCCCTGGCCTCCCACGTCGACATCGCGCCCACACTCCTGGCCCTGGCGGGCGTCGAGCGCGAGGCCCTGCGCGAGCGACACCCCGCTCTTCCCGGTGTGGACCTCTCGAGCGCGCTGGGCGGGAGCGCAGAGAAGGGGCCCGCCGCCGGAGGGCGGGAGAGCCTGCTCTTCCAGTGGACCAGCAGCACGCAGCTGTCGACCGGGATCGCGACCGCCTTCGGGCAGCTGCGCGAGGGAAGCGGGGCCGAGCGCCTGGCGGCCCTCCGCGCCCTGCGCGAGGAGCCGTGGTTCCAGCAGCGGGCTCACATGCGCGGCATCTACGACGGACAGACGAAGTTCGCCCGCTACTTCAGCCCGCGGGACCACCATCGCCCCGAGAGCTACGACGAGCTGGCCGCGCGCAACGACCTCGAGCTCTACGACACCCGGAGCGATCCGGCCGAGACGCGCAACCTCGCAGGCGAGAGCGGCGAACGCGATCGCGTCGAGACGATGAACCGCGCGCTGCTCTCCCTCGTCGATCGCGAGATCGGCGTGGACGACGGCTCCTACCTGCCCGGCCCGGCCTCGTTCTGGCAGGGCGACTCCGCCTGAGACGCGCCCCACTCTCCAATCCGCGCCCGAAGCGATCGGAGGCGATCCCCTTGGGTCTCTACGACAGTCCGAACCCCCATGTGACGGCCCTGCAGGGCCTCCACCTGTACCACTTCGTGCTCTCCAACTGCTCCCAGCGCGTGCGCTTCGCGCTCGAGGAGAAGGGCCTTCCCTGGACGAGCCACCACCTGAACCTGCCGGCCCGCGAGCACGCCACCCCGGAGTACCAGAGCATCAATCCGGGGGGCGTCGTGCCCACTCTCGTCCACGATGGGCAGGTGGTGATCGAGTCCAACGACATCCTCACCTATCTGGACGAACACTTCCCCGAGCCGCCGCTGCGCCCCGAGGCCGCGGACGAGCGTCGCGAGATGGATTCGCTGATCGAGGCGGCGAGCGCGATCCAGTCGGCCATCAAGGTGCTCTCCCACGAGCTGCTCTTCCGGCCCTTCCGCCAGGTGGACGCCGAGGAGGTCGCCTTCTTCGAGGCCCACCACAACGACCCGGAGCTCGCCGCCTTCCTGCGCGACTACTCCGAGGAGAACGCGGGCTGGAAGGATCGGCTCGGGCGGGCGCACGCCGAGATGCGCGCGGTGCTCGAGCGGCTCGAGTCGGTACTCGAGCGGAAGCCCTGGCTCAGCGGCGAGGCCTTCGGGCTGGCCGACGTCTCGTGGTCGGTCAACGCCAACCGGCTGGCCCAGGCGAGCTACGACCTGGCGCCCTACCCCCGGCTCGCCGCCTGGCTCGAGAAGATCGCGGCGCGGCCGGCCTACGACCGCGCCGTCGTGTCCTGGCGTCCGGAGTAGGCGGAGGCGGGGCCGGGCCCCCGGCGTGCGCACACCGGAGGCCGCGGCGTGCTAGGGAGCGACGTAGAGACTGCGGCTCACGATCGTGCGGATGTCCTCGAGATCCTCGAGCAGATCCGAGGCCTCGGAGTCGCCGTTGATCTTGGTCATGGTGTCCGCGTAGGCCTCGAGGCTCGGGTGGGTGACGCCCACGGCGATCATCCCGGTGTTGTCACCGGCGACCGTCGCCTGCCAGACCCGCGACGAGCTCTTGGTGTCGAGCCGGTCCATGATCTCGTTGAGCTTTCCCACCTGCTCGACGTACTCCTCGACCTTGTCTGCCTCGACCTCCACGAGGATGCCCTGGAGCACCGTGCCGCTCGCGACCGGCGCCGGCGGCCCCCCGCCGTCCTGGGCCACGAGCAGGGCCTGGCTCAACATCGTCCGCGTCTCCTCGAGCCCCGCGACGGTCTTCTGCCACTCGGGATCGGCCGTCGCCTGGGTCGTGGCCTTGGCGAAGGCGGAGAGGCTCGGATAGCCGACGCCCACCAGCGAGGTGCCCGTGCCGGTGCCCGCGAGGGTCGCGTTCCACATCTGCACGCGACCACCGCCGCCGACCCGGTCCATCACCCCCTGAAGCGTGCCGATCGCCTTCTGGTACTCGGCCATCTTCCCGGGGTGGACCTTCACCACGACCGACTGCAGCACGGCCTGCGCGAAGGCCCCCGTCGACACGACGAGACCCAATGTGATCAAAACGATTTCAGACGCGATCCGACTCTGACTCATGACCCTCTCCTTCACCCCCGCTGCGGCCGACACTACGCCAGATCGGATCGCGCGCGCGCTCATTCGGCTGGCACTGCGCTCATTCAAGCCGACTCGTTCTCGCCGAGAGGAATGCGTCGAGTCGGGCGCGAGCGTTCGTCCGCAGGTTCACCCAGAAGAGCTGGTACTCGATGGCGTGGTGGTTCTCCGGCCCCAGTACGCGGTCGAGCACGCGACTCGCGAGGTCGCGCGGGGGAGAGCCGATCTCGCGAACGACGAGGGTTCCCCGCCGACACTGCGCGTCGGCGAAGCCCGGCATCGGTGTCCCGTCGCTCGCGTGCAGGAACACCGCGCCGAGATTGCCCTCCGCGCCGACCCGCTCCTCGTCGCTCCGCCAGCTGAGGGGGTTCACGCAAACGGTCTCGGCGGTGGGACGCAGCTCGAAGAGACTCCCGGCGTGGCCGGGCCCCCGCGCGTTCCAGCCGACGACGCAGCGCGTCCGACTCGCGTCGTCACAGACCGGGAAGGTCGTCTCGTCGCGGGTGAGGGGAGCGCCGATCAGGTAGGCCGCGATGAGCTGCTCCCGCTCGGCGGACGCTCCGATCTCCTCCGCGAGGAGCCGGGTCGCCATCACGCTGCCCTGGCTGTGTGCGACGAGGAAGAAGGGACGCGGCGCCGTGCGAAGGCGGAACTCCCGAAAGGCCCGCACGACGTCGGCGTGAGCGAACGCGATGGCCGCATCGCCGTCCACCGAGGGCTCGACGAAAGCACTGCCGTTGGCCTGGCGATAGCGCGGACCGTAGACCTGGCAGCATCCGTTGAACGCCGTCGCCTGGATCCGGGTGGAGAGCCGATCGGTGTCCGCGTTGAGGGAGGCGTCGTCGATCGGCCCGTTCCAGTGGGCCCCGAGATAGCTCGTGGGATGGACGTAGAAGACGTCGGCCGAGGCCTCGGCGCCCGCCGTCTCGAAGCCCGCGGGCACCACGTCGGACTCGTCGTCGAGCTCGGGGTGCGCCGTCCACGCCGCGAGGCTCTCGTAGTCCGGTGCGGTTGGGACGGGCGATTCCGAGAACGGAACACCCGGCCGAAGCGCCGCCAGCACCAGCGTCTCGAAGAAGATCCCGACGATCAGGACGACTCCGAGAGCGATCAGAGCGCTGGTTCCGAGGACGCGACGCACCAGCGACAAGCTAGCCCGACGAGCGAGCGCGGCTGGGAATCGACGACGGAGCTCCTATGGTCCGCCCCATGCCGGACGCCGCCACCCTGAACGCAGCCAGCGAGCGGCGCGCGTTGATCGCACTGAACGTGCTCGGGGGGCTCTCGGTCCTCGGCAGCTACGTGCTGGCGTTCGCGCTGTCGCCGGAGATCCGAAGCGGGCTGTGGGGCGGAGTGCCCGAAGGGCTGCGTCCGCTCTACACCGTCAACATGTTCGCTGCCGCCGCGGGCTACTTCCCCTTCACCTTCGCGCTCGTCCTCTCGCCCGGCCCCGGCCCCGTGCTCACGCGCGCGGGCATCCGCTCCTGGGTCGTGGCCGCCTGCTATGCGGCCGTGCTGATGCCCTCGGCCCTGTGGCTACCCCTGACGGCGCTCCACCAGATGGACCCGGGCCCCTTCCTCTGGGTGGCGATCCGCGCGGTGCTCTTCGCCGTCGCGATCGGAGCGAGCGGCCTCGTGTGGCTGTGCCTGCGGCTCGCGCGGGAGCAGGGTGGCGCCAGCTGGCTCGCCTTCGGCGGCACCCTCCCCTTCTGGCTGCAGACGGCGATCCTCGATGCGTTGGTCTGGCCCGCCTACTACGGCGGCTGATCGTCAGGCCGGAAGCGCGCGCTCGCGGACGTGGGGCGGAACCAGGGGCGGCTCCCCGTCCAGGTGCTTTCCCATGCGGCCGAGCCACGCCATCAGCTCGGGCCGCTCCTCGATGTCGTCGCCGCCGTGGAACGCGAGGGCGTAGAACAACGCGAACTGCGGGTAGGCGGCGAGGTCGGGCATCGAGGGCTCGGTGCGGCCCGCGAGGAAGGGCCCGCCTTCGAGACGCTCGAGGAACTGGTCGTAGAGCTTGCGCTTGGACTCGCCGACCGGGAGCCCGTCGTCGGCCTGGGCCACGAGGCGCCGCACGAAGGCCACCCGCGTCACGAACCACGGCCAGGCGAAGCGCAGCGGTGCCGGGATGCCGCCGCGCGCGGTGCGGCCCATCACGCTGCCGAGCTTCCAGCCGTTGCGGATGCGATCGAGACCTTCGCCCGGGTACGAACGGAAGGAGCCGGGAATCAGGCGATCGGTGACCCAGTGGTCGAGCTCGAGCAGCCGCTCGCGCTCGGCACCGTCCCGCGGCAGCAGCCGCGGCGCGTCGGGGAAGCGCTCGTCGAGCCAGAGTCCGATCGGCGTCGAGTCGGCGCGGCTCTCGCCGTCGATGCTGAGCACCGGGATCTGACGCCCGACGGGCAGCTCCTGCTTCACGCGCAGGGGGTTGATGTAGTACGGCTCGAAGTCGAGGCGCTTGTGCAGCAGGAAGCAGTGCACCTTGGCCGCGTAGGGGCTCATCGCATAGGTGTAGAGCCGGATCATGAGGCGAACCCGATCATGAGGCGAACCCGATCAAGAGGCCATCCGTTCGTCGAGGAAGCGAGCGATCTCGGTGGTGGTCTCGCGGCCCTCGCGGAGCAGCGGAGTCATGGCGGGCCAGACGTGGAAGAGCCCGCGGGTGCGGATCAGCCGGGCCTCGCCGCCGGCGGCCCGCGCGCCGTCCACCACGCGCACGGAGTCGTCGAGCAGGATCTCGGACTCGTCGACGGTCACGAGCAGGGGCGGCAGGCCCGAGAGGTCCCCGAGCCCCGGCGACACCCAGGGCGCCTTCACGTCTCCGCCGGCCAGGTAGGCGCTGGCGGTCGCGGTCAGCGTCTCGGGCAGCAGCATGTCGTCGGCCTCGCGGTTGCGCCGCCGGCTCTCGGCCTCGTCGGTGAGATCGGTCCACGGCGAGAGCAGCACGCCCGCGGCGGGAAGCGGCAGGCCCTCGTCGCGCAGGCGCACGAGCAACGCCAGGGTGAGTCCGCCGCCGGCCGAGTCGCCCATCACCGCGACGCTCTCGGGCGGAGTGCGCTCGATCAGCGCGCGATAGGTGGCGAGGGCATCGTCGATCGCGGCCGGGTAGGGATGCTCCGGCGCCAGCCGGTAGCTCGCGAGCAAGGCGCTGGCGCACAGGGCCTTGGCCAGGGCGCCGCCGAGGTTCACGTACGTTCCCGGACGCCCCGAGACGTAGGCGCCGCCGTGGTGGTGGAGGATCACGCGGGTCGCGCCGGGAACGCCCACCCACTCGCCCCCGTTCCCCGCCAGCTCGTCGGCGGCGGCCGGACGCCGGGCGACGCCCTTGGGCAGCCGCGTCACGGTGGGCGCCCGGTCGATCACCCGCCGCAGGTGGGCCACGACCTCGTCGGGGCCGCCGCTGGCGGGCTTCATGAAACGGCGGGCGTAGAGCTTGATGGCGCGGGCGGCGAGGCTTTGCATGCCGGGAGCGTACTCCAGGAGCTCCGCGGTCAGCGGTAGAGGTGACGGCGCCAGCCGCTGCGCTCGAAGGGCGTCCACTCGCCCTCGGGCTGGCTCAATCGGTCGGCCACGGCGTAGAGCACCAGGGGGTTGAAGCCGAGGCCGCTGTGGCTTCCCGGCACCGGGATGTTCTCGGTGTGGTCCGTCTCGGGCTCGAGGCAGGTGCTCCAGTGCACCACGCCGTCGGTTCGGCTGTAGATCGCCGTCGAGGGCATCGGCGGAGGCTCGCGCAGGGCGAGCGCGCGGTCGCTCCGGGTCGTGCGACGGCGGCGATCGGAGAACCAGTCGAAGAGCGCGGTCACGTTGGTGGGACGGTCGACGTCGGCGAAGGGGCTGCCCAGGGTCACCACCTGCCGCACGCGGTCGGGCAGGCGCTTGGCGAGCTCGCGGGCGTAGATGCCACCGAGGCTCCAGCCGAGGAGCGAGACCTTGCGGCCGTAGCGCTCGGAAAGCTCGGCGAGGCGCGCGGCCATGCGCTGGGGCAGCGCGTCGCGCGGGCCGAGGTTGCGCCCCTGGAGCCAGGGGTGGGCGCGGAATCCCTGCTGCTTCAGATAACCGCGCAGTGCGCGGGTCGAGGTATCGCCGGCCGTGAAGCCCGGCAGCACCATCACGGGGTGCCCGTCGCCGCGCTGCGCGCGACGCAGGAGCGCGGCCGACGGCCCGAGCGTCATGCCCTCCATCAACGCGCGGGTGGGCTCGGCGAAGAGCAGCGCCGGCGAGGGCGGGCGGCGCCGACGCCGCGGCCCTCGCTCCTCGGGCTCAGCCACCCGCGCCCTCCGACGGCTCGGCGGCCGCCTCCGCCTGCTCGGCCTCCTTCACCGCTTCCTTCAGCTCGGCCAGGGACTCGCCCAGGTAGTCCATCAGGGTCCAGAGGTCGGGCATGAGATCGCGGCAGGCGATCAGGCCGAAGTCGAGGTTTCCGTTGTAGCTCTGCACGGTGATGTTGAGCCCGACGCCGTCGTTGATCGCGGAGACCGGGTAGTTGGCCACCAGCTTCGCGCCGAAGCCGTAGACGGGGAACTGCGGGCCCGGGACGTTTGAGATCACGACGTTGAAGGGGAGATCCATCCAGTTCGCCACGGCGGCCCGGGCCACGACACGCGCCGCGCGGGCGGCCACGGCGGGCGGCGCGAACTGCGCGAAGTCCTGGAGCAGGGTGGCCGGCAGGGCCTTGTGCTGCTCCTTGGCGATGGCCATGGACTCGTGGATGCGATCCAGCCGCTGGAGCGGGTCCTCCACGTGGGTGTGCAGCGAAGCCGACATCGACGAGACCTGGTTGCCGAAGCTTCCCTTCTGCTGCTCGGTGCGCACCGAGACGGGCACCATCGCCACCAGCGGGTCGGCCGGCAGCTCCTTGTGGTCGAGCAGGTAGCGACGCAGGGCGCCGCCACAGATCCCGAGCACGACGTCGTTCACGGTCACGCCGCGCCGCTTCTTGATGTCCTTCACCTCCTCGAGGGAGAGCGAGCCGTACGCGAAACGGCGATGGGGCGAGATCTTCGCGTTGAAGATCGTGTGCGGGGCCGGCGTCGAGGCCTCGGAGAGCATCGGCGCATTGCGACGACCCACCGCGGAGTTGATCAGCGACTCGCCGGGGAGCTCGCCGAAGCCGAGGGAGCGCGAGAGCGCCGGGAGATGCCGGATGGACTCGCGCACCAGCCGGAAGCCCTTGCGCGGCGTGCCGGCCACGGCGAACACGCCCCGGGCCCACATCTCGACCTGCGTCGGCTCGGGCTCGGGACGCCAGGCCCGCCGCGGCGGATCCACCCGCCGCCCCTCGGGCGAGACGTCGAGCAGGGTGGTCAGGATCTCGGCGCCGGAGACGCCGTCGATGGCGCAGTGGTGGATCTTGGTGAGCTGGGCGACGAGGCCGTTCTCGAGGCCCTCGATCACGTACAGCTCCCAGAGCGGCCGGCGTCGGTCGAGGGGGCGCGCCACGATGCGCGCGACCTGCTCGGCCAGCTGGCGCTGGTCGCCCGGGGGCGGGAGCCCGATGTGGCGCACGTGGAAGTCGAGATCGAAGTCCGGATCCTCGATCCAGTAGGGGTGATCGAGGCCGAAGGGCACCTCCACGAGCCGGCGCCGGTAGGGCGGCAGCATGTGGATGCGCTCCATGATCACCTTCTTCACGTCGTCGAGGGTCGCCGGCACCGAGGCGCTCGACGGATCGAAGATCGCGAGCCCCGACACGTGGCCGTAGGTGGTGGGCGTCTCGATGTTGAGGAAGCTGGTGTCGAGGCCGGTGAGCTGCTGCACGGGTTCTCCTTGGGATCGAAGCGGACCGAAGCGTCGCGGAAGGCGATCACGAGACGCGTCGGTCGTGGCCCTTCCAGTACTCCTCGCGGAGCTCCTTCTTGAGCACCTTGCCGCTGGCGTTGCGCGGGAGCTCCGCGATGAAGTCGACCGAGCGCGGGCGCTTGTAGCCGGCGAGCTGGCCCTTGCAGTACTCGATCAGGTCGTCGGCGCTGGCCTCGGCCCCTTCCCGCAGGACGACGATGGCCTTCACGCCCTCGCCGAACTTCTCGTCGGGCACGCCGATCACGGCCACGTCGGCCACGGCCGGGTGCTCGAAGAGCGCGTTCTCCACCTCACGCGGATACACGTTCTCGCCGCCGGAGACGATCATGTCCTTCACGCGATCCTGGATGAAGAGGTAGCCCTCGTCGTCGAGGATCCCGGCGTCGCCGGTGTGCATCCAGCCGTCCTTCAGGGCGGAGGCGCTCGCCTCGGGGAGGTTCCAGTAGCCCTTCATCATCTGGTCGCCGCGGGCCACGATCTCGCCCACGGTGCCATTGGGGACGGGTTGGTCGTTCTCGTCCACGATGCGCAGGTCGGTTCCCGGCAGCGCGCGCCCGGCCGAGAGCAGGAGCTCGGGACGCGACTCGAGGGCGAGCTCGTGGTCGGCCGGCGCGAGGAAGGTCACGGCGGCGGTGGTCTCCGTCATGCCGTAGCCCTGGATGAACTTGCACCCGAAGACGTTCATGGCGTTGCGCAGCACGTCGGCCGCGATGGGCGAGGCCCCGTAGATGATGGTGTCGAGCTTCGCGTAGTCGCGCTCGGCGGCGTCGGGCACCATCACGAGGCAGGCCTGGATCATCGCAGGCACGAGGGTCGTGCGCGTGACGCCGCCCTCGGAGAGGGCCTTCACCACGTCGACGGGCGAGAAGTCCTCGTGGATCAACATCGAGGAGCCGAAGGTCACGGCCCCCATCGCCGTGATGCCGGCGGCCGCGTGGTAGAGAGGAGCCACGATCAGCACGTGCTCCTCGGGCGGCGGCCGGATGGCCGACATCTGCTGGATGAGGTTGGCGTTGACCGCGGCGTGGGTCAGGACGGCGCCCTTGGGGCGACCGGTCGTTCCGCTGGTGTACATCTGGTAGAGATCGCTCTCTCCGGTCGAACGATGCTCGAGCGAGCCATCCGGCTGGCTCCCGACCCACTCGTGATAGTCGATCCAGCCCTCGGGACACGGGCCGTCCAGCGCGACCCAGGTCTTCACGTCGCCGAGGTCGCTGCGCACGGAGTCGATGGCCTCGACCAGCTCGCCGCGCGCGATCACCAGCTTCGAGCCCGAGTCGCGCACGATGTAGGCGAGCTCCGGCGGCGCGAGCCGGTAGTTGAGCGGCACGGGGACGGCGCCCGACTTCGAGCCCGCGAAGTAGGCGATCGGATACTCGGCGCAGTTCTTCGCGAGGAGCGCGAAGCGGTCGCCGGGTGCCAGTCCCTGGGAGACGAGCCCGTGGGCCAGCTGGTTGGAGAGCGCCCAGGCCTCGCGGTAATCGATCTTGCGATCGCCGAACTCGATGCAGAGCTGGTCCGTGCGCTCGCGAGCGAAGAAGTCGAGGGGGTCGTGGAGCTGCATGGAAGTCCTCCGAGGGCCGCCCTCGGGACGGAGCGGCCGGGCCCGGCCGACGTCGCGTCGGACTCGAGCCAGGGGGTGGGTGCGGAACGGCAGCCGCCCGGTGATTCTCAGCCAGCCGGGCCGCGACTGCCAACGCTCGACCGGTCGGTCGGGCCGCTGCGCCCGCAACACCCATGGATGGAACGGCGTCGGCCGACGCTCTAGCGTCGCGCCATGTACCGACTCTACTCCTGGGAACACAGCTACTTCTCCGGCAAGGTGCGCGCCTACCTGCGCTTCAAGCACGAGCAGGGGTCGCTCGGCGACGGCTACGAGGACGTGCTCGCGACCGTCGACCTGATCCAGGGCTTGCTGACACCTCGCTCAGGAAGCGGCGCCGTCCCCCAGCTCGAGGCTCCCGACGGCACCTGGGTCCAGGATTCGAGCGCCATCATCGACCACTGCGAGGCGGCACACCCCGAGGTGCCGGTGGTGCCCGACCCCGCGACGTCGCCGCGGCAGTGCCTGGCCTCGTACCTGCTCGAGCTGTTCGCCGACGAGTGGGTGGTGGTGCCCGCCTTCTGGGAGCGCTGGTACTTCAGCGAGGACGGGCGCGAGCCCAACCACCGCGCCTTCAACGAGCTGCAGTGGGGGGCGGTCCTGGCGGCCGGCGCTCCCGGCCCGATGCGCCGACAGGCCGGGGCGGGCTTCTTCCAGACGGCCTTCGGCATCTCGGAGTCGCGCACCGAACCCAAGGGTGTGTACGCGGGCCTCGTGCAGCTCGGCTGTGGCGAGGGCCTCGAGCACGCCTGGCAGGCGAGCCAGCACCAGCTCCTGGGGCTGCTCGAGACCCACTTCGGCGCGCACGACTACCTCCTCGGTGGGCGTCCGAGCCTCGGCGACTACGGGCTGATCGGCCCGCTCTACGCGCACCTCTACCGCGACGCCGTGTCGGGCTTCGCGTTGCGAACCCACTTCCCGCTCACGACGGAGTGGGTCGAGCGCGCGAACGGCGAGAGCTGCCTCAACGCCCGCAAGTACGGACAGCGGCTCTACTCCCTCGGCGACGACGGCCAGCTCGTCGGCCGTCCGGCCACGAGCGACGGCGGCGCCTGGCTCGAGGACGACGCGCTCCCGGAGACGCTGCTTCCCGTACTCGGCATGTTCTTCGACGAGATGTGGCCGGTGCTGCGTGACGCGGCCCACCGCCTCACCGACTTCATCGCCAGCGACGCCCACGAGAAAGGGGGCGAGCTGCCGGGGAAGACCTTCATCGCGACCCCCGGCTTCGAAGCCCTCCAGACCGGCGACGGCCCGCTGACCCACGAGTTCACGATCCAGGGGGTCACCGGACGACGCATGGTCGTCCCCTACCAGATCTGGATGCTGCAGCGCATCGAAGCCGTGCTCTCGGCCTGCACGGCCGGGCCCGAGGGACGCAAGGCCGTCGAGGGCCTGCTCGACGCCTTCCCAGGCGGGCGCGAGCTGCTCGAGCTGGACGCGCTGCTGGCCGGCTGCCGGGTCCGCAAGGAAGGCGCCCTGCTCTATTCCCGTTCCGAGTAGCGCGATCACTCCGGCGGGCTATGCAGTGAATCTGGGGGGTGGGATCGGGAGGTCCCATGCCCACGCTCATCCGCCCCACACTCGCCCGCCGTTTGCGCCTGCTCGTCGCCCCGCTCGCCCTCCTCGCTCTGGCCGGCTCCCCCGCAGCCGCCGACGACTGGGACGCGGTCTCCGGCGACTTCCCCGAGCTCTTCCCCTTCTTCGAGCTGCGACTGCCCGGCTTCGCTCCGAAGCGCCTGTGCACCGGCGTCCGGGGGAACGGCAATCGCATCTTCGCCCACTTCGGATCCCAGGCGCAGATCACCGGCAGCTACGGGCCGCTGAGCGGCGCCGCCGGCGGGAGCTCGGGCAGCATCACCGTCTTCCTTGCCGAGAGCATCCAGGCGAATCCGCTGATGTGGCGCTGCGGCGGCCGCCCCTGCACCCGCACCGAGACCTCCGCGCGCATCGCGCTCCAGTGGAAGACGATGCAGGCGCTCACCCAGACCGGCATCGGCCTCGACGTGACCACCCTGCTCACGCTGGTCGAGCGCGTGCAGCAGGAGGGCATCCTCGAGCTGCTCCAGGATCCGGCCACCGTCCCGCAGGGCGTGGATGCGTTCCTCGACCTCTTGCGGGATCTCGGCGGCATCGTGAACCCCGAGCTCTTCACCCTGATCGCGAACTCGCCCGACCCCGTCTTCCACATCACCGACATCGTGGAGGCGACCCAGAAGGGCCTCTCCTTCATCGTCGACGAGACCCTCGTGTTCGTGCGGCCGGGCCTCCTGAACTGGGACGAGCTCGCGACGCTCTTCGGCCGGCTCGGCAGCTTCTACGCCGGCTACGGCCCCTACGACCGGCCCGCCGTCCGGCGCTTCCTGGACCAGTGCGCCGTCCAGAGCCTCGACCTCGACTGGGACGAGACCTCCGTGCTCCCGGCCGGTGACTCGACCTGCGGCCAGCTCTTCATCGAGCAGTTCGACGCGTATCGCGAGGCCTTCGATCTCGAGGACAGCCGCTCACGGATCGACGACCCGATCGGACGCTTCCTGCCCAACCTCGCGACCACGGGCGTGATCGTCGGCAGCGGCGTGGCCAAGTGGGAGCAGGCGCGCGCCGACTACTTCGCCGCCACGCCGACCGAGCTGGAGCTCGACTTCGCGACCGAGGTGAAGTTCGGCTACTGGGGCCGCCGCGACGACCTGCGCGTGGTGCGCCGCGGCCTGCGCCGGGAGAGCGACCTCGGCAGCCAGAAGTTCCGCGCCCTCGGCCGCGCCACCTGGCGCACCATCCTCACCGCCTCGCCTGCCGAGCCCGGCCTCTCCGCGGGCGTACCGCTTCCGGGCGGCGAGATCTCGGTGGGCGGCTGGGACGACCCGCTGCGCGTGCTGGTGCTCGACGCCCTGCGCTGCCGGCACACCATCGGCGTGAATCGCCCCGGCGGCGTGGGCGGCTTCACCTCCGACGTCACGACCCTGCTCGGCGCCACCCCAGCCGACCTCGACGCCCTCTACGAGATCGCCAACCCGCAGAGCTCCTTCTCCGTCGGCCTCGCCCGCAACGAGGGCAACTGGTGCTCCGACTGGGACACCCCGGACGGCTTCGACGTCGAGGCCCTCTTCGAGGTCGGCTTCAACGCCCCCTTCGTCACCGACGACCCCTTCTTCCTGAACGGGCCGCGAGCGTATCCCGGAGCCGACCCGGACCTCGAGATCTTCGGCTGCACCGCGGGCTTCACCGGGCCGTAGGCTCGCCGCACCCCTGCCCGCGGGTCGAATTCGGTCGGCCCGCGGGCGGCCTGGCGCTCGCCGTCGAGAGGCGCCTGGAGTCGATCGGGGAGAATTGCGGCCTCGGGGATATGTATGTAGACTTACATAGTCTTGAGACGCGGCGATCCCAGCACAAGAGCAGGCGGGCCAGGCGTTCCGAGCTCAGCTCTCGGAGACGAGGCGCTTGAGCTGGCGGATCACCGTGTCGAGGGGCTCGAGGTCGCGGGCCGAGCGGGAGAGGATGAGCGCGCCCTCGATCGCGCTCACGCAGTGGATGGCCAGGGGCCGGGCCTTGCGGCGCGGGAGCCCGTGCTCGACCAGGGCCTCGGTCGCCTCGTCGACCCAGCTCGCGAAGCCGTCGCCGCACGAGTCGGAGACCTCGGGCACGACCGCCGCCGTCTCGAGGGCCACCGTCGCGATCGGGCAGCCCTCCGCGAATTCGGAGGCCAGGAGCGCCTCGCGGTAGGCGCGGCCCAGGCGATCGATGAACTGAGGCGCCGACGACGAGGCGGCGCGCGCCGCGCGCATCCAGGCCAGCACCGCGCGGCTGGCCAGGTCGACTGCCTCGCGGCCCATCTGGGTCTTGCCGCCCGGGAAGTAGTGGTAGAGCGAACCGCGCGGTGCGCCGCTCTCGCGCACCACGTCGAGCATCGACGTCTGCTCGTAGCCCTGCTTGCGGAACAGGCCGACGGCCGTCCGCAGCATGTGCTGCCGGATGTCTCGCTTGCCGCGTGTGGCCATGTAGCCCTGCATACTGGCGGAGCCACAGCGCTCCGTCCAGCGGAGAGAGCCCTTTGCGACAGCTGACCTTCGTCGGACCCCGGAAGCTCGAGTGGTGGGACGTGCCGACCCCGAACCTCGAGACGGGCGAGGACGCCCTGGTGCGCGCCACCACCATCGCGCGCTGCGACCTCGACCTCTACATCGCCACGGGAATCGTCCCCTTCAAGCCGCCCTTCTCCCTCGGCCACGAGATGGTGGTCGAGGTCCTCGACGTGGGCGACCGGGTCTCTCGCGTCGCTCCCGGCGACCGCGCCATCGTCTCCTTCCAGATCCACTGCGGGAGCTGCTCCGCCTGCCAGCGCGGCCGGACCAACTCGTGCACCTCGGTGCCCCCCGGCGCGAACTTCGGGCTCGGCGTCTACGGCGGCATCGACTTCGGCGGCGGCTTCTCCGACGCGGTCCGCGTGCCGTACGCCGATGCGATGATGCTGCCGCTCCCGGCCGAGGTCGACGATCTCGCCGCCGCCCACTTCTCCGACAACGCGGCCGACGGCTATCGGACGGTCGCGCCCCATCTCGAGGACGAGCCCGGCGCTCCGGTGCTCGTCGTGGGCGGGCTCGGGCAGAGCGTCGGACTCTACGCGGCTCAAGCGGCAGTGGCGCTCGGTGCCTCGCGGGTGGTGTACACGGACTCGGATCCCGAGCGGCTCGCCCTCGCCAAGGGCTTCGGGGCCGAGACACGGCAAGTCTCCTACGACGAGCCCCTCGAGGCCGAGGAGACCTTCCCCATCACCGTCGACGCCAACACGCTTCCCAACGGCCGGAGCTTCGCGATCGCCTCGACGGCGCCCAACGGCGTCTGCACCAGCATCTCCAACGGCGGCGTGGCCCACGGCGAGCTGCCCCTGGCCTCGATGTACAAGAAGGGCATCCGCTACGAGATCGGACGCGTGCAGTCCCGGCCCGTGATGGAGACGATCCTGGGCCACGTGTGTCGCGGGGAGCTCGCGCCCGAGAAGGTCGTCACGCAGACGGCCCGCTTCGCCGACGCCGCCGAGGCCATGCTCGAGCCCGCGACGAAGCTCGTCTTCATCCGCGAATAGGCCCCGACTCGGGGAAGTGGTAGTCGACGTCCGGGAAGGCGTCGGTCGCGAACACGAAGAGGATGCGCAGCACCTCGCTGCCGGTGTTGCGCACGCCGTGCTCGGTCTCGCCGGGCAGGAAGACGCTCGAGCCGGGGCGGAGCAAGTGTCGGTCCTCGCCCGCGAACAGCTCCCCCTCCCCGGAGAGCACGTAGTAGGCCTCGACCTGGGGGTGCCAGTGCGTGGTCGGCGGCTCGGTGGGATCGGGTTGCGGCTGAACCTCCGCGACCCCCATGGTGAGCGAGTGGCTCGGCGTGCGTTCACCCGAGAGCAGCATGCGCCACTCGACGCGGCTGCGCGTCTCTTCGGCCCAGCTCTCGAGCGGACACTCGCTCTCGTGGACGACGACGGCTCGCTTCGATTCCGGTTCGCCGCTCGCCGCCATCGCTAGCCCTCCCGGACCGCCCGATTCAGGGCGTCTCGATCGTCGGCCTCGAGCGGGACGTAGCCGGCTTCGCCGGGTGCCAGCCAGAGCGTCTCCCCGCCCGCCTCGCCGAGCCCGAGCCCCTGGCTCCGGAGCGGCCGCTTGCGCAGGCGGTGACCACTCGTCATCGGCAGCTCCGAGAGGATCCGCACCACCCTCGGCCGCTCGTGAGGGCGAAGCTCCGCCTCGACCGTCTCGCGCAGTCCCTGGGGATCGAGCTTGGCGCCCGGGCGCAGGGTGACGCACGCCAGCGGGATCTCGGCTTCGAGCCCCTCGAGACGCACGCCGACCACCGCCGCCAGATCGACGAAGGGTACGTTCCGGCTCAGCACATCCTCGATGCGCAGCGCAGAGACCGCGCCGCCCGCCGTGTGCACCACGTCGGCCACGGGATCGACCAGCCAGTAGTCGCCGTCCTCGTCGACACGCACCAGCTCGCGGGTGTCGAGCCAGGCGTCGCCCACCTCGAAGAGCCCGCGGATCGGGCGGCCCTCGACCTCGCCGCGCTCGCGGTCGACGTGGGAGACGAGGAGCCCGACCTCGCCCCGCGGCGCGTGGCGCGCGAAGCCGCCCTGGCGCTCGACCAGGCGGCCCGCGTCGAGATCCCAGGTGGCGACGGCCAGCTCCGCGGCGCCGGGCAGGGTGCGCCCCAGGCAGCCGACCTTCTCGCCCGTCAGGTTCACCAGCACGGCGTTGCCCTCGCCGGTGGCGAAGAACTCGACCACGCCCGCCGGTGCGAAGCGGTCGAGGACCCGCTCCCAGATGCCCTTCGGCATCCCGCTCCCCGCGAACAGGCGGATCGGGTGGTTGCTCTCGCGCTGGCTCTCCTCGGCGTTCGCGATCTCGCGCAGCATGGCGCCGCTGTAGAAGACGACGTTGATGCCGTAGCGCCGGACGTCCTCCCAGAAGCCCCGGGGCTCGAGGGTCGGCCCGAAGCGCGTCGCCATCGCGAGGCGCGCGCCGCTCACCAGCGCACCGCCGACGCACACGAGGATGCCGGTGGCGTGGTGGGTGGGCGAGCAGCAGTAGACCGTGTCGCGCGGGGTGAGCGCGCAGGCCGATGCCGTTCCGTAGGCCGAGGTCGCCCAGCGGCGATTCGTGACCCGCGTCCTGCCGATCCGATCGTCGTCGCCGGTGATCAGGATCATGGCGAGCTCGGCCGCCGTACCCGGGTTCGGCGTGTACCAGTCCGGAGGCCACACGCGGTCCGGATCGATGGCCTCCATGTCGACGAGACCCGGCGCCAAGGTGCGGGGATCGCCGCCTCCGCCGAGCACCAGCACGCTGCGGCCCGACTCCTCGTGAAGCCCCTCGGCGTGCTCCGGGTCGGCCATCAGGTGGTCGACGGGCGCGATCTCGAGCTGGCGCGCGAGCGAGACGTCGGGCCGGAGCAGCACGGCCACCGCACCGAGACGCGAGAGCGCCACCGTCGCCGCCACCGCGCTCGGCCGCGTCTGCATCAGGAGACCCACGTGCTGCCCCTGGCGCACGCCGCAGTGAAGGAGGCCGCGCACGATGTTGTCGATGCGCACGTTGGCCGCCTGGTAGCTGTGGGCCCGCCCCTCGAAGAGGAAGAAGGTGTCGTCCGGCGACTCCTTCGCCTGCTCCTCGAGCGCGAGGCCGAGGCTGATGGGCGTGTCGCTCTTGATCTCGGCGAGCCGCGCGAGGCGCGGCAGCTGCGGCGCCACCGAGCGGGCGAGCCGATCGAGCACGCCCACGCGCTCGGCCAGCACCTGGGCGGCGCCCCCCACCAGGTCGCGGCCCAGACTGAACGCCGACTCCACGCCCTCCCACAGATCGTCCACCGGGCTCGATGCGCTCTCCGCGGGCGCGCGGTCGAGGAGCAAGGTCGCGTTCTCGGGACGCGGGCCCTGGCCCTCACACCAGTCGAGCCAGTCGGCCACGGTGGGCCAGGTGATCTCCATCGAGCGCGAGCCCACCACCAGGCCGAAGTGTCCGGCCTGGAGCTTCACCTGATAGGACTCGGCCGCGGGCGCTGCGGCGCGGATCGCGCGCACACCCGGCGGCGGCGCGATGGTGTCCGTGGTGCCGACGAAGATCAGGATCGGGCAGGTGATGTCGGCCAGCGTGACGGTCTGCTCGTCGATCACGAGCCCGCCCTGGAGCAGCCGGTTCTGGGCGACGAGATCGTTCACCGCGTCGCGCAGCGCCGGCCCCGGGAAGGCCACCCAGCCCTCGCCGTCCATGAAGCGGCGCATGCCCTCGCGCTGCTGCAGCGCCTCGCGATCGTAGAGGCGGCGCACGAAGTCGATGCGCTGCTGCACCGTCTTCACCGGATCCATCAGCTGGAAGCCGAGGCGCGTGGCCCAGGAGGGCACGCCGCTCGGCATGAGCGCGGACTGGAGCTTCCCGAACTGCTCGATGGCCTGGATCGCGAAGTCGTCGGGCAGGATCGGCGGCAGCGCCGCGTGCAGGTCGACGGGGCTCCCGAAGGTGACCAGCGAGGCGATCCCAAGGGAGCGGCGATAGGCCGCCGCCTGGTAGGCGAACATGCCGCCCTGGGAGTAGCCCATCAGGTGCACGTCGCGGCCGGTGGCCTCGCGCGCCGCGTCGACCGCGCGGCTCACGGCGACCACGTGATCGGTGAGGGTCCGTTCGAGGCCGCCCTCTTCGGCTTCGGGCGAGCCGAAATCGACCACCCAGGGGTCCACGCCGCGCTGGTGCAGCGCGCGCACCGCGCTCGACTCGGGCGCCACGTCCCACACCTCGGCGGTGAGCATCAGCGGCGGGACGAGCAGGGCCACGGGCCGGCCCTGCGTCCGCGTGTCCGGGAAGTAGCGGCGGAGCCGGTGGTGCGTCTCCTCGGCGACGATCTCGAAGGGCTGGGGCTCGCGCTCGCCGAGCCCGCCGAAGCGGGCGATCTCGAGGCCGTTCTGCGCGGCCGCCGCCAGGCGTCCGAGCCAGCCGCCCCCCGAATCCTTCGTCCCGGCGGAGTCGCGTTCTTCGCTCGTCTCGCTCATGGTCGCTCCTCGAGGGTGCGCGGCCCCTTCACAGTCGCAGCGCGCCGGACTGGATGCGCGCGTAGAGCTCCTCGTCGAGGGAGACGTAGCGCCCCTGCTCCGGGTCGCGGAAGTAGAGCGGATCGCCGACGACGGCCGGGTCGAAGCCCTCCTTCACCGCGTCGACCTTGCGGTACTTGAAGGTGCCCGTCGTCTCGATCTCGGAGCGCAGGCGCAGGAAGAGCGGGCGGGCGTAGGCGGCGAGCTCCTGCTCGAGCCGCGCCTCGAGAGGCGCGAGGTCGAAGCCCTCCTCCACCACGAGCGAGGCCATGCCCGCGCGCCCGTCGGCCCCCGCGACGGCCACGCCGTACACGTTGGCCTCGAGGACGCCCTTGGCGCCGCCGATCACCTGGGCCACCTCGGTGGTGGAGACGTTCTCCCCCTTCCAGCGGAAGGTGTCGCCGATGCGATCGACGAAGTAGAAGTAGTCGTCCGCATCCCGGCGCAGCAGGTCGCCCGTCCGGAAGTAGGCGTCGCCCTTCTCGAAGACGTCGCGCAGCACCTTCTTCTCCGTGGCCTCGGCGTCGGAGTAGCCCTCGAAGCGGGTGGTGTTCGTGATGCGCCCGATGCACTCGCCGGGCTCGTCGACGTCGGCATCCTGGCAGAAGCCGTCCGGGCCGCGCACCACCTCCTCGCTCTCGAGGTCGAAGCGCACCAGGTGCACGCCCGTCGCCCGGCGCATCAGACCCGGCATGCGGCCGATCGCGCCCACCTTGTCGTCGAGATTGACGAAGGCCACGTTGCCTTCGGTGGCGCCGTAGAACTCGATCACGCGCGGGATGCCGAAGCGCTCCTGGAAGGGCTCCCACACCTCGGGCCGGAGCCCGTTCCCGATCACGAGCCGGATCCGGTGGCGTCGCTCGGAGTCGTCGGGCGGCCCGTTCAGCAGGTAGCGGCAGAGCTCGCCGATGTACTGGAACATCGTGACGTCGTACTCGACGCACTGCTTCCAGAAGCGAGAGAGCGAGAACCTGCGCACGATCACGGCGGTGGCTCCGGACAGGAGCGTCGACCCGAGCGCCATCACGCCGCCCGCCGAGTGGTAGAGCGGCAGTACGATGAGATTGCGGTCCGCCGCGGTGAGGCCACTGAACGCCGCGGCCCCGAGCGACGTCGCGAAGAAGCGCAGGTGGCTGAAGTTCGCCGCCTTGGGCAGGCCCGTGGTGCCGCTCGTGTAGATGTAGAAGAGGCGGTCGGTCGCCTCCATTCCCTCCCGGGCCTCGGAGCCGAAGGCCGCGTCGCTCTGTTCGGCGAGGGCCGCATCGAGATCGCGGGCACCGGCGACGTCGCCGCCGCTGGCCCACACCACCGGCGGCTCCTTCATCTCCGCGAGCGCGGTCGCGGCCGGCTCGGCGAGCGCCGCGTCGAGGATCCAGTGCTTCGCCCCTGAGACGGCGAGCGAGTGGGCGAGGGGCGCGCCCGAGAGGTTCGTGTTGATGAGCGCGGTGGATGCGCCGATCTTCGCGAGCCCCATCCACGAGATCACGAACTCGGGACGGTTCTCCATGAAGAGCGCCACGGTATCGCCGCGCCGGATGCCCTCGCCCAGGGCCCAGCGAGCCACCCGGTTCGCCGCCGCGTCGACCTCGCGGTAGCGCAGCATGCGATCCTCGAACACGATCGCCGGATGCTCCGGGTCCTTGCGCACGGCGGCTTCGAAGGCGTCGACCACCGTGTAGCCGGAGCCCGGACGCGCCTTGATCAGGGTGGGCACGAGGCTCGCGAAGGTGCGGGCCAGGCGCAGGTTCCGGAGGAGTCGCTGCGGGACGAGGGTCATGGGAGACTCCGCGGGAGAGGGGATCTCGGAGTGTATCCCACGCCGGGGTATGCTGGCCGGCGGTGCCGCGCCCCGAGCCCGACCCGAAGGCCCTCGAAGCCCTCTTCGCCCACGCCGAGAAGACTGCGCTCGCCGCGGGCTGCGCGGTCCAGCTCGCGGTGGCGCGCGACGGCGAGCTGCTCGGCGCGAGGAGCTTCGGCCGCGCCCGCTTCGCCGACGGCCACGAGGGAGAGGCTTCGGCCGACACGCTCTTCGCCGTCTACTCGGTCACCAAGGCCATCACCTCGGCGGCCACCTGGATCCTCCTCCAGGAAGGGCGTCTCGCCCTGGGCGACCCGGTGGCGCGACACGTGCCGGAGTTCGGCGCGAACGGCAAGGAAGGCGTCCGCGTCGAGCACCTGCTGCTGCACACGGCGGGCTTCCCGCGGGCGCTCTTCCCCACCCTCGCCTGGCCCGACCCCGCGGCCCGGCTCGCCGAGCTCGCGAGCTGGCACCTCGATTGGGAGCCCGGCAGCCGCTTCGTCTACCACGGAAGCTCGAGCATGTGGGTGCTGGCCGAGCTGATCACCCGCATCACCGGGGCCGACTATCGCGCGTTCATCCGCGAGCGGATCCTCGAGCCGCTGGCCCTGCACGACTGCTTCCTCGGGCTGCCGGCCTCCGAGGACGCCCGCTACGCCGAGGTGGTGATGGTGGGCGACCCGCCGAGCGGAGCGGCGGGCGCGCCGTCCCCGGTGGACGCACCGGTGATCGACGCAGCGAGCCTCGCCCACGTGAACGACCCCGCGAAGCGCGCGATCGGCAGCCCGGCGGGTGGCGCCTTCGCCACCGCGACGGACATCGCGCGCTTCTACCAGGCGCTGCTCGCCGATCTTTCCGGCCGCGGGCCGGGCATCTGGGAGGCTTCGATGCTGCGCTCGGCCACGACGCCGAGGCAGGTCGAGCTGATCGACCCGATGACGCAGAAGCCGGCCCTGCGCGGCCTCGGGGTGGTGATCGCCGGCGAGCACGAGCGCATGTGGCGCGGCTTCGCCGAGGCCTGCTCGGCCCGAAGCTTCGGGCACATGGGCGCGGGCGGGCAGATCGCGTGGGCGGACCCGGAGAGCGGCCTCTCCTTCGCGTTCCTCACCAACGGCGCCGAGCGCGACGCCTTCCGGCAGGGCGCCAACGGGTTCCGGCTCTCGACCCTGGCGGCCGCCGTTGCACCCCGCCGTTAACGATCCCCCGGCAGAGCCGGGGGAATTGAGGATTGTGAGCCGCTCAAAGCGGCAAGACGGCCGCTACGCGGCCTCGCGCCCCCTGAAGGGGGCCGGGTGAAGCCTAGATCAGGCTCTGCTGCTCGAGGCGAACGTCCTCGGCCTCGTGACTCGCGATGTAGTTCCGGACCCGCTCCTCATCCCGACCCACAGTCGACACGAAGAAGCCTCTCGCCCAGAAGTGCTGCCCCACGAAGTTCCGTTTCCGCTCCCCGTAGGTCCGCGCGATATGGATCGCGCTCTTCCCCTTGATGAACCCGATCACCTGCGAAACCGAGAACTTCGGCGGAATCGCGATCATCATGTGAACGTGGTCCGAGGCCAGGTGGCCCGCCTCAATCTCGCTCTCCTTCTGCTGGGCCAACCGGCGAAACACCCCTCGAAGATCCTCTCGGATCTGCCCGTACAGCACCTTTCGGCGGTACTTCGGGATGAACACGACGTGGTACTTGCACTCCCACTCGGTGTGGTTCAACGTCCTGGTGTCTGACACGTAGAAACTCCCTCTCGATGAAGCTTTGGCGGCTCACGAGAGGGAGTTTGCGTTCGGGACTCCCGGCACTGTCAAACTGTTCCTGCCACCCCGGCAGAGCCGGGGGGACTCCCGATTGGGCTAGCCGCCGACGCGATACATCTCGATGCGCTCGGGGCGCTCGGCCTTGCCGATCGCGGCGCGCTCCTCGGAGTAGCGGTCGCGGCGGCCGCCCCAGGTCCCACGGATC
>JAAUYD010072231.1_pt1 | contig 26845 bp, 16 predicted proteins | sample 7278101 | NCBI WGS metagenome assembly JAAUYD01 (sample SAMN14350128, study PRJNA611818) | marine sediment metagenome | isolation source: surface marine sediment (0.6m) | place: French Polynesia: Moorea | collected 2018-08
AGCCGAATAAATTCGGCCGCTATGAAAACCGAAACGCGATAAATCGCGTTAAAAACCGGATTTATCCGGTTTCGGTCTCCATGGCCGATGGATTCATTCATCGGCTAAGAAAGGGGGCAGCAAGATCAAAAGTTAAGAAAACATCTGTTACACAGCATTTAAGTGGTTTACAAAAATGTTATAAGAAAAATCGTCCGCAGATTACGCAGATTTTGTTCTGTAATCTGCGAAAATCTTCGTAAAAAACTTTTTTTAACTTACCTAATTGTTAAAAATCTCTATCACATATTCGTCTCGAAACCGATGAATAACAAAATCAGATAATTAAATAGGCAATCAAGCAACCCCTGTCATTGCTCAGCATGAGCAGCGAAGCGAGGATTCTCATGATGTCGCATTTAGACACGCGCGGCCAAATATCGAGGGACCTCGCTATTGAGCCATGTCGTATTTCACTGAAATTGGCGGGATCCTTCGCGATGCCTGTCCTGAGCGAAGTCGAAGGGCTCAGGATGAAAGGGGCACTACGGCAAATGTCCGTCAAAAAACTATGTCAACCGATGAGTTTGTGAACCGATGAGTAATTACAGGCAATCACTTGGGCGATGGGGAGAATCAGTGGCCGCAACCTATCTGATCGCCAATGGATACGAGATCATCAGTCGCAATTGGCGCTGCCGCTATGGTGAAATCGACCTCATCGCCCGCAAAAACGAAGTCCTGCACTTTGTCGAAGTTAAAACCCGGCGAGGCCGCCAGATGGGAGCGCCTGAAGAAGCGATAACCCCCAGCAAACTGCAGCACCTCCAACACAGCTGTCTGACCTATGTGGCCACCCAGAATCATGAGGAAATTGATTGGTCTATCGACCTGATCGCGGTTGAGCTCGATCGGTCAGGCAAAGTAATTCGGGTTGAACTGATTCCCCACATCGGAGTTTAACCATTTATTTCCCCTCATTTTCCTTTGCAAGCCACCGAAAAATACCTATACTCTATGAAGCGTTTCCAATTCAATTGAATTTTATCTCGGCCAGTGCCTAAAATGCAGCAAATAATCTGAATTCAGCTCTAAGTTCTGTTTTGTGATCTTTTCTTATGGAACAATTTGTTTGCAAAATCTCCCTCCTCAACCTGCCGGGTCAAAACAAGATCCGAATTACCTACACCAGTCTCACCGACAGCGTGTTTGTGGAAGATTTTGAGCTATCCGCACTTCAGCTGCAAACGATCAAACGGCTAAATCATTGGATCAACAAAGAAGAAAGTTGTGACCGCGACGATTTGTCATTGATCGGCCGCCATCTCTACAATCTCCTATTTCCTCCCCAGTCCCAAATTCGGAAAATGTTTGAGGAAAATTACAGCTATTTCATCCGCACCAAAAAAATTGACAGCCGTCTGCGGATCGTCTTGATTTTTCAAGAGAATATCGCCTCCCAGATCGCCAATTTTCCCTGGGAGTTTTTGTACAAGGAGGAAGGCAAACTGGGGTTTTTCCTGGCCGGTCAAAAAACGGAGTTAATTTTAACCCGGTTTGTGCCCAATCAAGATCTCTCTCTTGAGGTAGAGCCGCTCCCTCTGCGGATACTGGTGGCCGTGTCCCAACCCTATGAGCTCCGCCAAATGGACACGATCGAGGTCATCTCGTATTTGGAAAGGCTGCACCATAAATACCCCACCCAAATTGATCTAAGAGTTGTGGAAAACCCAACGCACAAAGAACTTTTGGCCCTCCATGACCCAAATCATCCAAATCGGTTTTTGCCCCATATTTTTCATTTTATTGGCCATGCCCAACTTGGACAGCTGGCTTTGATTCTCGAAGAAGAGGAAATCAAACAAAATCAAATTGAATTGGGCAAAAATATCTCGGCCAACTGGTGTGACAGCACCGGGTTGATCCAGGTATTTGAAAAAGCACCACCGCGGGTTGTTTTTCTTCATGCCTGGGATGGCGCAACCAGTGGATCACTCGATGGGTTTCGCTCGATGACGACCGATCTCGTTCATGCCAAAATTCCTGCCGTGATTGCGATGCAATATCGAATCAGGGATCGCGACGCCAGCTTATTTGCCATGGCTTTTTACGAGGAGTTGAGTCGTGGGGCACGTGTCGACGAAGCGGTTCGCGCCGGCCGGGAGACGTTGGGCAACTCGATGAGCGCCAGCAACAAAGCGTGGAACGATCGCCGTTTTGGCACGCCGGTTGTTTATTTGCAAACGGAAGAGGCGATCGTTTTACCCAGGCAGGAACAGCTACCCCCTCAACTGCCAACACCTCACTTCGCGGCCGCGCCTGCGGTTGCCAGCAAAGTCCCTTGCCCTAATCCCCAATGTGACGGCCTGGTCAGGCCAAACAGCATGCTGTGCCTTAAATGCAAACTCGAGCTGGTCAAATGCGAAAATTGTCAGTCGCTGCGTTTAAAAGATATCAGCATTTGCGATATTTGCGGCTTTGGCTATGAACGAAACCAGCCTGCACCGGCCCAGGCTGCGCCGGAAATTGCCGGCCGCAGCGGGGAGCAGCAAATTGGTGGCGTCCATACGTCAATGGGCAATCCTCAGCGTGGATCAACCCAAACCGGAAACAGCAGCAAAATTTTGTCAACTCGGGCTGGCTCAGGCGGCCCAGTTGGATAGTCATGAACGAGTTAAAGCTTATCCCTCATTATCTGCACGGAAATATTTCCCGCGAAGCATTAACCCCCGTTTTAGCTGAAGCCTATTTTCGCGGGGCCTCTGTTAATGAGCCGATGCTTCAATTAACCGAATCACTGGAAACGTTTCGCGAGCTGGCCGCTGGGACCAACGGTCTTATTCCTCTTATTCTCCACCTCAATAATGAAATTGGCCGCTTTCGCCGGCCAAAAAGCCGCGACATATTTGTTTATATTCGAGAATGGGTCTACCAGCAGTGTGATTTGTTGATCGACCATCTCTTTACCAACCAAGACAATTCTCCAGATTGGCTCAATTTATTTGCAGAAGCGCTGGCCCACTGGCAAGTTCGCCTCTGCAAAAAACTGCTGGAATATCGCCCTAATTCGATTCCTGCGATCCAATTTGATCTGTCCCGCCAGCTGCAAATGGTCATTGAAGAACGATGGTTGGAAACTTACCCCCTTTACAATTTTTTTGGTCACCACCCGGCGGTTGCTGACCATATACGCGGCCGTCTCCTGGTCCCGGCCGGGCAAATTTTGCTTTACTTCTTCCATGAGCCTGACAATGCCCTCAACACGTTTAAAGAGGCGGAAAAACTGCTGCCGGATTACGGGCGAATCCAGGCGGCGATGAGTGAGTTTCATATTCAGCAAAAATCATTTCAGGAAGCGACACGGCTGGCAGAACAGGCTATCGAACTGACCCCAGATGAAGGGGAAGGGTATGTTTTTTTGGGTGATATCGCTGAGCAGGCCGGTAACCTTGAAGAAGCTCAAAGCTGGTTTGAAACCGCCCTCGAACGCGAACCGGGCGGCACCCTGGCGATTACTCGCCTTATCCGCCTCTTCGGCCGGCCGGAAATGATCAACTTGTTTGAATCACGGATCATCACCCTGAGCGAGCAGGCGATCCAAATTGAACCTCACAGCGAATATATAATTTTTTTGGAAGTCGGTACGGCGTTTCAACAGGCTCAAAAATATGATGAAGCCCACCGCTGGATAGACAAAGCGATCACCTATGATCCTAAACGGAGTGCGGCGCATTACAATCGAGGAAACATTTTTTACGATCAGGCCAATCAGATATTGAAGCAGGAAAATGATCCGCTCAATGATCGCTTTTTATCCTATGTCGCTGAGGCAGAAAACGCGTTTGAGCAGGCGTTGAGCCTCAATTCCGAGATGTATGATCCTTATTGGGCGTTGGGGTCAACCGCTGAACTACGCCAGGATTGGGAGACAGCGCTGTCATGGTATGAAAAAATACCTCATCTGGCGTGGTTTAAAGAAAATTTGGCCGATCATCCCCATGCTCAGGCCCCTTTTATTAATCAAATTGGCAAAATGCTCTTAAAATGTGATCGGCATGAAGATGGTAAAGAAGCGATGTTGCAAGCCCTTCGTCTCGATAAGAGGGGTGATGCTGATATTTTAAATTTGGCTACCAGCTTAAGCTATGAAAAAGAAACTTTTGCTGAAGCTTTGAAAATTATAGCGGCGGTTCGTCAAATAAAAGGGGATTCATTTGAGGCTTCTTATCAAAATCGTTTGGGGAACGCGTATTACTATCACGCAGAATACAACAAAGCCGTCGAACATTATAAAAAAGCAATTGACCGTGAAAACAGTGAGCCGGTTTATTACACCAATCTGGCCGGCACCCTCCGCCGCCTGCATCAATGGTCGGCCGCCCGCGATGCGTTAAAAGGCGCCTATGATTTGGACGGCCTGAAAAAACGTTATGACCGCGAGCTGGCCCAGATTAATAATGAAGAAGGCAACCATTTCTTTGAATTAGCCGATTTTGCCGCCGCCCTCGAATGTTATGCCAAAGCGATTCAGCTGAATAATCAAGAGCCGGTTTTTTACTCAAATTTGGCCCTCGGCTGGGAAAATCGTTTTGCTGAAAGCGGTTTTCAGGGGATAGATTACGCTGTCGAAGCGCTCAAAAACGCCATAGAATTGGATCCAGATAACGGTGATTATCGGCGACGGATTACCAAGTTAGAAGCCCAGCAGAAAGTCGCTAACCTCTGGGGAGAATCCAATTTGCCTTTGCTAAATAACCCTTCGATTTTCTCAATTACCTTCTCAAAAAACCTGGAGCCGCTCATTTTTGCCAACCCAGCCGGGTTACTCACCAGCGATTATCGCGACGATATCGAAGCGGTTCGAAGCTGGTGCTATCAAAAATTCAACCTGATCATTCACATCAAAACCACCATCGATCAGACCAGTCAAGATTTGAACCGCTTCTGGATCAGCTTAAACGGTATCCCCATCGCCACCAACACGATCCCTGAAAATCAATATCTTACCCTCAACGATCCCGCTGCGCTCAATCAATTGGGAATTGAAACACTTGAAACCACCAATCCGTTTGATGGCAATCAGGCTTATTTCATCGCCGGGGCACGGGCTCAGGAAGCTCGTCAAGCGGGTTATTATTTGTGGACCCCCCCTGGCTACGGGGCGCTTTTCCTGGCCAATCAGATTCAACACAATATCGTCCAGGCGTTAACCCTGACGGAAATGAAGCGTCTGTTGTCTGAAAGCAATGACGAAAATTGCAGAGAAATCAGCGCCTCTCCATCCCATTTGATCCAATTTACCCTGTTAGGCCAGGCGATGCTCAAAGAGCAGGTGCCTATGGTCGAACTTCCAGCATGTGCCAAAACGTACCTAAACAATATCGACGAGGCGAATTTAACCGGGATTTATGTCGCTGTTCGCCAGCTGGAGGCCATCAAATCATATCTGACCGGAAATTCTCCTGAGACAGAATTAATCCCGGTAGATCCTGCTTTTGAAGACCAAATTACAAGGCGGATCAGACAGATTTCTGAGGAGCCTTATTTGGCAATTGGCCCAAATTTGACCCAACATATATTAAAATTGGTGCGCAGATATATCAACAATCTCATCTCCGGCTCGGCCGCCCTGGTGGTCAAAGATCCGCTGAGCCGGATCTTTTTGAGACAGCTCGTTGAACTTGAATATCCATATCTGGGGGTGATTGCTCGAGATGAAATAGTTGAAAACATCTCTGAAGACGGTGGGCGCAGATGGGGCGAGCCCCTGACCTGGGAAGAGATGTAACGAATATTCAGCCATATGATTGAATTTCAACCCCATATCCAAATCGAACTGATCAATTACCCCCCGGATTTTCTTCCGCCGGAGCAACCTGCCAGGCTGGAGTTTATTCAATCGATCAAAGGGTATGCCAAAATTTTGTGGGAGAATCTGGGATTTATATCTGTTTCCCCCCAAATATCAATCATTTCCCCTGAAGAAGATCACGATTTATGGGGCGAGACCACGTACTACCTATCCATCAACGGCCGGAATTGCCCAACATTACAAATTGAGCGCTCCGCCGCGCGGGCCAAAAATATGGCGCCTTCGGTATTGGCTAACGAGATCGCCTTAGGATTGTTTGAGTACCGCTCGTTTATCATCACGGCCGAATCCACGGCACAGCTTCTGAGCCTGGCGGCCGAGAATTACCCGGAAAACGGCTGGCGCGAGGCCTCAGCAAAATCCTGTGAACAAATTTTTAATCGCTGGATGATGCTTGGCTTAAATATGAATCGCCTGCTCGGTCAATCTTTTTCCAAAATCGTGGAAGAGACGAACCAGGCAGCGACACCTCTTCCGACGAAGCTAGCCGATAGATTTGTCGAAACAGCCGCCCGATCGCTAAAAAATTATCAATTAAAAGCGTTCACAGAAACAGCCACCCTTGACCCATTTAAACGTGAGGTTCAGCAGCTTGGGCAGCAGTACGGGACCCCCGTTCCTTCTTTAAGAATCGAGACTAATCCCGATATCCCTTCCGGATTTATCGCCTTCCAAATCAATGACGCGCTGCTGCCGGTGCAATCTCAAGCGGAAGATTCGCTTCAGTTTTTTAAAGAGCTTCTTTCCCATCACCTGGGCTGCTTCCAATCTCTCGACCTGACCACAGCTCGCCTGGACATCATCGCCGCGGACAATGAGCCACTGGCCGATTTCTTCAGAAACAGCGATCACGTCCTTGATTTGACCGGTGTTTTGCGCTACTTACTGCGCGAACGGATAAAAATCAATTTTTCAACTGTGGCCAGAGGATATCTGGCCATCAACCAAAGCGGAGCAGACGACCTTTCCCCCTTTATCGTTTTTCGCTCTCCGGTAGGATTGATGAGTGAGCACCACGGCCTCTTTCAGGTCGAATCCCTGCAGCTGTGGCAAAAGGCGGACGTCATTCGCACCTATCTAAACAGGGAAATTTCCTTTCAATTCGCCCCGAATAATTCCCTGGCGGTCCTGCTCCTCGATCCCGACCTTGAAGACGACCTGCGCAGCGGATTAACAGCCGGTTTTTCAAATGAGCAGCAGCAAGAAATTATTCGCACAATCTGGGCGGAATATCGCTACTATCAAAACGAAGCAGCGGCCATCTTAACCACGATGGACATTCGGGCCATGCTAGCCGAAATCACTCGCACCGCTTTTCCAAACCTGGCAATACTCGCCTATCAAGAACTTTCACCCGACTTATCGATTCAGTCGCTAGCCCGAATCATTGGTGATTAAATTCCCTAATTAACCCCCTCCAAAAAACCAATCAAGGCCACTAACGAAAAATTTGTGTAAAAGTAGGACAATTTTTACGCAAAGCACTATGACTCAACAAACAACGGATAATCGCCTCATTTCCCTTCTGTGGCCGGGCCACATCAAGGAAACTCGCCAGTTCACCTTACCGGATCAAACAATACAGGACCTGCAGATTGAGGAGACGATCAATTTTTTCGACACCGATCGGCAGCTGCGCAATGACGTTCGAGCCGTACTGATCAATCCGACAGTTGACCCTCGAGTCATTCGCTATCGCCAGGAAATATTGCAGGATCTGCTCAAATTTCCCCAAATTCAAAATATGCTCGAGGAAATTTGGCCAAAAATCACCTCGATGACCGTGTATCAGCACGCCGTTGATCGGAAACGTTCGTCGCTCCAGCAGTTGGCATGGCGCGCCAGTGAGCTGGAAAATTTAGTAGAAACGGTCAACGCCTTAACCCAATCGCTCGATCCACAATCTTTTGCCGTGCGCTCGGCCGGTTTACAGGCGCTGTATCGAGAAGCCCAAAGTGTTGCTTCAGATCCAACTTTTCAAAAGCTCGAAAAAGAGCTTCCCGAAATTTTGCCCCAGCTAAGGGCCAACGTCAGCGTGACAATCGGCGTTAATCTAGATCGCCAGCTGCGGCCGGTTGAAGCGGTCCTGCTTGATATTCGCGAAGAGAAATTTGAGGAGGCCCCCTTCCTCGATCGCTTGCTAGGGCGCAGTCGCTCAACCGACAGCCGGAAATCCGGTCTCGCTCCCATTCATCGCGCCCCGCAAGATTTGTATCAGGTCCCTATAAATAGCGAGATCGGCCGCAGACGGGCTGACCCGCTTATGGCACCCCTTTTCCGCGATCTGGCGGACGTTCTCGATAAAATTGTCAAACCGCTAGATCGGGTATTAAAAGAATATGTTTCTCTAAACGGCGGTTTTCTGTCGCGTCTGCGACATGAAATCGGTTTTTATACGGCCGCCTGCCGCCTTTATCACAAACTTAAGGAGCAGGGGCTTGCGGTCTCTTTCCCCACGATCGCCCCGCTGGAAGATCGGGTTTGCGAAATAAAAGACGGGTACAATATGAACCTCGTTCGTCACCTCACAGTCACCCAGCCCGGTTTGCAAATTGGGGACCAAATTGTACAAAATGATTGCCTGATGGGTGAACAATGGGGCCGAATTTTTATTTTAACCGGTCCAAACCAGGGTGGAAAAACCACCTATACGCAAATGATCGGTTTGATCCAGATTTTGGCCCAGGCCGGATTATTTGTTCCCGGCAGTTCCGCCACGATTAGCCCGGCTGATGGGATTTACACCCATTATCCAATCGAAGAAAAATTGGAAAAAGCAACCGGCCGGTTTGGCGATGAAGCTCAGCGGCTCAGCGAAATCTTTCAGAAAGCCGGCCGAAACAGCATCATTTTGCTGAATGAATCGCTGGCCAGCACCAACCCCGGAGAGAGCATTTATCTGGCTCAGGAAATCGTCAAAATTTTTCGCCAGATGGGGGTACGCGTCATATTTAATACCCATCTTCACGAACTTGCCGAAAATCTGGAAGCGCTTAATCAAGCGGTTGCCGGTGAAAGCAAAATTGTGAGCGTCGTGGCCTCAAAAATTGAAGGGGACGCTCACCCCGGTCACCGCTCCTACCACCTTCAGCCTGGTCCACCAATGGGGCGCAGCTATGCCCTTGAAATCGCCGCCAAATACGGTATCCGTTTTGACCAGCTGCAAATGATGCTGCAGGATCGGGGGCTCATCAAGGATGCCAGCCGAGAAGATCAATCCTCGTGATTTCCGCAAAATTCAACCTTGAGCCGTGGCAAAAAACACTTTACATCGTTTTTTTCTCACAGCTCGTTTCCGTGGTCGGCTTTGCCTCGATCTTTCCATTTTTGCCGCTTTATGTGCAATCCCTTGAAATTCGCAGCAATTTAAGTGTTGAGCTGCTTGCCGGTCTCGTTTACTCTACCCAGGCGTTTACGATGATGATTGCCTCACCGATCTGGGGTGCGGTTGCGGATCGCTACGGCCGGAAACCGATGATTTTACGGGCGATGCTTGGGGGCAGCGTGACCATGGGTTTGATGGGGTTTGCCGGTTCGGCAGAGATGGTTGTCTTTCTGCGTGCCGTCCAGGGGACGGTGACCGGCACCATCTCCGCTGCCAACGCTCTGATTGCCGCGGAGGTCCCCCGGAGAAAAATGGGGTTCGCCATGGGTTTGATGCAGGTCGCCCTGTGGGGTGGGGTGGCTTTGGGCCCTCTTCTGGGAGGGGTTTTGGCTGACGCCTTTGGCTATCGCCTCTCATTTGTTTTAACCGCCTCGCTCCTGCTGATTGCGGCCGCCTTAATTCAGTTCGGCGTCACAGAAAATATCAAGCCTGAGGAACGAGAAAGTCACAAAAACCGATCGCTCTGGCAGGATTGGCAGCACATCCTGGCCGCACCAGGGGTCAAAATCGCTTATACCGTCCGTTTTGTAGCTGGCTTGGCCCAGGTTTTAATTGTGCCGATTGCCCCTCTTTTTATTCTTTCTCTGCTGCCGGATGGCGCGCCCATCAATTTTTATACCGGCCTGGTTATCGGCGTCGGTGGCCTGGCCAGCACCGTTACCTCTGTGATGTTCGGCCGCATGGGTGATCGAATCGGTCATCGCAAAATATTGCTGGTCAGCGCCTTGATTGGGGTCATTGCCTATGCGCCACAAGGGTTTGTCACCGCCGCCTGGCAGCTGTTGATTCTGCAGGCGATATCCGGCGCGGCTCTGGGCGGCGTCGTCACGGCCGTGGCCGCCCTTCTGGCCCACTTTACCGTCCAAGGTGAAGAAGGCAGCGTTTACGGGCTGGACAACGCCCTGGTGGCCGGCTCGCGGGTCATTTCCCCGCTGTTGGGGGCATTTTTGGCCACCGCCATCTCCATGCGCGCCACCCTTAGCATCACGGCCGTATTTTTCGCTGTGGTCTTTTTGATTTCCTGGCTCGCTCTCCCCTCAAATGTCGTAAAAACCTCGCGCATCCCCACCCCAGCTGACTGATCTCTCTTCTCTATCTCTGTTCTCTATCTCTCTTCTTTTCCCTATTTGCTAGCGCGCCAATTCCTCCAGCTGGCGAACCTGATTCTTGGTACCCACGACCACCAGGTGATCTCCCACATCGATTTTCATCTCCACGCTGGGGGCCATCAATGTTTTATCGCCCCGGGTAACAACAATGACGTTGACCCCGGTTCGTCCCCTGATCTCCGCCTCGCCGATCGTCTTGCCCGCCAGGGAGGAAGTCGGCCGGATCACCACATCTTCCAGCCACAATTCCAGACCGCTGCTGGTAGTCACCACATCGAGCATTTCCACCAGCCCCGGCCGCAGGGCGAAGTTGGCCATCCGCTGTCCGCCAATGTTGTAGGGAGAAATCACCTTGTCTGCTCCCGCACGGACCATTTTTGCTTCGTTTTGGGCGTGGGATGAGCGGGCGATGATGAGCAAATCTTTTTTGAGACCCCGGGCGGACAAAACGATAAAGAGATTGTCGGCGTCATCTCCCGTACACACCAGCAGCCCGGCCGCCCGCTCCAGACCGGAACTCAACAGAGCCTCGTCATCGGTGCCATCACCCAGAACATAGTACACGCCGTTTCTCTCTTCACGCAGCTCCTCGATGGTTTCCAGGTTTTGGTCGATGACGACAACCTTTCCGCCACCTTGAACGATGAGGTCAGTTGCCCGCTGCCCTACCCGGCCGTATCCGCACACGACATAATGGTTGCTTAAATTTTCGATTTCTCGGGCCATTCTTCTCTCCCTTGACAATGTGGAAAGGCTGGTCTCTAACACGTATTGGCTGATCAACACCACGCTGTATGAAACCCCACCGATCCCCACGCTAATCAACATGACGGTGTAAAGTCGCCCCACGGTGGATAACGGCCGCACCTCGCTAAACCCAACGGTCGTCAGGGTGATGGCGGTCATATACAGCGCTTCAACCCAGGTCCATCCTTCAATCAAAACATAACCAACCGTCCCCAGTCCGTAAACCAGAATCAGCAGCGTGATGAGAATTCTCAAACTTTGGATTGCTTTTCGCCGCTCTCCCATGCGCTGATTTTACGCTATAATCCGATGGAGAGACAACAGAAAGCAGAGTTCAGACCTCAGACTTCAGATTATAGAGTCAATCTGCGAAATCCGTGGCTAAAAATATCTATGATTAAAATAAACACCTCTAACCAACATCTTGTTCAACCTGAAACATTCAACTTAAATGCGGTTTCTACCCGAGCTGCAGACCATTTTAATTTTGATCGAGACACGGCCGAAGAAGAGTTTAAAACGCTGCGGAAAGAGCTGATCCAGCTTCAATATCGCCTCTACGCCGAAGACAAACAAAAACTCCTGATCGTTTTGCAGGCGATGGACGCCGGTGGCAAAGACGGCACGATCCGCAACGTATTTAAAGGGGTGAACCCCCAGGGAGTGAGGGTTACTTCATTTAAAGCTCCGTCCAAAATCGAATTAGCCCATGATTATTTATGGCGCATCCACAAAGCGGTTCCGCCGCGAGGCATGATCGGGGTGTTTAATCGCTCGCATTATGAAGATGTACTCGTTGTTCGCGTTTTAAACTTAATTCCGGAAGAACAATGGCGGCCGCGCTATGCGCAAATTAACCAGTTCGAAAAATTATTGAGCGATACCGGCACAAAAATCCTCAAATTTTATCTCCACATCTCAAAAGATGAGCAAAAAGAGCGCCTTCAGGCCCGTTTGGATAATCCGGAAAAAAACTGGAAATTTGACAGCGGTGATCTCGTGCAGCGTCGTCATTGGAATGATTACATGAGCGCTTTTGAAGAAGCGTTACAAAATTGCAGCACCCCCTACGCCCCTTGGTATATCATACCCGCAGATCAGAAGTGGTATCGCAATTTGGCCATCATGCGCGTTTTGGTTGACACCCTCCGCAAAATGGACTGCCAACTGCCACAAGTCAAAGAAGACTTGACCAATATCGTCATCGATTAGGGGCTCACTGGTTCAGCCCCATCTTCATGGAGCGGGTTTGTGGAGCAATTTAATTGGGGCACCGACGATGATGAAGCGGTTTGGGATGACGCTTCACAATCAGAAGAGAGAGAAACCAGGAGAAAAGCGCAGAGAATTCGACTTCTCATGCTTCTCGCCGCTGTTTTGCTGTTGACCGCGGCCGGTTTGGGTGGCTATCGCCTGGCCAATCAGCGTATTGAAACCGCCACCACTGAAACCGAGCAGGCGGTTGTAGCCAGTCATCAGCTGGTTCAGCAAGCATCTCAAGAAAATGATGCGGAACTGCTGTCCAACCTGATTTCCGGCCGTGATCCCCAGTGGGTTCGGGCGCAACAGCGCCTTTCGAGAGAAGATTTATGGTTTGATCGGCCGGTGCTGGGTCTATACTACAAAGGTGCCTTTGAGGGAACTCCCCAACCGCCATCGGTCACCCTCTCTAGCGACTTAAATATGGCCACGGTGGAAACCGTCATCACCTATGAATATGACCCGGAAGGGGATCCGATTAAACTGGTTCAAACTGAGATTTACCGGCGAGGAGAAAGCGGCTGGCTGCTGGCACCATTGGATACGGATTACTGGCAATCTACAGCTCGCTTTGAGAGCCCTTTTCTGACAGCTACTTTCCCTCTGGCTGATCAGGAGGTCGGCGAGCGAATTACTCGAGATCTGAGCCAGATGCTAGCCAATCTTTGTGACCTCCATTTTGATATTGATTGTTCCCGAGAACGATTTCCGCTAGAAATTGATTTCACCCTCAATCCCCAAATTCTGCTTGAAATTGAGCAGCGTCCGGCGCAAGTTTCACTCAGGCAAATCGATCACCTGCCGGCCCCCACATTGATCGGCCGGCCAACAGATGAAGCCGGTTATCAGGCCCTGTTTGAAGGATACAGCCGCTATCTTCTTTTTGAATGGCTGCAGCTAAAAGAAGAAAGATTTTGGAACGATCAGGATAATGATTGGAAAATTATTCCCACAGCCACACAGCTGCGGTTTGAGAAGGCGAGCCCTTACGCTGAAGAAATGATCATCTCACCCAATCACCTGCACACCGGCAGCCTAAGTCAAGATGCCGTCCTGCTGTGCCTGCAAAACGAAGGCATTGATTTGATTTCAATCGATGCATCATCTCAGGAAACCAGCATCCTCAACCAAAACATTTTGGCCACTGAAATCATCGCCGATTCCAGCGACCAGCGCTTCGCCCTGCGGGGGGTATTGGAAAATCAGGATCAGCTCCAAATCTGGCCGCTAGATGTGCAGCAGACGCCGCTCAATATCGATTATGAACTGCGTGAAAACGAATCGGTCCAATTTGTCGATCATCCTCAGGGGGCCCGGTTAATGATCGGTCAATATAGAAACGGCTCAGGTGAAACCGACATGATCACGGTCAGCTGTGGTGAGAGAACGTGTCAACCGCTTGTGGAAAATCTGGTTGCTCCGGTTGTCTGGACACCGGATGGTCAGTTTACGGCCGCCATCAATAACCAAATCTTTCTGGGAAATGAGCAGGGGCTCCCAATTCGCTTTATCTCTGAGGGAGCGGCGGCGTATTGGGCCGACAGCCGCACCTTACGCTACCTTGATGAGGTGACCCGCTACGGTCTGGTCGAATTTTGGGAGTACAGCCTCGGTGGTGAACCGGAACTCCTTTTTACAGCGGCCGATTTACAGGAGGCGCTGCCGGAAAATGAAACTGATTCAGGCCTGGTCATTTTAACCGCCCTGGCCCTGGAAAATAACCGCACGCTCCTTTTTGTCAAAGGGTCGTTCCGCAATTTTTATCACTTTGTCCACGACCACACCAGCGGTGAAACAGCCTTGATCTGGGCGGACCGCGAACCCCAGCTGTTTAGCTTCTCCTCTTCGCCAGACGGAAATTATCTGGTGCAAAGCAGCCTTGAAGAAGGGGGAACCGTGATTATGCTGCACGATCTCACAAGCGGCAAAGCGATCCAGATCGGCCGGTCAAATGCCGATTTGCAGCACGCCCTCCCTGAAACGGTGGCAATCGACTGGTCCCTGGACAGCCGCCAGCTTCTGATCGTCACCAACGGCCGCATGATGATTTACGATCTTGATTTAGAGGAGATCGGCTATTGGCCCCTGCCGGATTCCCAAACAGGGTGTTTTGTCGGCCGCTGGATCTCAGATGATTAATTGAGGTTGTTTCCCGTTTTGGTCAAACAAAATATGGTGTGAAATTTAGAGTCCTACTCCGCACTGGACATGAATGGTCATTTTCACCCATCATCTTGACAAATCATTGACAAGCCATCGTAAAACTAAAAAATTCCTCGTCAATACCTTTGCAAATTCTTTGCAAATTCTAATTTTTATGGGTTAAGGTTTTATTCATAGTCAACCTCAAACGACTTGACACTTAAAATTATTTGTTTGGGAATCCAGTTAAAGATAAGTTTCGTGCGCTAATTTTTGTGTTTTGTCTATCTAGTAATAAGGAAGAAGTATTATGGACACTTTAATTAGCTTTGAAAATCTTTTCAGCTACAGCCCGATGGCCTATGACATCGTGGCCCACACCTTAACCCTCGGCTATGCGGTGATGCTGGCCGGCCTCTTTTATTTCGCAATGACCATTCGGTCCGTCGCCCCAAAATATCGCACCTCATCTATTTTGTCGGTTGTGGTCATGGTCTCCGCCTTTCTCATCCTATTTTCACAACAGCTAAGCTGGACCAACGCCTTCGAATTTAACGCCACATCGGGCATGTATGAAAGCGTCGCCGGTGAAGATGCCTTTTCAAACGGGTATCGCTACTTGAACTGGTTAATCGACGTCCCCATGCTCCTTTTCCAAATTTTGTTTGTGGTCACGATTACCAGCGAACGTCGTCGCAGCCTGCGCAATCAGTTCTTTATCTCAGGTCCGTTGATGATTATTACCGGCTATATCGGTCAGTTTTATGAGACAACCAACATGACCGCGTTTCTGGTATGGGGCTTCATCAGCACGATCTTCTTTGTCCACGTTTTGTACTTGATCTACAACATCATTCAAGACGCCAAGAAAGATTTATCACCTCGGGCCGGAGCGGTTATGAACGGAATTTGGTGGCTGTTCCTGGTTTCCTGGATGCTTTACCCAGGCGCTTACCTCATGCCGCTTCTCTTAAACAGCGAAGCAGGTGTGGTCGGCCGTCAAATTACTTACACGATTGCCGACATTTCTTCCAAGGTGATCTACGGCGTGATGTTAACGTATGTCGCTCAGATTCGCAGTGAAGAGGAAGGATACAGCACAGAAACCGAATCATTCGCAGCGGCGGGAGATTAATTTTTCAAGAACCAATCAACCGTTTAACTTTTAGAGCTGTGAGCAAGATTTTCATCCTTGCCCACAGCTTTTTTTATTGTGCTGGACAGCTTTCCCAACCCCTCTTCTAGGCGATATTTCTCTTCGACCAGCTAGAACAAATGTGGTATAATCGTTATGTTGAATTACTGCAACAAAATTTCAATGGCGAGTTAAAGCCTACTGCAAAACCAAGGTTACAAAATTCTACCTGATCAAAGTGACATTTTACCTAAAACAGGGTGATTTCATTTGAACACGAGGTACATTCATGGCCAAAAAGAAAAATAAAAACGGGACGGTACAGTACGATTCTGACAATATTCAGGTCTTAAAAGGGCTGGAAGCGGTTCGAATGCGTCCCGGGATGTATGTCGGTGGGACCGATGACAAAGCACTGCACCATCTGGCATACGAAATTGTCGATAACTCGATCGACGAGGCCCTGGCCGGCCGCTGCGACCGCATCAACATTACGATTAATGACGACAACAGCATCTCGATCGCCGACAACGGGGTTGGCATTCCGGTTGCCCCCCATCCTACAGAAAAAATTTCTGCTCTCCAGGTGGTGCACACCATGCTGCACGCCGGTGGTAAATTTGATAACGCGGCATATAAAGTGTCCGGTGGTTTGCACGGGGTTGGCGCGGCCGCGGTCAACGCCCTCTCCGAGTGGATGGAAGTCGAAGTAAAGCGTGATGGCCACGTCTGGCTGCAGCGCTATGAACGCGGCATTCCCCAGTACGATGTCAAAAAAGTGCGCAGGTTAAAACGCGGTGAGCCCACCGGCACCGTCACGACCTTCAAATTTGACCCGGTTATCTTTATTGACCTGGAAGGTGGCTACAAATTTGAAACGCTGCGCAACCGCTTCCGCGAAATGGCGTTTGTCACCAGCAATATCTATATTGGCCTAACCGATTTAAGAACGGAAATCCCCCGTGAAACCGCCTTCTTCTTCGACGGTGGGGTGGCCTCTTTTGTACGCTACTTAAACCGCAATCGGGTCAGCCTCCATTCACCCATCCACGTCAAAAAAGAGGTGGAAAATATGGAGGTTGAGGTAGCGATGCAGTATACAAACGGCATCTCGGTCAACGAATACTCCTTCGCCAATACGATCTATACGCCGGATGGCGGCACTCACCTCTCCGGATTTCGCTCCGCGTTAACGCGAGCGATCAATAACTACGCTCGAAAAGCCGGTCTGCTCAAAGAAAAAGACAAAAACTTCTCCAGCGATGATACCCGCGAAGGGATGACGGCCGTCATCAGCATCAAACACCCTGACCCGCAATTTGAAAGCCAAACCAAGGTCAAGCTGATGAACAACGACGTCAGCAGCGCGGTGTCTTCCATCGCCTATGAAATGTTGAGCAACTTCCTGGAAGAAAACCCGCGTGAAGGGAAAAAGATTGTGGAGCGCTGTCTCACCAGCTCCCGCGCGCGAGATGCCGCCCGCAAGGCGCGTGAACTGGTCATGCGCAAAAGCGCCCTCGAAAGCTTAACGCTGCCGGGCAAACTGGCCGACTGCTCAGAACGAGACCCCAACAAATGTGAACTGTACATTGTCGAGGGTGACTCGGCCGGAGGCTCCGCCAAACAGGGACGCGACCGGCATTTCCAGGCAATCCTCCCCCTGCGCGGTAAAATCTTAAACACCGAGCGGGCCCGTCTCGACAAAATCCTGGCTAACAATGAGGTGAAAGCGCTGATCTCCGCCCTGGGTACCGGTATCGGTGACTCTTTTGACGTCAGCAACTTGCGCTACGGCCGGGTCATAATAATGACGGACGCCGACGTTGACGGCAGCCACATTCGCACCCTGCTGCTCACCTTTATCTTCCGCTATATGCCGGAGCTGATTGAAAAAGGACACCTGTATATCGCCCAACCGCCGCTTTACAGCGTCAAAGTTGGCAAAGAAATTAAGTATACCTATACCGAAGACGAACAAAATGCCTTTATGAAGGGCTTAAACGGGCAAAAGGTAGGCATTCAGCGATATAAAGGTCTTGGCGAAATGAATCCTGAACAGCTGTGGGAAACCACCATGGACCCAGCGGTACGGACCCTGCTGCAGGTTACTATCGAAGATGCGGTCATGGCCGATCATACCTTTGATATGCTCATGGGTACGGAAGTGGCTCCCAGACGGCGGTTTATCACCACCCACGCCAACGAAGTTCGCAACCTCGACGTTTAATTGAGAAATTTTATGCCGCGGATTTTGCGGATTTTCCTGATTGATTTATAAATCGGCGAAAATCTGCGAAATCCGCGGCTTTTTTCTTACCTCAGCTTCTGCCGCTCCAAAATTCGCCCATCCTGCAAATACAGCACCTCATCCGCATACTCATCCACCATCATGTCGTGTGTGGCCACAAGGATAGTGGTTTTCTCACTATGCGCAAACCTTTGGAACATTTGCAAAACCTGCTCGCTGGTCACGGCATCGAGCTCACCAGTTGGTTCATCTGCCAGCACGATCTGCGGTTTGGCCGCCAGCGCCCGGGCAATCGAAATGCGCTGCTGCTGACCGCCAGATAACTCAAACGGCCGGTGATTCATCCACGCCTTTAACCCCACTAACTCCAACACTTCAGTGGTCCGAACCTTCCGCTCCGCACGGGTCCAACCAGCTAGCCGCAGCACAAAATCGATGTTTTCGGCCGCTGAATAAATCGGCAGCAAGGCGTGAGATTGAAAAATAAAGCCCAGCATGCGCCGCCGTAAATCAACCCGCTCCTGCTCATTAAAGGCGGTCACCTCTTCCCCATCCAGCCACACCCGGCCGCTGGTCGGCCGATCAAGCCCGCTGATGCAGTTGAGCAGGGTCGTCTTACCCGAGCCGGAGCGGCCGCGTAAGGCGACCATCTGCCCCGCATCGATCTCAAGTGAAACCCCCTGCAGGGCCGGTATTTCCCGCTCACCAAGGTGATAAATGCGGGTCAGGTTTTTGGTACGTATCAGTGACATGGGTGTTGGGTGTTAGGTGTTAGGTGTTGGGTGTTAGAGCGGAATTTCTACCACTCAAAACCCATTACCCATCACCTAATTCCTACGGGAACTGCTGTCCCCAATTCGGATCGGCCTCCTGGGCGCATTTCTCTGATGTCTCATAGTTGGAGAAATCGTCTTCGGCCACCATGCACGCCGCAAAATCATCCGCCTTGGTCTGAGCCTCGGCCAGCGCCTGCTCGACCGTTTTATCCCCACTGATCACCTCTTGGTAGCCCCGATCCAACCAGTTAAACGACATGCCGATCCAGCCGTTTTCGCTGTTAAAAATGTTTTGATCGGAGCCGCGGACGCTGTTTTCAACGCTGTCGATCAACACTGCCACTCGATCGGCCGAGTGTTGTTCGGCAATTTCCGGGGAGTTAGCGGCGGTTACGTTGGCCGGTAGCCCAAAAGTAATCAACGATGGCTCACTGCTTATAAATTTGATCCAATCCCAGCACGCCTGGCGCTGCTGCGATGAGGCCATAATATACAGACCAGTAACGTTATCAAACCCAACTCCACCTTCATCGCCAACCGGGTAAGGTACATATCCAATCCAGTCCGTATCGGTCTCCACCGGTTCACCCTCCGGTGAGTAAGAGACAAATCCAAACATATCCCCGGTCCAAATCGCCCCCCGGCGATTTTCGATGAGCGCCTGGCGCTGAAACCACGGATCGTCCTCTTCGTTGTAAATCGGGCCGTTAAATGCATTGACATCAAAAGTCGGCTTGACCCCGTACTCGGTGCTCAGGTCGACGTACCAGCTAATCGCCTCAATAACCTCCGGCGTGTCAAAGGTGGCCCGCGGCGGGTCAGATTGCAGATCAAAGAAATCCGCGCCTTGCCGTTCGGCAAAGGTCATAAAATCGCCAAATTCGTACGGATTGCCGACAAAACCCCAAATCTTTGTCGCTTCGTCTTCACCCTGGGTCATGGCCACGGCCGTTTCCAGGAAATCATCCATCGTCCACCCGGCCTGCGGATACGGCCGGCCGGCTTCGTCAAATAACTCCTTGTTATAATTCATCAGGGTAACCTGAACCTCATGCGGGATGCCCAACAGCTGCCCTTGAACGGTCATTTGGGATAACGTCGCCGAGAAAAAATCCTCCTGGCTTAATTCCGGATCCGCATCGAGAAACGGCTGAGGGCTGAGGATGAGGGCCAAATCTTCTTCCGCATTGAGCGATCCCCACCATTGGAAGCAATCAGCGTCACTCAACATCGTTGATAAGCTAAAATCATCCGGCTGGAAATAGTTTGGTTCGCGAATTTTTACCACAATGTCCGGATTTTCTTCATTAAAGCGATCGGCCGCTTCTCTGAATAAAAACGGATCACCACCCCCAACGACAAAGGAAATGGTCACCGTTCCTTCCGCGACCGGTTCAGGCTCGTTAACCGAAAATTCTGGCACCGGCTCAGTTTCAGCCAGCGCATCTTCTTGTTCGGTGATCATTTTTTCGGCTTCCTCCTGCGCCTGCCCCAGCGCCTCCTCAAGAGGAACACCCTCTCCAAGAACCTGATAGATGGCGTTCTCCAAACTCCCCATCATCGGTGAGAAAATCGGGGCCCCAAAAGAATGATCGGCCGCATAGCGAAGCGCTTCCGCCAATTCCGGGTCAACACTGTCCCAATAACCGGTTGCTTCGGCAACCGAACGACGCGCCGGAAGAGCAGCTTCCTCATAAGGCATGCTCGTTTCGTTTGTGTTGTCCGACAAATACCGAATCAGCTCCCAGGCAGCATCAGCTTTGGCTGTACCGGCACTAATCATGAATATACTGCCGCCGGGTAAGGACGGGGTGGTATTTTCAGTTTGATTGTTGGCCGGATATGGAACCACGCCGAGTTCCAGCCCTTCCTGCTCGCTGCGATATTGCCAGGCATCAGAAAATTCAAGCCACATCCCTACCTGGCCGTTTTCAATTAAGCCGTACGAGCCGATATCGCTAGGGACACCGGAAAGGAGCAGCTGACCGGATTCTTCATCAAAGGTTTCAATCGGTGTAACCTCCTCATCCACAAACCAGCTCAAATAATTTTCAATCCCGGCCTGGACCTCTGGATCGTCAAATCGCGGTTCAAAAATTGGTCCATTTTGAACGTAAGGCTCAACGCCCTGGCTCAAAATTACGGAGAGATGGCCAAAATTCTGCATGACGACCCCCCACTGGGTGACCTCATCACCGCTGCGTTTGGTCAAAGCTTGCGCATTGGCGAGCATGTCATCCCACGTCCAGCCCGCTTCAGGGTAATCAAGGCCGGCTTCATCAAACAGGGTTTTGTTGTAAAACACGAGGGCGTAAGATGAGCGGGTGGGTATCCCGTATACCTTCCCATCCTGTGTATATTGATCGAGGATCCCAGGGAAAAAGTCCTCTCGATTAAAATCGGGATCACCATCCAGAAGTGGGGCCATATCTAGAAAAAATCCCTCACTCAGCATACTGGGGTCGAAAAAGGTGTTAAATACATCCGCACCCTGAGCCAGTTTGAGCATCGCTTCGTTTTGATCAATGTCTTCAGAATAAATGCGGCGATCACCCATCAATTCATCCGTGGTAATCAATTCGACTTTGATCTGTGGATTATCTTCCTCAAACAGCTCAATAATATTTTCATATCGGCCGCGTTCCCACCCGTTGACGGCAAATAACAAGGTAACCTCTGGTTCCGAAGTTTCTTCTACACCATCTGCGCTATCAGCGGCTTGCTCTTCAGACACAGCATCCTCGTCGGCCACCTCATCATCGGGTGAGGGGGTACAGGCTCCTAGAACAAAAATTAATATAAAACCTATTAGAAGCGCCTTTTTGACGTTCATTTTCATACTCCTTCTGAGAGGCAGGAGAATTGAGACCAAAGGGTGATAGGTTGGCTCCTGCTCAACCGTGTTTTACTTACTAATTACTAATTGCTAATTCCCAATCCGCTTAAACCATCTGCGCCACCCTTTCTCCTCGGGAGGTGGTTGTTCATCTGAAAGGATGATGGTTGGTCCCCGGCCGTTTTCCTGTCGATCCACCGGCCGAATCACAATCGCCCCATCCTCAGTCGTGCTCAAAGTGACCCGATCACCCAAGGCGATCTGTTCTCGCAAATCTGGTGGAATTTGCAAACGGCCGACGCCGTCTACAACCACATATTCATCATAATGTTCCCCATCCACGGACGCAGGGCCCAACGCCGTTATCGATTGTGTGGTGCGACGAACGGTCTCGCTGCTCGTGCGGCCGTCGCGTATCGTCACCACGCGGTCCACCGCTCGCGACACGGCCGGATCGTGGGTCACCAACACGGTCGTTAACGCATACTGTTCGTTTAATTTTCGAAAAAGAGCCAGCATATCATCTGAGGTCACTGAATCGAGCTCACCGGTGGGCTCATCACCCAAAAGCAATTTTGGTCGATTGGCCAGGGCCACCGCGATGGCCACCCGCTGCTGCTGCCCGCCAGAAAGTTGAGTCAATTTATGATGGCGAAATTTCCACAACCCTACCGCTTCAAGAAGCTCTTGCGTCCATTCCAGCTTCTCTTGACGGGCAAAGGCGGCAATGGTCATGGGCAGCATGACGTTGTTTTCGGCCGTAAGATAGGGTAACAAATTACGAGCCGGCTGCTGCCACACAAACCCTACATCTTCCCGACGATAGGCATCCAAAGCTTCATCAGACAGCTTGAGCAGGTCGCGCTTGTCAACTATGATGCGCCCGGCCGATGGCCGATCCAACCCGCCCAAGACGTTCAGGAAGGTGCTCTTGCCCGAGCCGGAAGCGCCAACAATGCCGATCATCTCACCCTTTTCGATTGAGATGTCAAGACCCTGCAGCGCCAGCACCTCCAGCTCGGCAACTTTATAAATTTTGACGAGGTTTTCGCTTTCAATAAAAGCCATAGTCTATGGTCAATGGTCATTGGTCAATAATCAATGGTCAACGGTTATTATTGACAATTAACCATTAACCAATGATTATTGATTATTATTTATTCCCCAATCACAACCTGCCCTTCCTCCAGGCCGTCTAAAATTTCCACTTTTTCTTCCGATTCAATTCCGATCTGCACGTCAACCCGCTGTTGACCACCATCGGGGGTTTGGACCACCACAAAACGGCGTCCCTGGAAACGGCGAATGGCGGCCGGTGGCAAAAACAGCACATTTTCTTTCTCCTCCAGAACCACCGTTATCTCGGCCAACTCACCCAGAGTTAATTCAACCCCAGTACTCACCACGGCAATGCGCACGGAGCGATCATCATCCTGATCGGCTCCACTGCCCGAACCGCCACCGTACGGATAAGGGAGCTGGCGCACAGCTCCCTCCAGGGCTTCTTCCGGCCGATTACGCAGCCTTATGGTGGCCGGTGCCTCCACGCTGAGCTGTTCGAGCTCGGTGGCATTGAGATTGGCGGTTATTTCTAAATTTTCCACCTGGCCAATGACCATTACCGTGCGCAGGGCCTCCGCCTGAGACCCCTTGCGAATGCTGACGTTGAGCACCCGGCCGTCGAACGGGGCGGTCAGCTGGGCGTTACCCAATTTTTCTTGCGCTTCCTGCAGGGTCAACTCCGCCTTTTGCACGTCGACATCGGCCGAGTTGTCTGGCCCTTCTAGAAGCGCCTCATATTCCATTTGCTTGATCATTTGATCCAGCTCTTTAATCTGGGCATCAATCGCCTTCGCCCCATCTTTGCGCAGGGCATCCTGATAAGCCGCTTCAGCCAAAAGCAAAGCCTGCTCGCTGCCCTCCAACCCTTTCGCCAGGCCGTCGATATACTCTTGCGGGACAAAATCGTTGCTCAACGCTTCAGAATACGCCTGCGCTGCCGCCCCCAACGATTCCTGGGCCTGCTGCAAATCCAGCTGTTTCTGAGTCAAATCTGAAATTGAGCTTTGCTCAGCGGCCGCCTTTTGGGCTTCCAGTTCCAGCTTGCGCATGTCAATTTCCGCCATCAGCAGCTTCTCAGCATGTTCCTGTTCCGCCTTCTCTTTAGCGGCAATCGCTTCCTGCAGCGCAATTTCCGCCTGCAATATTTCCTTTTCGATCTCGCTGATGTCCAATTCAGCCAAAACATCCCCAGCCTGAACGACATCTCCCTGAGTAACGTAAACCGCGGCCACCGTGCCGGGCTTGCCAAATGAAAGCTGTTCCTCAACCACCGGCGAAACCCGGCCGTTGAAAATTAAAGCGTTGACGATGGTTCCCTGCTCGACGGTGTAAACCGGTTTTTCCGGAACCACCGGGGTGGGCAGCGGCGTTGGCGTTGGCAGGTTGTCGACGGTTTGCCCGGCCCTGTTACAACCCAAGGGAAGTATAAGAAGAGATAGTAAGGCGAGAACGATAAAGATTTTGCGAGCTTCGATTTTAGATGTTCGATATTGCTTTTGATCCACAACTACTCCTAATCATTTCGCGGCATTTTTTTTAAACGGTTTCACCCAGCTTAACCGCCTCAAAAAGCTTCATGCGGGTCAGCAGCCCAATCAAAACCGCCACCGCCAACACGAACATTATTCCAAAAACGGTGTAAATTAAGCCGATTTGCTGCCAGGCAATTTGCACTTCATAAGGGGGCACAAGCGCCGATTTGTCGGTTCCAACCTGAAAAAACGGGATAAAAACAACGCTGGCAACCACTCCCAAAATCGTACCCAGAGCGGTGCCGCTCACAATCAAAGCCGCCTGTTCACCCGCCAGATAGGCGGCCATTTGACGGATTGACAATCCGACGGCGCGCATCATGCCTAATTCGATATAGCGCTGTTGAAAGGAGACTATGGCAAATACGAGGAATCCCAGGACGGTGACGATGGCTGCAGACCCAAACCCAACAGATAGCAGGCCAAATAATCCCTGGCGCTCCGGCCGGGTTTGAGCTTCGAGAATTTCCAGACGGGCATCCGCCTGATCGATGACCGTAATGCCCAGTTCCCGGACCCCCTGTACGATCGTTTCTGAATCAACAGCCGGATCGGTTTCCATCCACACGTCATACGGATAAACGCCGCCCAATCCCTCGTGCAGATAATCGAGGTGAGCCACAAAAAATGGGCCGTCCTGCGGATAAAGAGACGGAAAATAATCAAGCGGTGCGGCTATGACAAAATCAACCTCGGCCGATACGTCACCGGCCTGTACTGTCAGCTGCAGGGGATCTCCCACCTGCAGGCCGTTACTGCTCATAAAATTGCGCTCGATCAGAATATATTCGCGACCCACAGCCAGCCGATTCATCACCCCGCCCAGCGATTCATTGCTGGCAAAATCCCTTCTGAAAAAAGCGATGTGGGTAAAATCGAGGCGATCTACTCCGACAATGCTCCCCCGACGCTGCCGGCCGCCAATCGCCGAAACCACATCGTAATTCCCAACGCGCGTTACCCGCTCAACCCCCGGAATTTCCAGATGGGTATCCACCGGCAAAAAAAGATAATCCGGCTCGTCTTCATTTTCTTCATCATCCTGCGGCCGCTGCGGTTGACCCGGGGCGGTGGGCTGCTGCGGCCGTTCAGTCGCCTCCCCCAACTCCACAACTGCCAGATCAGCCCCAACCTTGTAATACATCTGGTCAACCAGGTGATCATCAAGAGTCAGGGCCATTGAAGAGGTAAAGGTGGCCAGGGCCAGCGTCAGCGTCAGCAGAAGCAGCGGACCGGTATACTGCCCGGCCGCCCGGGCCAGCTGCCGCAAAATGATGAGCAAGGTAGTGCTGGGCTGCCGATCGGCCAACCAGGCGAAGATGCCCATCACGCGTGGGAAGAAGCGAATCGCAACCAGACCCAAGGCAAAACAGAAAAGAATCGGCACCAGAAACAGCAAGGGATTGCTAAATGGGTCGCTGCCGCTGTTCAAAATAGCCAGAGTGCCCTGCCGATCAAGCTGATACCATCCATAGAGCGGCAAAGCGAGCAGCAGAATATCGACATAGTAACGCTGCCAGGATGGTTTGAGCAGATCGCGCGCCTGTAAATTTCGCAGGGTAACGATGGTGTGGCCGGCGTTCCGCCAGGCCGGCCAGAAAAGGGCGGCCAGGGTTAACATCACCCCCAGCAAGGCATAGCCAATGGCCGTGGGGGTCAACACGGCCACAATTCCTTCATACGCCTCGGTGCCAAAAATATCGGCCACCAAAAATGAGCGGGTGCGCCCCATCAGAGCCGCCACCCACCGGCCGACGAGCAGCCCCAGCGACAGACCGATGATCGCCAGAAGCACCCCCTCAATGATATAAATCGCCAGCACCTGGCGCTTTGAGATCCCGCGGCTGCGCATAATGGCAATTTCGGAACGGCCGCGCCTGACCACCATGCCGGCCATCAGGCTGACAAAGTAAAGCACCAGACCAATAACCGGCAGGCTAAACAGGGTTAAGGTCAAGGTCAACAAGCCCGCGGTATCCCCAAAATCAGAAAGCGCGGACACCGGGGACACCTCCAGCGTTGTGCTGGGCAGCAGCGCGTTTACTCGCGCTTCAGCGGTGTTGATATCGCTCAACAGCCGATTGACGTTTCCCGGCCGAATCGTCCGGCCGTCGAGAATGAGATACCAAACGGCGGTTGAAATCGGCAGATCGAGCTGCGGAGCGGCCGCGGCAAAAAAAGCGCTTTCGCTGGAAAGCAGAATATCGTTAAACGTTTCCGGTGTGTAAAACCAATATGGATCTGTAGGATCGATGGGGGTCCACACGCCGACAATAACCATAGGGATTTGCCCCCCATCTTCCCCAGAGCCAAACAGGGTGTAATCCTCGCCAACCTGCAGCCCCAGCCGATCGGCCGTGGCCTGACTGACCACCACCGGCAGCTCACCGCCAGAATCAGCCTCACCGGGAGCGGTCCCTTCCACAAAACGGACGTGATCTTCCAAACCGCTTAGAAACCCAACGTTGGCCCACAACAGCGGTTCACCGCTGGCAAACCCGGTTTGGCGGCCAGAAAAAAGACGCAGTTTAAGGGTGCTGACGTGGCGGATCACCTGATCGGCCGGCAAGCCGATAACCCGGGCGGCCTGTTCGCTTAAATAGGTATCAACCGGGCGATAATCCTCAGCGGTAATATCCCCATTCCACGCCCCGATGTAGCGCCACATAAAGGCGAACGGCGGCCGAAAGGTGCCCGCTTCAGTTAATTCTCCCTGTAAAAGCCTGTTTTGGGTGGCATCGGCATACAGCGGCACCGCTGAC
>JAAUYD010022610.1_pt1 | contig 26834 bp, 22 predicted proteins | sample 7278101 | NCBI WGS metagenome assembly JAAUYD01 (sample SAMN14350128, study PRJNA611818) | marine sediment metagenome | isolation source: surface marine sediment (0.6m) | place: French Polynesia: Moorea | collected 2018-08
CGGGTTCATGAAGCTGAACGACGCCTGCTCGCTGGCCTTCGTGTTCACGCCCGAGATCGAGAAGATCGACCGCACGCTCGGCGTCACGCACTCGGGCAACGCCGGCAACGCCGTCGCGGGCGGCGCCATGCAGCACGTCGCGTTCAACGTCGACACCGAGGAGGAGCTGCTCGCGCTGCGCGACCGGATCCGCTCGCGCGGCGTCACCGTGCTGGGGCCCATCGACCACGGCATGTGCAAGTCGATGTACTTCGCCGGGCCCGAGGATCTCTCGCTCGAGGTGGCGACGTCGGAGCAGCCCATCGATCCCCGCGCCTGGATCGACCCCGAGGTCGTCGGGCTCGCCGGCATCTCGCAGGAGGAGCTCGAGCGCTACCGCAGCCCGGCGGCCTTCGAGTCGCACGGCGGCGCCGTCGCGCAGCCGGCGTTCGACCCCGGGAAGCCGTGGATGCGCGGCTACCCCGAAGCGATGTACAAGGCGGTGGCGTCGATGCCCGACGAAAAGCTCGCGGCGCGAAGCAGCGAGACCGAGCCGCCGGTGAAGGTCGAAGACTGAGCTAGATCGTCGTCGGTCGCACGAGCGCGTCCGAGCCGCCGTCGGCGTGGATCACCGCGCCATGAACGAAGCGCGCATCGGGCCCGAGCAGGAAGCAGACGACGCTGGCGAGCTCCTCGGCGGGCGCCGTGCGCCCCAACGGGATCGGCAGCGCGCGCACCGGCCCGGCGATCTCGGGCGTCTCGTAGATCTGGTCGAGCATCGGCGTCTCGGTGGTGCCGGGGGCGACGGCGTTGAGCCGCACGCCCGCCGCGCCCCACTCGGCCGCCAGCGCGCGCGTCTTGTAGGCGAGCGCGCGCTTCGCGCAGCTGTAGGCCGTCGTGCCGTCGGACCCCTCGATGGCGGCGACCGCCGCGTCCTCGTCCCAGGCGAGGCAGGCCTCCACACAGGCCGGCACGCCCTGCTCGGGCGCGACGTCGGCGAAGATCGCGCCGATCGACGAGATGGTGACGGCGGCGGGCTCGTCGCCACGGGCGAGCTCGTCCTTGAGACTCTCGAGGAACGCGACGGCCCCGAAGTAGTTCACCCGGATGATCGCTTCGGGGTCGGCATAGGGCCCGAGCGCGGCGCCCGACACGAGGCCGTCGAGGCTTCCGTCGCAGAGGGCACGCACGCCCTCGACCGCGTCGACGCGGCCCTCCTTCGTACCGAGGTCGGCGACGACGTCCGTCGGCTGGACGTCCACGCCGATGATGCGATGTCCCTCGCCCGCGAGGCGAGCGGCGGCGGCCGCGCAGATGCCCGAGGCGGCTCCGGTGATGGCGATCGTGCTCAAGGCTTCGGCTCCTCCGTGCGCGCTTCGAGTGCCGGGCGGCGCGCTCCGGCCCCACGGTAACGCTCTCGTCGGCTCAGAGCAGGCGCCACGAGACGTAGCCCACGTAGGCTGCGAGCAGCGCCAACCCCTCGATCCGCCCGATCCCGCGGCGCACCATGCAGATCACGAACAAGGCGACCGCGAAGCCGGACATCGCGATCAGGTCTGCTCGCCCGTCCGCCGGCACCGGGACGGGTCGCACGCAGGCGGTCACGCCCAGCACGAAGAGCAGGTTGAAGATGTTCGAGCCGACGACGTTGCCCACGGCGAGGTCGGACTCGCCGCGACGGGCCGCGATCAGGCTCGCGCTCAGCTCGGGGAGGCTGGTGCCGACCGCGACGACGGTGAGGCCGACCAGTGCCTTGGGCGCACCGAGCGCCGTCGCGAGGTCGACCGCGCCTTCGACGGTGAAGCGTCCGCCGAGCGTCAGCCCGACGAGGCCCGCCACCACGAGCACGGTGCTGCCGCTCATCGACTGCAGCCGCTCCCCGGCATGCTGCTCGCTCGCCTGCTCGACGAAGGGGTCGCTCCCGCGCTTCCGCAGCGTCTCGGCGATCGTGTAGTAGAGGAAGATCCCGAAGAAGAGCAGGAGCAGCAGGCCCTCGCTCCGGTCGACCATCGACTCGGGCTCGCCGCGAAGCGCGTCCACGCCCATCACGAGCGCCGCGACGCTCGCGAGCAGCATCATCGGGATCTCGCGCGTGATGACGCTGCCCTCGATCGAGAGCCGACGCAGGATCGCGGTGCCGGCGAGGATCAGGCCGATGTTCGCGAGGTTCGACCCGACCAGGTTGCCGAACGCCATCGCGCCGGTGCCCTGCAAGGCCGCCGTCAGGTTCACGGCGAGCTCGGGGGCGCTCGTGCCGAAGGCCACCACGGTGAGCCCGATGACCAGGGGCGATACCCCGAGCTGGCGCGCGAGCGCCGCGGCGCCGCGCACCATCGCCTCGCCGCCGCCGACGAGCAGCGCGATGCCCGCAGCGAGAATCAGACCGTCAAGCCACATCGATCTCGCTCGCTTCGCTGTGCGATGACCGGGTCAACGCACCACCTCTTCTTCGAGCAGCTTCGAGTTGGGGACGCTCCAGCGTCGCTGGCCGTCGCTCAGCAGGGTGTCGACGGCCCCGACGCGCTCGACCGAGCCGCGACGCCCCCCGACCTCGACGCTTTCGCCCACGGGCAGCGACTGTCGCAGGAAGTGGCCGGCCAGGATGTGGGAGACCACCGGCCGGGCGCCGAGCGCGAAGGTGACGCCGAGGGTGATGCTCACGCTGCCGAGCAGCAGCGCGATCAGCGTCACCAGGATGCTCGTGTCGATGCCGAGCTGCTGCAGGGCGAGCACCGTGGCGACGATCGCCGTGACGCTCTCGGCCGCGGCGCCGAGCCGAGCGGCCTGATCGAGGTTGGCAGCGGCCGCGGCCGAGCCGACGAGGGTCCGCACGAAGCGCGCGAACAGGAGCCCGAGCACGAGGATCAGGCCGCTCGCGATGAGGTTGGGGAGGAACGAGATCAGTCGATCGATGGTCGCCGTGACGGCCTCGAGCCCCAGCGTCTCGACGGCCGAGAGCACGAAGGTCAGCATCAGGATCCAGAAGAGCAGCCGCGCGACGATCTTCGAGGGTGGGCGCGAGATGCCGGCCCGCTCGAGCACCGGCTCGAGGCGAACGCGCCGCCCGGCCTCGTCGAGCCCGAATCGGTGCAGCGTTCGGCTCGCGATGGCCTCGACGGCTTTCGAGACGAGCCACCCGATCGCCAGGATCAGCAGGGTGGCCAGCAGGCTGGGGAGGAACGTCGCCACCGTTCCCCCGAGCTGGCTCAGCGACTCGATCAGTACCTGGCGCCACGCTTCGACGTCGAAGGTTTCCACGGTGTTTCTCCCCGTTCGGGTGCGGCGCGATCGTCCGCGCGCTATCAGGGTACGGCGTGCGGATGCCAGGGGCACCGACCGGCGCGACACGATGGGGTGAACGGGGGAGAGCATGCAGCTTCGCAGGCGCCTCGCCGTCGAGCTCGCGGAGCAGTACCCGGACGAGGCCGCGGCCTCGCTCGAGTCGCAGCCGGCCCCCGAGGCGGCCGCCTTCGTGCAGAGCCTGCCCGACGAGATCGCCGCCGGGGTGCTCCAGCGCACGACGGCGCATCCCGCGGCCTCGATCCTCGCGCTGCTGCCGAGCGAGGGTGCCGCCTCGATCGTCGCCTTGCTGCCCGTGGACGTCGCGGCAGGCTACCTGCGAAGGCTCGCGGCCGAGCCGCGCGACGCGATCCTCGCCGAGCTCGAGCGCCCGCGGCAGCGTTCGCTGCGCTCGCTCCTGCGCTTTCCCGAGAAGACGGCCGGCGCCTTGATGGATCCCGAGGTGCTCGCGCTGCCCATCGACCTGACGGTGGCCGAGGCGATCGATCGCGTTCGCAAGGCGGCCCAGCACGCGCGCTACAACGTCTACGTCGTCGACCGTGAGGATCGGCTCGTGGGCGTGTTCAACCTGCGCGAGCTCCTGAGCGCGAAGCCGCGCCAGCCGATCGCCGAGGTCATGCACCGCGACGTCCTGCGCATCTCGGCCGAGAGCGGGCTGCGGGCCGTGATCGAGCACCCCGGCTGGCGTGAGGTGCACGCGATCCCCGTCGTCGACGCGCAGGGCACCTACCTCGGCGCGCTCCGCTACCGCACCCTGCGCCGGCTCGAGGCCGAGCGCGCACCGGCGGCTTCGGCCACCGACATGACCGTGCAGTCGCTGGGCGAGCTCTTCCAGGCGGGTCTTTCCGGTGCGCTCGAGGCGTTCGCGGCCACGCAGCCCCCTGGCGGCGGGCGGCGAACGTGAGCGTCGAGACGGCGGCGGCCGAGCGCGAGCTGGCGCGGATCCTCGTGAGCCGGCATCCCGACGATGCGGGCCGCGAGCTCGAGACCGGTGCGATCGACGAGGTGGTCGACGTGCTCGCGGCCGAATCGGCCGAGCACGCGGCGGCGGCCCTGCAGCGCGTGACGCCCGACCGGGCCGCCCGCATCTTCGACGCGGCGGCGCCCGAGCGCACGCGTCAGTGGATCAAGGTGTGGAACCCGAACCGCGCCGCGAGCGTGGTCGCGCGCCTCGACGACGACGTGCGCGATCGGGTGCTCGCCTCGCTCGATCCGGCCGACGCGGACGAGCTGCGCGCGCTCATGACGTACCCACCCGACGTCGCCGGCTCGCTCATGGATCCGCGCGCGATCACGTTCCGGCCCGACACGCCGGTGCGCGACGTGGTGCGCCGCCTGCGCGCGCTGCGTCGGCAGCGCCTGCAGGACATCTTCCTGGTCGACGGGGAAGGGCGGCTGGTCGGCTCGGTGCCGCTGCATGAGGTCGTGCTGGCCGAGCCCTCGACCCGGCTCTCGGCGCTCGCGCGCGAGGTCACGCCGTCGGTGCAGGCCACCTCTTCTCGGGACGAGGTCGTCGAGGAGATGGGCAGGCACCGGGCGCAGAGCCTCGCGGTCGTCGACTTCGAGGGTCGCGTGCTGGGTGTGCTGCGTCAGGAGCAGCTCGTCACGGCCGCACAGCAGCAGGCGACCGCCGACCTCGCCCGCATGGTCGGCGCCAGCGCCGACGAGCGTGCGCTCTCGCCGCCGATGCTGGCGGTGCGCAAGCGGCTGCCGTGGCTGCAGGTGAACCTGCTGACCGCGTTCCTCGCCGCGGCCGTCGTCGGGCTCTTCGAGAGCACGATCGCGCAGTTCACGGCCCTCGCGGTGCTGCTGCCGGTCGTCGCCGGCCAGTCGGGCAACACCGGCTCCCAGGCGCTGGCGGTCACCATGCGCGGGCTCGCGCTGCGCGAGGTGCGCGCCCGGCACTGGGCGCGCGTGGCCTGGAAGGAGACGCGCGCCGGCGCGATCAACGGTCTCGCGGTCGCGGCGACGACCTCGACGGCGGTGTGGTTCTGGAGCGGATCGCTCGGCCTGAGTATCGTCATCGCCGTGTCGATGGTGCTCTCGATGACCCTGGCCGGCCTCTCGGGCGCGTGCATCCCGATGATCCTGACCACCCTGCGCCAGGATCCGGCGCAGTCGTCGTCGATCATCCTCACGACCGTGACGGACGTGGTCGGCTTCTTCAGCTTCCTGGGGATCGCGACCGCGATGGCGAGCCTGCTCTGATGTCGATGCCCTGGTGGGGAAGCTGGCAGCTCGCCGAAGGCGAGGCGCGGCGCTGGGAGATCGGGCCTCTGCGCCTGCTCGTCGAGCGCCGCGAGCGAGAGTGGCGGCTCTCGCACGAGCACGGCGACGATCCCCTCGATCTGAGTCGGGCGGTCGCGGTCGAGGCCGATCCGAAGCCGCTCGGCGAGCTCGAGGATCGCCGTCGCGTGCCGACCACGGACGACGGCCGGATCGCGATCACCGCGCGGCTCGCCGATCGCAGCGTCGTCTTCCGCCCCGAGATGTCGCTCATCGTGCTGCCGGGCGAAGGCGTCGACCTGTTCGTCAGCTCGCCGGTCTGGGTCGAGGTGAGCTGCGGGGCCGAAGGGCGCGCATTGCCCGAGATCCCGAGCTATCGCCCCACGGATACGTGGCTCGGCTCGACCCCGATCAAGGGCGAGCTCTGCTACGCGTCGCGCACCCACTGTCGCCTGCACGTCGAGGAGCTGCCGATGCGGCCTCATCGGGCGATCACGCCGGTGCGCGTGCGCAACCACGGCAACGAGTCGCTCGTGCTCGATCGCATGAGCGTGCCGCTGCCGAACCTGAGCCTCTACGCCGACGAAGGCGATCGGCTCTGGACCTCGGCGGTCGAGCTGACACGCGAGCGGGACGACGTCGATCTGGCGAAGATGCGCATCGCCGAAGAGCCGCCCGACGGCGCCAAGGCACCGCCGCTCGCATCACCGCGCCGCGCGCCCGAGGCGGGCGGGCTCGTGCGGGCCTTTGCGGGGCTGTTCTGATGGATGATCTGCAGGCGACGGTGGACGAGTGGGCGAACCTCGCGGGCGTGTTCGCGATCGCGCGGGCGCTGCTCCTGCTCGCCATCGGCGCGCTCGCCGCGCGCATGCTCGGTCGACTCGTCGACCGCAGCGTCGGCGAGCGCCTCGGGCGCGACAGCGCGCTGCTGCTTCGCAGGCTCGTCTTCTACTCGATCTTCGCCGGGTTCTCGATCGTCGCATTGCGCGAGCTGGGATTCGACCTCTCGGTGCTGCTCGGCGCGGCGGGCATCCTGACGATCGCGGTCGGCTTCGCCTCGCAGACGTCGGCGGCCAACGTCGTGAGCGGGCTCTTCCTGATCGGCGAGCGTCCCTTCGGTCTGGGCGACGTGATTCGCGTCGGCGCCACGACCGGCGAGGTGCTCTCGATCGACCTCCTCTCGGTCAAGCTGCGCACCTTCGACAACCTCATGGTGCGCGTGCCGAACGAGACGCTGATCAAGTCCGAGATCACGAACCTCACGCGCTTCGACGTCCGCCGCATCGACCTGCCGCTCTCGGTCGCCTACAAGGAGGATCTCGAGCGCGTGCTCGAGCTGCTGATGGAGGTGGCCGATGCCCACCCGCTCGCGCTCGAGGAGCCGCGCCCCCTCGTGATCTTCACGGGCTTCGGCGACTCGGGCGTCGCGGTGCAGTTCTCGGTGTGGACCGCGCGGCAGAACTTCCTCGCCCTGCGCAACGACCTCTACACCCGCATCCACGCGCGCTTCCGCGACGCGGGCGTCGAGATCCCCTTCCCCCAGGTCGCGCTGCACGCCGGCAGCGGCAGCGCGCCGCTCGGCATCGAGCTGGACGAGTCTCGGCGCTGAACGTCGGTGCCTGAAGGCCGCGCGAGACCCCGGCGTCCCTAGTAGTCCCGCCGCCAGAAGAGATCGACCGCCGACTCGCCGTCGGTCTGCTGCTCGCCCGAGAGGAAGAGCTCGCGGAAGAGCCGCCACTCGATCACGAAGCGATCGCCGCCGCCACCGCCGCTGAGGCTGCGCCCGTAGCGGAGGTTGACCCGCTCGTGCACGCGCCGCTCGACCTCGACGTAGGGCGTATCCTCGTCGTCGACGCCGAGCCGCACGCGATCGAGGCCGACCTCGCGGCCGAGCTCGTTGCCGACCTGCCCGAGCAGCATCTCGCTCGCCGCCATGGCGGCCGCGCTCACGCTCTGCGCCTCGCTGGCGCTGATCTCGGCGGCGGGTCGGTCGAAGAGCAGGTACGAGAGCTGATCCTCCACCGGCAGCGGCGGCTCGCTGTCGAGCTCGAGCTCGAGATCCGATGCCGGTCCGACGAGTCGCACCAGGATCGTGACCTCGCCGACCCGGTGGCGCGCCGTGGCATCCACGAACGGGTCGGGGTCGGTCGAGCCGTCGAAGCTCGCGCTGCCCGAGCTGATGCGCAGCCAGCGTCCCTGGACCTCCACGCGCCCGCTCGCGACCTCGACGTTGCCGTACAGCGCGGCCGACTCGTAGCGCGCCTTGCGCGCCGCCAGCCGCCCCCGCAGCTCGAGCTCGGCGCCCAGCCCCCGCAGCCAGACCGAGTCGCCGATCTCGAGCCCGATCTCACCCGCGAGCGCGTCGTAGACGCCCGTCTCGGGCTCTGCGCCCGGATCGCTCGCGGCGGAGGCGGCGTCCCGCTGGCGGATGCGGATCTCGCGCATGATCGGGTTCTGCGGGTCGGGCAGGTCGATCAGCGCGCGGTAGAGCACGAAGCTGCCGTCCGCATCGAGCGACATGATCGGCCCCTCGACGACGGCGTCGCCATCGAAGCGGCCGACGAGCACGCCGGGCACGTCGATCTCGAAGCCCTTCGCGCGCGCCCGCACCGTCACCACGGGCGCGCTCGGGTCGTCCCAGCTGATCTGACCTCGCAGCGCCGCTTCGCCCCGCTTCGATGCGATGCGGAGCTCGCTCGATCGGGCCACCGTGCCGGCGAAGTCGATGCGCGCATCCATCGGCCCGACGTCGAAGGGCAGGCCGGGTCCCTCGAGCGCCAGCGTCTCGACGTCGAGCGCGCCCACGGCGGAGGGCACCGGCCCGCTCTCGAGGCGAAGCCGACCGCTCGCCGTTCCGGTCGTCTCGATGCCGAGCGGACGGGCGAAGAGGTCGGCCCACGAGAGGTCGAGCGCGTCGAGGCCGAGCGTGGCCTGTGTATCCGGGAGGAACGCGAGCGAGCGGGGCTCGGCGAGACGCGCCCGGTCGGCGGCGTCGATCTCGAGCTCGAGCGGCCGGCGATCTGCCTCGATCAGCACGACGTGCAGCCGGGCGCGCCCGCTCGGCTCGGTCGCATCGACGTCGAGCTCGAGATCGATCGGCGGCAGCTCTCGCCACGCGAGCTGCCTGGCCTCGGCCCGGCCTTCGACGAGCGGCGACCTTAGCGGGCCGCGCAGGCTGGCCCGGCCCAGCAGTCGCCCGGTCGGCGCCGGCTCGGGCGCCTCGACGAGCAGGGCGATCGTCGCCGCGTCGATCCCGTGCAGCACCGCGTTGATCGAGAGCGAGCGGTCGTCGAGCAGCAGCGCGGGCGTCTCGACGAGGCCCCGGGTCGAGAGGGCGATCGAGGCTTCGAGCGCGGGCGCGCCAGCCGCCTCGACGCTCAGCTCGGCACGCTGGCGGGGCGACTCCGGCGCGGCGTGCAGGTCGAGTCGGAGGTGATCGAAGGCGACTGCGCGCCAGCGCGGCGCCGACCAGTCGAGTCGGCCCGTGGCCAGGGGCTCGCGCCACGGGCCGTTGATCTCGACCTCGGCGTCGAGCCGACCGCCGAGCTCGAGCGGCGTGTCGCCGGGCGGCCCCATCGCGACGAGCGCCGGCACCGAGAGCTCGCGCACCACGAGGCGAAGCCCGTCGACGCGCTCGCGCGCGATGCGGCCGGTCACGTCGAGCCGACCGCCTTCGCCGCTTCGCGCGTCGACCCGGATGCGCGCATCTTCGATCGTGATCGCGTCGTCCTGCAACGAGAACGAGAAGGGACGCAGCGCGCGCACGTGCGCGAGCTCGGTCCCTGCAAACGCCACGTCGAGCACCCGCACACGCCCGCGTCGTCGGTCGGCGAGCTCGATCTCGGCCCGAGCCGACTCGACGTCGAGGTCGGCGATGCGGGCGGCCTCGACCGAGAGGGCGAGCTCGCCCGATGGGTTGCTCCACGGGCCGCGCCAGTGCGCCTCGAACGAGGCGACGCCGCTCTCGAGCCAGTCGGGGCGCGTCTCGCTCGGCCAGCGCGCGAGGTCGATCGCCCGCGCGGTCAGCACCGCCTCGCTCACGACGTCGTCGTGCCCCGTCAGGCTCGCTTCGAGCGTCGCGAGCGCGCTCTGCGCGCGTGCGTGCACGAGCTCGTAGTGCGTCTGCTCGCCTTCGCGCCATACGAGGGTCTGCGCCACGCCCGCGTCGAGCTCGATGCCCACCACCGTCGACGGCGCGAGCTCGAGCTCGATGCGGGTCCGCTCCCCGTCCCACTCGAGGCCGGCGCGGCCGCTGAGGCTCGAGGCCGGCGCATCGACGCCGACGAATCGGGCGGGGTCGAGCCCCGTGAAGTCGAGCGTGCCCGTCACCCGGTCGACCTCGGGCTTCGTCGTCGTCCCGCGCAGCGCGACTCGGGCGCGACCGGCGCGCAGCACGCCCGACGGACTCGCGAGGTCGTCCAGCGTCAGCTCGAACGATCCGCCCCGGCTCACGAGCTCGATCGCGCCGCGCTCGATCGAGAGCGGTCCGGCGCTCGCTCGGATCTCCGAGAGCCGCAGCTCGGTCGGGGGCAGCGCTTCGAGCGCCTCTTCGAGGGGCCAACCCACGCGCCTCACCCGGCCGTCGAGCCTCGCCTCGCCCCAGCCCTCCTCGCCGTCGGCGCCCGCCCACTCGAGGCGGAGGTGGGCGTCGTCGAGCCTCAGCTCGCGGATGCCGATCTGCAGCTCGCTCGGCGCCTCGTCCTCCGGCGCCTCGGGCGCCTCGGGCGTGGCGCCCAGGTCGAGCTCGCCCGCCGACCAGCTCCAGCGCCCGGCCGCACTGCGTCGGCCTTCGATGCGCAGGCCCTCGATCGCGAGCCGGCGCAGGAACACGCCGTCGCCCAGCGGCGAGATCGAATCGAGCTCGATCCGGATGCGTTCGATCTCGAAGCGCTGCTCGGCATCGGGTGCGATCTGCACGCCCTCGAGGTCGATCCCGAGAAGCGGCGAGCCGCGGCTGCCGGCGATGCGCACCGGGGTGCCGATGGCGCGCGAGAGACCCCACTCGACGAGCGCGTTCGTCACGGGTCGCGGCTCGCCGGTGACGAGCAGGAGCGCGACGAGCCCGGCGACCACGACGAACGTGACGGTCAGCGCGATCGTGAGCGTGAGGACGAGGCGGCGCATCAGAAGCTGTGTCCGATGGTGATCGCGAAGCGCACGTTCTGCGACACCTCGACGGGGCGGATGGGATACCCCAGGTGGAACGCGACGGGGCCGATGGGCGTCGTGAACGCGAGCCCGCCGCCCGCGCCGAGCCCGAGCTCGCTGCCGTCGAAGCTGAGCGGCTCGAGCGAGACCTTGCCCGCATCGACGAACCCGACGAGGACGACGGGTCCCCAGACCGGGATGCGCCACTCGGCGCTCAGCAGCAGGCTGGTCACGCCACCGAGCGGCTCGCCCTCGGCGCCGAGCGGGCCGAGCTTCTCGAACGGAAACCCGCGCCCGGTGTGCGGCCCGCCGAGGAAGAGGCGCTCGCCGAGCGGCACCTCGGCCGCGCTCGTCGAGCCCAGCGGATCGATCGCCTGCCAGCGTGCCCTGACGGCGCCCACCGTGGGGCCGAGCGGCAGGTAGCCGCGCGCCTCGGCCTCGTAGCGCATCCAGTCGAAGTCGGAGCCGAGCGCCTTCAGGTTGGTCCCGACGGCGAGCTGCACCCAGGTGCCCCGCCGCGGGTTGGTGGGGCGGTCGAGCTGGGCGCGACGCACGCGCACGCCGAAGCCGCTCAGCAGGCCGGATCGTTGTTGGGCCCGCAGCACGTCGTTGGAGTCGTCGGTGATGTTGCTGATGTCGGTCCAGCCGAAGCGGTAGCCGGTCTCGAGCACCCAGTGGGGCCCGAACGTCCATCGGGGGCCGATGTCGAACTCGATCGTGTTCCAGTCGTACGAGGTGCGGCTGCGCCGCCTCCAGAGCGACTCGACGATGAGGGTGGCGCGGGTGTCGAAGACGTAGGGCTGCTGGAGACGGATGCCCGCGAGCTGCTCGACCGGCGAGCCGCTGGCCCAGATGCCGAGCCTGCGGGCGTCGCCGAGAAAGTTGCGATGCGACCAGCGAACGCTGCCGCGCGGGCCCAGACCCGACGCCCAGCCCCCGCCCAGCGCGATCGATCGGGGCGGACGCTCCTCGACCCGCACGGCGATCGGCCAGACCTCGGTGGCCGGGGCCTCCGCGGCGTCCTCGGAGGCGGGCGGCGCGCTCTCTCCTGCGGGCGCGGCCTCGCTGCCGTCGACCGCTCGATCCTCGGGCGTGGCGGCCTGCTCGTCCGGTGGCGGCGGCTCGGGGCGATCGGGCAGGAACGACACGAAGCGGAACAGCCGCGAGCGCAGCAGCCGATTGCGCGACCTGCGCAGCACGCTCGTCTTGTAGGGCTCGCCTTCGACGATCGTGATCTCACGCCGGACGACCTTCTCGCCGACCTTCTCGAGCCCCTCGACCCGCACCTCGCCGAACACGACGGCGGGGCCGGGCGAGACCTGCCAGTCGATCGAGGCCGAGCGGCTCTCGACGACGATCTCGGCTCCACCTCGGATCCGCGCGGCCGGATGCCCGACCTCCGCGAGCCGCTCGAGCACGGCGGTGCGCGTCGCCTGATACTGCTCGACCGCGAAGACGCTGCCGACACCCAGGGGCAGGTCGGCCGCGAGCGCGTCGGCTTCGATCGGTGCTTCCCCATCGATCGAGAGGTTCAGCGCGGTGAGCCGCACCGGCTCGCCCTCCTCCACGCGCACCGTCACGACCACCTGGCGGCCCTCTTTGCGCGTCTCGAAGTCTCCCTCGACCACGGCCTCGTAGTAGCCCGAGTCGCGATAGAGCTGCTCGACCCTGCGCAGGTCCTCCACGAGCACGCCTTCGGAGAAATCGGGTCGGGCCTTCCAGAAGCGCAGCGTCGAGCGCTCGCGCGTCAGCATGTGGTCGCGCACCAGGCTCTCACGCAACGCCTCGACGCCCTCGAATTCCACCTTGCGCACGCGCACCTCGTCCGTGGCGGCGGCGGGCGATGCGAGCACGGTGATCAGGGCCAGCATCAGCCCAGGCAGGGCCCGAAGCCGGGAGTGGCGCGAGGCGCCGCGTCGCGGCGCGCGCAGGGCGACGCAGGGTCGCGCCGACCGGGGCCGCGACGCCGGCGAGGAGCACGAGGATCTCGGCACGATCGGGCCTCTCACTGCGCTGCTCGCTCCTCGCCACCGGGCCCTGGATGATCGCCTGTGCGGGTGCCGGGGCGCCAGCGTGGCGGGCGCCATCGTGGGCACGCCGGCGCTACTGTCGAGGGCATCGAGGACGACGCCGGCTGGGGGCGGCGCCTCGGGAGGGGTGGATGGAGCTCGTTCTGGTGATCACGGCCGGCCTCGCGGCCGTCGTGCTCTTCATCTTCGGCCTGGAGAGCTTCTCGGCCGAGATCGAGCGGATCTCGGGGGAGCGGTTCCGGCGCGCCCTCTCGCGCGCCACGCGCGTGCCGGTCGTCGGCGTCGCGATCGGCGCCCTGGTCACCGCCGTCATCCAGTCGAGCTCCGCGACGTCGGTCATCGCGATCGGCCTGGTCAACGCCGGCGTCCTCTCGTTCCGGAACAGCGTCGGGATCATCTTCGGCGCCAACGTGGGCACGACGATCACGGCGCAGCTCGTCGCGTTCAAGCTGACCGCGTTCGCCCCCTTCCTCATCGTGATCGGCTTCGGCCTCTCGCTCGTGCGGTCGCGCGTCGCCGTCTTCGGCAAGTCGATCTTCTTCTTCGGGTTCGTGTTCTTCGCCCTGAACCTGATCTCGCACACGCTCGCGCCGCTCCAGGAGCAGCCCGCGGTCGTCGAGCTGCTCGCCGAGCCCCACGGGCCCCTCGTCGGCATCGCCTTCGGGGCGCTCTTCACCGCCCTCGTCCAGTCGAGCTCCGTCACGACCGGCCTGGCGATCATCTTCACGCAGCAGGGTCTCCTGAGCCTCGAGAACGCGGTCCCGATCGTGATGGGCGCCAACGTCGGTACGACGGCGACGGCGCTGCTCGCCATGGTCAACATGGATCTCGCCGCCAAGAAGACGGCGCTCGCGCACTTTCTGTTCAATGCGGGCGGCGTGCTGCTCTTCCTGCCCGCCCTCTACGTCTTCGGCGACGCTCTGGGGCGGGTGGAGGCCAGCCCCGCGATCGCGCTCGCGAACATCCACCTGGTCTTCAACGTGACGACCAGCCTGCTCTTCACGGCCGCCCTGACTCCCTTCACGCGCCTCGTCGACCGGCTGGTCGGCGAGGGGAGCATGGACTTCGAGCGCATCGAGATCCCGGCCGTCACCGGGGAGATCCCGTTCGAAGAGATCCGATCGGGCCTCGAGGCCAACCTCGATGCCCTGCTCGCGTTCCTCCAGCAGAACTACAACCTCGTGACCCTGAGCATCGAGTCGAACTACCGCGGCGTGTTCGAGACGGCCGCGAAGCGCATCGACTACGTCGACTATCTCGAGCGAGAGCACCTGGCGACCTTCTCGCACGTGGTCGGCCAGGTGGCCGACGAGGCCGAGTCGGCCGAGCTGCTCTCGCTGATCACCCGCTACGACTACCTGTTCCAGATCCACGACTCGATCGACGATCTCTTCGCGACGAAGCGGTCGATGAACGAGCACTACATCGAGCTCGAGAGCGACGTGCTCATGCTCGTGCGCGACATCTCCAGCCGCACCCTGGCGCTGTTCGAAGAGGTGCGTGGCGCGCTGCGTGGGGCGACCGAGCTGCGGATCAAGCAGGAGGCGCGGGAGCTCCAGGCCCTGCTCGCCGAGGTCAATCGTCGCCTGCTGCGCCTGCTCGCAGACGCCGATCGGCGCGACGCGGGCGCGCTCTCGAACTTCGTCACGTACTCGAGGCGCCTCAGCGACAAGCTGCAGAGCTTCGCGCGCCTGACGCAGAGCAAGGGCGAGGGCGGCTGATCGTCGTGCGCGGGGCTCGGCGCCCGTCGGCCCGAGCGGACGGAGCGCGACGCACGGAGCCCCTGTAGAGTCGAGCGGTCGACGACGCTCGTCGACACGTTGGAGGCGCCGGGGTGTTCGAGGTCTGGCCGATCGCGCCGATCCAGATCCTGGACGTGACCGTGCTCTGGCTCGCGCTGTGGGCGGGCATCGGCTGGCTGCGCACGACGCCGGCGCGGCTCGCGCTGCCGGCGATCGCGATCCTGGCGGCCGTCTACTTCCTGGCCCGTCAGCTGGGCCTCGTGATGATCACGTGGCTGCTGCAGGGCTTCTTCGCGGTCTCGCTCCTCGTCGCGGTGGTCGTCTTCCAGCAGGAGCTCCGCCGGCTCTTCGAGCAGATCGGCGGTCTCTGGCCGCCTCGGCGTCGCGAGACGGTCGCGGGGCCAGACGAGATCGACACCCTCGTGCGCGCGCTCGCGACGCTCGCGCAGCAGGGGCGCGGCGCGCTGGTCGTGATCAAGGGCCGGGAGTCGCTCGAGAGCCACGTCGACGGGGGTGTCGTGCTCGACGCCCGGATGAGCGAGCCGTTGCTGCTCTCGCTCTTCGACCCGCACTCGCCGGGCCACGACGGGGCGGTCGTGCTCGACGGCGACCGCATTGCCCGCTTCGCCGTCCATTTGCCGCTGTCGATGGATCGCGCGCAGCTCGGCCTGCGCGGCACCCGCCACGCTGCCGCGCTCGGTCTCTCCGAGCGGTGCGACGCGCTGTGCATCGTCGTCTCCGAGGAGCGGGGCACGGTCTCGATCGCCCAGGGCGGCGAGATCGAAGCGCTCGCCGCTCCGCAGCTCGCTGCGGAGCGCGTTCGCGATCACCTCGACGCGCTCTCGCCGAACACCGAGGCGCGGCTTCGCGTGTTCTCGGGCGGGCGCTGGCGCGAGCCGATCGCCGCGCTCCTGCTGGCGCTCGCGCTCTGGCTGCTGGTCGTGCCGGGATCGAATCGGGTCGAGGTCGACCGGGAGGTGCCGGTTCGGGTGACCGGTCTGCCGCCCAGCTATGCCCTCGAAGGCGTCGACCCGCCCGAGGTCCGGGTTCGGCTGGGCGGGCTTCGCCGTGACCTGGTGCTGGTCGGGCCCGATGCGATCGCGGTCTCGGTCGATGCCATCCTGGCCGATCTCGGCAGGCGCACCTTCCAGGTCACGCCGGCGAACGTGGCGCATCCCGCGAGCGTCGAGGTGCTCGCCGTGACGCCGACCTCGGTCAGGATCCGCGTGCGCGACGCCGCGCCATCGGCTGACGCAACGAGCCCCTGAGCCCCGGCCGGGCCGACGTGGGGATTCCCATGTCGCTCCGAATGAGGTATCAGGAGGCCATCGGTTCGCTTCGCAGAGCGGCACGGGACGAGGCCAGGGCGGCGCAGCCCGGTCCGCATCGACGCGAAGCCCCAGGTCGAGGATTCATCGCCGAGAGGCTCGTGCGGCCCGTGACGGGTGGTGCGCGCAGATCTCGATGATCCGATTTGGTCGAAGCCCTGCCGCCCCGCGGTCCCGAGGCGATCTCGCCGAGGGGCGGTCGCGTGTGCCGTCGACGAGATCCCATCCGATCTTCGCACGCTCCACCCGAATCGAGTCGCCCGCGCCGTGAGGGTGCGCCCGGAACGTGTGCTGCACGTGGATGCAGCAGGCACGACCGGCCCGTCCTCTGCTCGCGTGATCGTCCCTCGACGAGATACGAGGACCACCCATGTCCGTGACCGCGTTCCGAGTGCTTGCCGTGACCCTGCTCGTCCTGTCGTCGATGTCGTTCTCCTTCGAGTCGCGCGCCTTCGACGAAGAGGCCGTCGATCGGTGCATGGACGCGTGCGTCGACGCCGAAGATGCCTGCGTCGATACGTGCGACGAAGGACTCGAGGGCGAGGCGTGCGTCGAGGCGTGCGAGGCGAAGTCGAGCGATTGCATGGACGCGTGCGAAGCCGGGAGCTGAATCGCTCCGGCTGCCGCGCTGGCCGAGACCATACGGGGACGTCATCGAATGAGCCTCGCAGCCGCATCCCCCGATGCGACCGCGCGGGCGGGCCTCGTGTTCGCCGCGCTGTGCGCGTTGAACGGTGCCTTCGTGGCGCCGGTCGCGCGGATCAGCACGGCCGCGAACGACCCCCTGCAGGTCGCTGTCATCGTGACGCTCTTCGCCGCGCTCGCGGCCGCCGTCGTCCTCGCGATGCGAGGGCGACTGCTCGAGCTGTTCATGGGTCCCGATGCGATCGCGTTCTGCGCGCTCGGCGCGCTCGGCACGATGGTGCCGACCGTGCTCTTCTTCTCGGGCACTGCGCGCACCTCGGCGATCGACGCGGCGCTCTGTCTGCAGACCGAGCCCGTCTTCTCGCTGCTGCTGTCGTGGCTCGTGCTGGGACATCGGCTCACGCTGCGGCGCACGCTGTCGGCCGGCGTGCTGCTCGTCGGCCTGGCGCTCAGCGCAGCGAGCGGCGCGAACCGCGACATCGTCGGCGTGTGCATGCTGCTCGCCACGCCGCTCGCGTGGCAGGCGTCGCACCTGCTCGTGCTGCGTCGCCTCGTGACGGCTTCACCCGAGACGCTCACGGGCGCGCGATATCTGTGGGGCGGCGTGTGGCTCGGCATCGCTGCGATCGGGTCGGCCGCGCTCTTCGATCGCGCTCCGTTCCGCGTCGCGGACCCGCGTGCCGAGCTCCCGCTGCTCGCTTTCCAGGGCGTCGCCCTCTACTTCGTCGGCACGATGCTCTGGTATCAGGTGATCGCCCGGCTCGATCTCGCCCGCGCGACGGCCATCGTGGTGCCCTCGGTGCCGGTCCTCTCGACGGCGGTCGCCTATCTCCTGCTCGGTGAGATCCCGACGACGCGCCAGCTCGCAGGGCTCGCGTTCATCACGATCGGCGTGCTCTCCTTCGTGGTGTCGCCGCACGCGGTCGAGGAGCGCGAGCGGGTGCCGACGCAGACCGCACCGCTCGGCGCGGATGTCGGCGACGAGGTCGGCGGGGACGAGGCCTGATCGCCCGGCGCCCACCGGGCGTTCGGCCCGGCGGTGGCGCGACCGAGACGGGTATTTGACGATTTGGCACAGGGTGCTATGACAAAGCGTCATGACCGGGACGAAGGGGCGGAGCAGCGCTCGGTCGCGGCGCTCGAAGCCCGCGACGACGCGCGTTTTCAGGGAGCGGCTGAAGTCTGCGCGTGAGCGCTGGGGCTGGAGCCAGTCCGACCTCGCTCGCGCAGCCGGCCTGCAGCCGTCGGCCCTGTCGCACTACGAGAGCGGCGCGAGGCGCCCGTCGTTCACCAACCTGGGCCGACTGGCCTCGGCCCTCGACGTGTCGACCGACTACCTCGTCGGTCGCGCGCCGGCCGAGACCCCGCCTGGTGACGATCTCGCGGCGCAGATCGCGCGGCTCCGCCCGGCCGATCGCGAGACCGTGCGGGCGCTGGTGACGTCGCTCCTGAGGCGAACGCGATGACTTCGGACGACGCTGGGCACGACGAGCACGAGCTCGTGATCGGCGGCCGTCGCGTCGCCCCCGGTGAGCGCGTGCGCATCGACCTGCCCATCTCCGAGCCGTATGGGGCGGGGACGCTCACGCTCCCGGTCAAGGTGATCCGGGGCCGCGAGGAGGGGCCGCGCCTCTTCGTGACCGCGGCGCTGCACGGCGACGAGATCATCGGGGTCGAGATCGTCCGGCGCCTGCTCAAGCACCGCGCCCTTCGCCGCATTCGCGGCACGCTCGTCGTGCTGCCGGTCGTCAACGTCTACGGGTTCATGGCGCGCAGCCGCTACCTGCCCGATCGCCGCGACCTGAATCGCGTCTTCCCCGGCTCGACGACGGGCTCGCTCGCAGCGCGCCTCGCGAACCTGCTCATGGAGGAGATCGTCTCGAGCTGCACGCATGGCGTCGACCTGCACTCGGCGGCGATCCACCGGGCGAACCTGCCGCAGATTCGCGCCGGCATCGCCGATGCCGAGACGAAGCGGCTCGCGCTCGCGTTCGGCGCGCCCGTCGTGATCGAGGCGGCGGTGCGGGACGGATCTCTGCGCGAGGCGGGCTCGAGCCGCGGCATGCCCGTGCTGCTCTACGAGGCCGGCGAGGGCCTGCGCTTCGACGAGGTCGGCATTCGCGCGGGCGTCGCCGGGCTGTTGCGGGTGATGGCGGCGCTCGAGATGCTGCCGCCCGGCTCGGCGCCGAAGACGCGGGTCGAGCCCGTGGTCGTGCGGCGCAGCCGCTGGGTGCGGGCGCCGTCGAGCGGCGTGTTGCGAAGCCGGGCCGCGCTCGGCCAGAAGGTCACGAAGGATCAGATCCTCGGGTACATCGCCGACCCGACCGGCGAGGCCGAAGAGGCCCTTCGTTCGCCCACCACCGGCATCGTGATCGGCCGGACGGAGATCCCGCTGCTGAACGAAGGCGACGCGGCGTTCCACGTCGCGTCGGTGTCGGATGCCGAGGATGCGGAGGAGACTGTGCTGACGTACCAGAACGAGCTCGATCCCGAGAGCGCGGTGGGGCCGGCCCAGGAGCCCCCGATCCTGTGACCGCGACTCGCCGTGTGTCGAAGAAGCGGGTCGCGCCGGTCCCGATCGGCTGGAGCGAGCTCGTCGATCTGCCCGAGTGGCACATTCGCGGGCTGCGCGTGAAGATCGACACGGGCGCGCGGTCGAGCGCCCTCCACGTGGATGGGCTGAAGGTGCTTCCGCGCAACCGCGTCAAGTATCAGGTGGTATTGCACCGGGACGACCACGACCGTCGCATCAACGTCGTGGCGAAGATCGTGCGGCGCGCGCGTGTTCGCAGCAGTACGGGCGAGTACTCGATGAGATACTTCGTGAAGACGCGGCTGCGGCTCGCCGGCGTCGAGCGCGAGGTCGAGATCAGCCTCGTCGATCGGGGCGACATGACGTTCCGCATGCTGGTGGGCCGCACCGCGCTCGCGGGAGAGTTCATCGTCGATCCCGCACACAAGAACCTGGGGCTCAAGGCACTGCGTGCCGCGCGTCGCTCGGGCACGAGGAGACTGAAGACATGAGGATCGCGATCCTTTCGAGAGGCCCGCGGCTCTACAGCACGCGACGACTGCGCGAGGCGTGCCGGGAGCGCGGCCACGAGGCGCTCGTGTTGAACCCGATGCGCTTCGCCATCGACGTCGAGCAGGGCGCGCCCGATCTCTACTACAAGGGCAAGCGGCTGCGCGACTACGACGCCGTGATCCCGCGCATCGGCGCCTCGATCACCTTCTTCGGCACGGCGGTGGTGCGCCAGTTCGAGCAGATGGGCGTCTTCAGCGTCAATCCCTCGCACTCGATCAGCGTGTCGCGCGACAAGCTTCGATCGATCCAGGTGCTGAGCCGACACCACGTCGGGTTTCCGAGGACGATCTTCGCGAAGGAGAAGGACAGCGTCCTGCAGTCGCTCGATCGTGTCGGGGTACCGGCCGTCGTCAAGCTGCTCGAGGGCACGCAGGGGATCGGCGTCATCCTCGCCGAGACGCGCAAGATCGCGCAGGCGATCATGGAGACGCTGCAGGAGGCCGCGGGCCAGAACGTGCTGCTGCAGCAGTACGTCAAGGAGAGCCGCGGCACGGACATCCGGGCGCTGGTCGTCGGCTCGAAGGTCGTCGCCGCGATGCGCCGCACGGCCCAGGGCGACGAGTTTCGGAGCAACGTGCACCGCGGCGGCACGGTCGAGCCGGTCACGCTCGATCCCGAGTACGAGCGCACGGCGCTGCACGCCGCGCAGATCATGGGCCTGCGCTTCGCCGGCGTCGACCTGCTCGAGGGCCGGGACGGCCCGATGGTGATGGAGGTGAACAGCTCGCCCGGGCTCGAGGGGATCGAGACGGCGACCGGCGTCGACGTGGCGTCGAAGCTCGTCGACCTGATCGAGGAGGAGGTGCTCTTCCCCGAGATCGACATCCGCCAGCGCCTCAGCCTGCAGAACGGGTACGGCGTGATCGAGGTGCCGATCGGGCCCGACTCCGAGCTGGTCCATCAGACGATCCGCGACAGCGGGCTGCGCGACCGGGATGTGGTCGTGCTGAGCGTGACCCGCGAAGGCATCGTGATCCCCGCGCCCCGGAGCGACCGCGAGATCCTCGCTGGCGACGTGCTGCTCTGCTACGGCAAGACGATCACCTTGAAGGGGCTCGCGCCGCCGAGGCCGCAGCGGAAGTCGTCGAAGAAGAAGTCGTCGAAGTCGCGCACGGAGCCGGTCGAGCCGCCGGACAACGCGGGCGAGGGCTGAGCGCGTGCCCGCCGCGCACGACGTCGACGGTCCGACCGCCGACGCTCGCCTCGAGGATCAGCGCGAGCGGGCCGAGGCCCGCTACGAGCTCGTGATCCATCGGGCGCCCGTCGACGACGCCGGCTGGCGGACGCTTCGCCGGGCGCTGCGGCTCTCGCGCGCAGATCGCCCCTGGCTCGAGGCCCGCACGCCCGGGCCGGTGCGACGCGGTGCGCGCGCCGATCTCGTGCCGCTGCTCGCGCGCCTCGAGCAGAGCGGGCACGCCGCTTCGATTCGCGAGCGCGACGGGGACGGCTGAGCGATGGAGGCGGCGACCTGGACCGGAGACCTCGACCTCGGGCCGATCACGATCGAGCGCGAAGGCCTCGAGGTCTGCGCCTTCAGCCGGGCATCTCCCGATCACGCCGACCGCAACGAGGACGCGGCGGGCGTCTGGCTGCGCGACCGGGGCGACGCCGTGCTCGCGGTGGCCGACGGACTCGGCGGGCTGCCGCGGGGCGCGGACGCGGCCGGCGCCGCCATCGAAGCGCTCGGGGGCGAGCTGGCCCGCACGCAGAGCGGCGACGGCGTTCGGCCCGCGATCCTCGACGGCTTCGAGCGGGCGAACGACACCCTGCTCTCCGAGATCCCCGGCGCCGGCACGACCCTGGTGGCCGCCGAGCTGTCGGAGGGCCGCGTGCGCACCTACAACGTGGGTGACTCGGCGGCGCTGGTGGTGGGGCAGCGGGGCCGGGTCAAGGTCGAGACGATCGCGCACTCGCCTGTGGGCTACGGCGTGGCGGCCGGCATGATCGATCCCGACTCGGCCATGGAGCACGAGGATCGGCACTACCTCTCGAATCACCTCGGCGACCGCGGCATGCACGTCGAGGTCGGCACGGCGCGCCCGTTCTCGCCGCGCGACACCCTGCTCCTGGCGACCGATGGGCTCCTCGACAACGTCGCCTGGTCGGAGATGATCGATGTCGTGCGCTGCGGCCCGCTCGAGGAGGCGGCCCGCGCGCTCGTCGAGCTCTGCACGACCCGCATGGCGGGGCGCGACCCGGCCGTCACGGGTAAGCCCGACGACGTGACGTTCCTGCTGCTGCGGAGACGAAGCGGATGATGCGACTCAGACGGGGCACGCGGCTGGGCAAGTACCGACTCGAGCGGCGTCTGGGCGAGGGCGCCTCGGCCGAGGTCTGGCTCGGACGCGACACGGTGCAGGGCCTGCCCGTCGCGCTGAAGGTGATCTCGCCCGAGACGGTGCGCGTGTACGGACGCGACGCCGTCGAGCACGAGGCGCGCGTGGCCACGCGGCTCGATCATCCCCATATCGTCGCGGTCCGCAACGCGGACTGGGTCGACGACGCGTTCATCATGGTGTTCGAGCCGGCGCTGCGCAGCCTCGAGGGCTACGGGGCGGCGCGACGCTCTGCCTCGCTCGGGCTGTCGATCGTGCGCGACGTCGCCGCGGGGCTCGCCTATGCGCATCAGAAGAAGGTGCTGCACCGCGACGTGAAGCCCGCGAACATCCTGATCTACCCGGGCCGCGTGGCCAAGCTGGGCGACTTCGGCACCGCGCGCTTCGCGCCGCCGGTCACGCGGCTGCAGACCGACGTCGGCACCCAGGGCTACATGGCGCCCGAGCACGCCTACGGCAACGCGCGCTTCGCCTCCGACGTGTTCAGCCTCGGCCTCACGGCGTACGAGCTGCTCACCGGCACCCTGCCGACCTGGCCGTTCAAGTGGCCGTACGACGCGCACGACCGGTTCGAGCGGAGAGTGCCCGAGCCGGTGCAGCCGGTGCTGCGCAAGGCGTTGGCGGTCGAGCACGGGCGCCGCTACCGCGATGGCGTCGAGCTGCACGCGGCCCTCGAGCGCGCCCTCACCCGGCTCGAGCAGCCGCAGCGGACCCGCCGCCGAACGAAGAAGCGCGAGGCCACGACGCCCTTCGAGCACGAGACCCGGGTCTTCAAGCGCACGATGGGGCGCGAGCTCGACCTCGTCTTCACGTGCCACGCCTGCGACGGCCCGATCTCCGAGGCCATGAAGATCTGCCCGTGGTGCGGCACCGACCGCAACTCGTTTCGCGAGATCACGCGCTTCCCGATCGTGTGCCCCGAGTGCGAGCGCGGCGTGCGCCCCGAGTGGAGCGCGTGCCCGTGGTGCTATGCCGGGCGCTTCGAGAGCGACGGGCGCACGCCACCGAGCGATGCCCGCGCAGAGCGGCGCTGCCGCCGCGCGGGCTGCGACGGACAGATCCGCCGCTTCATGCGCTACTGCCCGCGCTGCAAGACGAAGGTGCAGCGGCCCTGGAAGATCGAGGGCCTCGTGCCTTGTCGCCGATGCCGCTGGCCCACGAGCGAGTCGTGGCGCTTCTGCGCGTGGTGCGGCCGCCGGCAGGCGGAGCACCTGCGCATCTGAGCGATCGACGTGCCTCTACGGGGGCGCGGGGCCGCCGCGCGGGCTCACGAGGCTGCGTGCTGTCGCCTCTCCGCCATCACGTGTCGCACGATCGGCGGCAGCGTCTTCGCCAGGTAGCGCGCCGACGCCCGGAAGCCGAGGATGCGCATCGCCGTGATGAGCCCGGCGCCCTGCACGATGGGCTGGCCGCAGAGCACGGTGTCCTGCCCGGTCAGCCAGAGCCCTTCGACCTTCGTGCGCGCATCGAGGTGCTGGATCACGTCCCAGCTCGTGAAGCGCTCGGGGGTCTGATCGAGCCCCACCGCGCCGCCGCGGTCGGCGCCGAGGTAGTGCTGGATCGAGAGTGGCGTCGAGACGTCGACGAGCTCGATGCGGCCCTCGAGCTGCGGGTAGAAGCGGATCAGCAGCTCGACGAGGCGATCCCCCCACTCCTTCTTGAGCGCCTTGTACTCGTCGCCCCGCCGGCGCGTCTTGCGGTCGGCATAGCGCTCGAACCACGAGAAGTCGGCCATGCAGAGGATCTGGCACGTGGTCTTGCCGGGGTACGCCTCGGCGCCCTCGCTGTCCTTGATCGAGGGGAAGGTGATCATGACCGCCGGGTCGTGATCGGGGTTCATCGGGTCGGCCATGAAGTCGTCGACCGCGCCGAACATGTCCCCGTCTTCGCGCGCGGGGTGGTACCAGAGGTTGGCGCAGGTGAGCCCGAGCTCTTCGGCGGTACCGCGCAGCCCGATGTTGGCCATGACGAAGCCGCACGAGCTGTCGACCGGGAGCCGCTTGGGGATCGAGAGCCGCTTGGTCACGTCGTCCGAGACGAGCTTGCCGAACGTGTTGTGGTAGCCGGCGCTCGAGACGACGTCGTCGGCCTCGATCCGCGTGCCGTCCTCCATCTCGACGCCGATCACCCGATTCGATGCACGGTCGACGAGGATCTCCTGCACGTTGGCGCGCACGAGCACGCGCCCGCCTCCGGCCTCGACGACGGGCACGAGCTGCTCGGCGAGCGAGGTCGAGCCGCCGACGGGATACGCGCCGCCCTCGATCGACAGCCCCCGCGCCACGCAGGCGCCGAGCAGGAACGTCGCGCGCGAGGGCGGTGCGCCGGTATCCATCCACTGCCCGGCGAGCAGGGCGGCGAGCCGGGGCTCGTCGGTGATCTCCTCGAGCACCTCCTCGACGGTGCGACCGGCATAGCGCTGCCAGGTGTCGCCGAGCACGAAGCGATGCCATGGGCGCTGCAGCCAGGCGGGGAACGCCTTCGACAGGACGAAGAGGGGGAAGCGCTTCAGCACGCGCTCCGAGACGCGCATGTACTCGTCGATCTCTTCGCGGTGGTCGGGGAAGCGCGCGTACAGGTCGGAGAGGTGGGCCTCGTCGTGCTTGATCGCGAACGCGGGCTCGTCGCCGATCGCGATGCGGTCGAACGTGCCGTCGGGCTCGCCCATGCGCTCGAAGCGCAGCGGCATCTCGTCACCGCCGACCGCCATCCACATGAGGTGGCCCGAGTAGGGCACGAGGTAGTGCAGGCCCGAGTCGAACTTGAGCCCGCCCTTCAGCTGGAACATGTGCGTGCCGCCGCCGGCGACGTAGTGCTGCTCGAGCACCAGCACGCGCCGGCCCATGCGTGAGAGCACCGCCGCACAGCTGAGCCCGCTCATGCCGCTGCCGATCACGATCGTGTCGACCTCGGCCGGGATCTTGTCGGGGTGATACCGATCCGCGAGCGGCCCCTTCAGCATCTGTTCCTTCATGTACGCCCCCTTCGGCTCACGGCGCGCGCCGTGCGGCTCCGAGTCTAGTGCGCGCGCGCCCCGCCGCCTCGCTCGTTCGGACTCCAGGCCGTCTGGCGTCGGACTCGACCCGGCCGGTGTGGCTGCCGCGTCGACCTGCGCGCCGCGCTGTCGAGCGGCTCTCGGGCCGGAGAGACGGATCGCGGCCCGGCGACTTGAAACCCGCTCTGAGAAAGAGGACGCTGATGGACCGACCCGTGGCGTCCCATCCCCGTGAAGATCGGAGTCCCCCCATGACCCCGCCCCGCGAACGAAAGCCGATGGAGTTCGACGACTACATGGGCGCCGCCGATGCGCTCATGTGGCACATCGAGGCCGACCCGATCCTGCGCTCGACGATCCTCTCGGTCTGGCTGCTCGATCGCGCGCCCTCGCTCGAGCGCTTCGACGCGAAGGCCGAGCGCGCCACGCAGCTGATTCCGCGGCTGCGCCAGCGCGTGGTGAACGACCCGATCGGGCTCTCGCCCCCGCGCTGGGAGGACGACCCGTACTTCGACCTGCGCTTCCACGTGCGGCACCACACGCTGCCGGCCGGCAGCGGCGAGCGCGCGCTGCTCGACCTCGCCGAGCCGATCGCCATGCAGGCCTTCGACAAGGATCGCCCGCTCTGGGAGCTGCACCTGGTCGACGGTCTCGAAGAAGGCCGCTGCGCCGTGATGATGAAGCTGCACCACGCCATCTCCGATGGCGTCGGCCTCGTGCGGATGACCGAGTGCCTGATCGAGCACGGCCCCGACGACGACTTCGCGGCCGAGCCCCTGGCGACGGTGGCGCCGAGCGCGCCCGCCCCCTCGAGCCTGATCGACGATTTGCGCCGGTCGCTGGCGCATCGCGCGCGCACCGGCGCCGAGCGCTTCTTTCGTCTCTCGGGGGCCGTCGCGCGTGAGGCGGGCGCGGCGATCCGGCACCCGCTCGAGAGCGCGCGCGAGGCGGCGAACGTGCTCGACTCGGCCGGGCGGCTGCTCGCGCCGGCCTCCGAGCCGCTGTCGCCGATCATGCGCGAGCGTTCGCCCGGCGTGAGCCTGCACGCGATCCGGGTGCCGCTCGACGAGCTGAAGCGCGCCGGTCGCTCGGTCGACGGCACCATCAACGACGCGTTCGTCGCGAGCGTGGCGGGCGGCCTCGCGCGCTACCACGCCGAGCTGGGCTCGCCCGTCGAGACGCTCCGCATGCTCATGCCGGTGAACGTGCGCGGCGGTGAGGGCGCCGATCGTGCCGGCAACCAGTTCGCGCCCGTGCGATTCGAGCTGCCGGTGGGCATGGAGGATGCGGCCGAGCGCGTGCGCGCCATCGGTCGCATCTGCCGCGCGCAGCGCGACGAGCCCGCGCTGCCCTGGCTCGACGAGATCGCGAGCGCGCTGGGCGCGCTGCCGCCCTCGCTCACGATGGATCTCTTCGGCGCCATGCAGAAGACGACCGACTTCACGACGAGCAACGTCCCCGGCCCGCGGCGCGCGACGTGGATGAGCGGCGCGCGCATCGAGGGCTTCATGCCCTTCGGTCCCCTGGCTGGTGCCGCCGTGAACGTGACCGCCTTCAGCTACGACGGCGACATGCAGATCGGCATCAACGCCGACCCGGCTGCGGTGACCGAGCCCGAGCGGCTGGTCTCGTGCCTCGAGCAGGGCTTCGACGAGGTGCTGGCGCTGGCGCACACGGAGGGAAGGGCGGCTTGAGCACTTCGAAGGCGAGTCGCGGCGGCAAGTCGGGCGAGCGTCCGCGCATCCTGATCCTGGGCGGCGGCTTCGCGGGGCTCGCGGCGGCCATGGAGCTCCGGCCCGATCGACACGACGTCACCGTCGTCGATCGTCGCGGCGCGTTCGAGTTCCTGCCGAACATCCACGAGCTGCTGTCGGGCGTGAAGACGCCCGAGCTGCTGCGTCTGCCCTTGAAGGAGTCGGTCGAGCGCGCGGGGCACCGCTTCGTGCGCGACACGGTGACGGGGATCGACGCGAAGGGCCACGCCGTCTCGCTCGCGCGGCGCAAGCGGCCCCTCGACTAC
>JAAUYD010113353.1_pt1 | contig 26813 bp, 23 predicted proteins | sample 7278101 | NCBI WGS metagenome assembly JAAUYD01 (sample SAMN14350128, study PRJNA611818) | marine sediment metagenome | isolation source: surface marine sediment (0.6m) | place: French Polynesia: Moorea | collected 2018-08
CAGTTGGTGTACACGCCGGATCCGGACTTCTTCGGGACCGATTCGTTCACGTATGTGGTGTGCGATCCCGATGGCCTGTGCGACTCCGCCACCGTCGACGTCACGGTCGATCCGGTGAATGATCCGCCGGTCGCCAACGACGACAACGTGGTCACCCCAGAGGACACCCCCGTGACGTTCAACGTGCTCACCAACGACGTCGACGTCGACGGTGACACGCTCGAGATCGACTCCTGGACCGATCCCGCCAACGGCACCCTGGCGGTCGACCCGATCACCGGCGAGATCACCTACACGCCGGACGCGGACTTCTTGGGCACCGACACGTTCACGGTGACGGTCTGTGACCCGTCCGGTGCATGCGACACGTCGACCGTCACGATCACGGTCGATCCGGTCAACGATCCGCCCGTCGCGGTCGACGACACCGCGGTGACCGACGTCGACCAGCCCGTCACCGTCGACCCGGTCGTCAACGACACCGATCCCGACGGCGACCAGCTCGTCGTCGACGCCGTCGACACCACTGGCACGGTCGGTACGGTCGACGTCAACCCAGATGGCACCGTGACGTACACGCCACCCGCCGGCTTCGTCGGCACCGACACGTTCGACGTCACGGTCTGCGACCCCTCCGATGCCTGTGACACCTCGACGGTGACCGTCACGGTGGCCCCGCTCGGCTCGATCACCGGCCAGGTCTGGCACGATGTCGACGCCGACGGCGTCATCGATGGCTCGGAGGTCGACGTCTCGGGTGTCACGCTCACTGCGATCGGTCCCGGCCCCGACGGCACGCTCGGGACCGCCGACGACGTCGTTCTCGCAACGGCGACGACGGCCAGCCCGTACACGCTCGAGAACCTGCCCACGGGCACGTACCTGGTTCGGGTCGATGTGGGCACCCTGCCGCCCGACCTGCGTACCGAGACCTACGACATCGACGGCGGCCTGGACTCGGTCGCGATCGTGCAGGTCACGGCCCCCGACCAGACCCCGAGCGTCGACTTCGGCTACGTCAACCTCGTGCCGACCGCCGTGCCCGATGCGGCGACCACCGACGAGGGCGTCGCCGTCGTCATCGCAGTGCTCGACAACGACACCGACCCCGAGAACCGCCCGCTCACCCTCGAGTCGGTCGTTCAGCCGTTCAACGGCTCCGTCGTGATCAACGACAACGGCACCGTCACGTACACGCCGGCCCCCGGCTTCGACGGCGTCGACGTGTTCAGCTACACCGCCTGCGATCCCGCCGGCGAGTGTTCGACGACGACCGTCACCGTCACCATGCGCGACACGAACGACCCACCACGCGTGCTCGATGCGACCTTGACGGTCGAGCCGGGCCGCCCCGTTCCGGCGCTGTCGATCGTCGATCCCGAGGGCGGCACGATCACCGTCGCACTGGTCGACGGTTCCTTGCCGGACGGGGTCACCCTCAACGACGACGGAACCTTCACGGGGACCACCACCGTCACGGGCACGTCGGTGTTCACGATCCGCCTCTGCGACGACGCGGGTGCCTGCGCCGAGCAATCCATCACGATCACGGTCGAGCGGCGGGGCACGATTCCCTCGACGGGAACCGAGAGTGGCGTGCTCGGCACGTGGGGGCTGCTGCTGAGCATTCTGGGCCTCCTCCTGCTGCTCGCGGCGCGTCGACCGCGCCGCGTCGCCTGATCGGTACGCTCGGTGGCTGGCCGGGCACGACAAGGATGACCACTCGATGAGCAAGCAGGGCTCCTCCGGGGCCTCGACGACGCCCAGAGTCGCGACGCGCCCGATCGAGGACCGCGACGACCCCGAGGCGCGGTGGCGTCGTCACCCCTGGTTGGCCCGCCTCTTCCGGTTCTCGATCCTCATCGTCCCGATCCTCATCGCCTTCTTCTTCGCGTTGGCGGCAACGTCTGCGTGGGACCCGTACGACGGCTTCTGGGCGAACGTCGGCCGCTGGCTCGTCATCGCCATCGCTTCGACGATCCTCCTCATCGTCCTCCAGCGGCTCGCCAAGCGGATCCTGCCGCTCGCAGCGCTCTTCTCGTTGACGCTGGTGTTCCCTGACTCGGCCCCGTCACGGTTCGGCCTCGCGCTGCGCACGGGGACGACGCGGCAGCTCGAGGCGAAGATGAAGCGCGTCGACGACGCCGGGCTCGGCGACACGCCGCGCGAAGCCGCTGTGACCCTGCTCGAGCTCGTGGCGGGTCTGTCGCGTCACGACCGGCTGACCCGAGGCCACTCCGAACGCGTTCGCGCGTACTCCCGCATGATCGGCGAGGAGATGGAGCTCGAGCCCGACGACCTCGATCGGCTCCATTGGGCGGGGCTGCTCCACGACGTCGGCAAGCTGTACGTGCCCGGTGAGATCCTGAACAAGCCGGGCCGCCTCACCGACGAGGAGTTCGACGTCATCAAGTCGCACACGGTGCACGGGCAGCGGATGGTCGCCCCGCTCACCGAATGGCTGGGGCCCTCGGCGGCGGCGGTGTGGGAGCACCACGAGCGCTGGGAAGGCGGGGGCTATCCGACCGGCATCTCGAGCCAGGAGACTGCGCTCGCCTCGCGGATCGTCTGCGTCGCCGACGCCTTCGACGTCATGACCTCGGCGCGGTCGTACAAGAAGCCGATACCGGCCTCGCGGGCGCGCGCCGAGCTCGAGCAATGCGCCGGTACCCAGTTCGACCCGGCGGTGGTGAGGGCGATGATGTCGGTCTCGCTCGGGAGCCTGTGGGCGGCGATGGGACCCCTCTCGCTGATCGCCCAGATCCGGCTGTTCCCGCGCCGCCTGTTGGATGGGGGCGCCGCCGTCGGTGCGGCGACGGCCGCTGTCATCGGCATGATCCTGACGACGATCGCCGCCGGTCTGCCCTCGGGCGGCGACGACGCCGAGGCGGCCGACGAGGTGCCGGTCGTCGTCGACGATGGTGACGACGGAGGGGCTGTCGACGACGGCGGCGCAGCGATACCACCGCCGACGCCGGTACCCGTCGTCACCGAGCCATCGACCACGACGACAACGACGACCACCACCACGACCACGACAACTGAGCCGACCACGACAGTTGCGCCGACCACGACGATCGCGCCGACCACGACGATCACCCCGACCACGACGATCACCCCGACCACGGTGGCGGCGACCGCTGCCCCGACGACCACGGTGGCGCCGACCACGACGGCGGCCCCGACCACGACGGCCGCCCCCACCACGACCGCGCCGCCACCAACGACGACCACCACGACCACGACCGTGCCGACGGCGCCGAGCCGGCTGACGATGGCGTCGCCGGCCGCAGGTGACGTGCCGTCGACGCCGGCGCTGCCGCTGCTGACGAGGGCGCCGATCAACGGCACGACACTCCCGAACTACGACACCGACCGCAACACCGATCCCGGCCTGACGATCGAACGCTCCGTCGGTGGCCTCGGCAGTGCCGACGTGAGCGAGCGTCAGATCTGGCGGGCGCCGACCACGGTCGTCACGCTGACGGCGCCGGTCCGTCTGCAGGTCTGGATCGCGCCGGCATCCGACCCCGGCGAAGCGTTCGTCGTCGTCGCAGCCGGCCTGTACGACTGCACGGCCGACGGCTCGGACTGCGTGACCCTGGCTGAGGACGTCGGAGTGCTCTCGCCTGAACCGGGCGAGTTCAGAGGCGTGTCCTTCGATCTGGCGTTCGCCGGTGGCGCGTACTCACTCGGCGCGGGACGGGTGGCCGAGGTCCGGATCGCCGTGCCCGACAGCTCGACGACCGACGCGCTCGTCGCCTACGACACGGCGGTCTACCCGGCCACCGTGACGTTCGGCTGACTGCCCACCGGCGGGCTCAGGTGCCCGCCGGCCCGTCATCGCGCTGCTCCTTGAGGAATTCCTCGAACTGCGCACCCAGGTCATCGGCCGAGGGGATCGCCGCCTCGGCTCGTTTGTCGTACTCCTGCTCGAGCATCTTCACGTACAGCTGCAGCTGCACATCGCCGGCGACCACCTCGTCGTGCAGTCCGCGCCAGCGCTCGATGTCGTCGGCGAGATGGCCGACGTCGGGCGCCGGGACACCGAGCACGTGGCCCAGATGAGTCTGGAGCGCTGCGACCGCCTGGGGATGTTCGGCGCTCATCAGGTAGTGCGGCACGCCGACCCGCAGCGACACCGCCGGCAAGCCACGTGCGGTCAGATCGGCCTGGATGACACCGACCACGCCGGTCACCCCCTGGTAGCTGGGCTGACCGATGCCCAACCGTTGGGCGAGCCCTGCGTCGGTCGTGCTGCCGGTCACCAGCGGCGTGCGGGTGTGGGGCACCGGTTCGGCGGCCGACCCCACCGTGACGACGGCCTCACAGCCCAGGCGGTCGGCGACTTCGGCGATGCACGCCGAGTACGACGGCCAGGCGAGATGCGGCTCGACGCCGACGAGCACGACGAGATCCCGGTCACCCGACCCGCGCACGACGTCGAACTTGTTCTCGGGCCATCGGATCACGCGGATGTCGCCGTCCTCGATCTCGACCTGGGGTCGCTGCTGCGTGAAGTCGTAGAACGGATCGGGGTCGATCTCGGCGACGGTGACCGCAGCGTCGGCGGGCGCGAACTCGTCGAGCGCCGTCGTCGCTGCGCCGCCGATGTCGAACAGGCCGGTGAGCGCGATCAGCATCACCGGCGACCGCAGCTCGCCGAGCTCGTCGGCTTCGATGGTGAGCACGTCGTCGGTCTGCACGGGATCAGTGTGTCAGAGCGGTCGGCTCACGCCGCGAGCGCGTTGACCGTCGCTTCGATGCACACGGTGAGCGCCTCGACGTCGCTCGGCTCGATCGCCGGGAACATCCCGATGCGGAGCTGATTGCGGCCGAGCTTGCGGTAGCTGTCGGTGTCGAGGATGCCGTTCGCCCGCAGTGCCGTGCTGACGTCGGTGGCGTCGATCGCGTCGTCCAGGTCGATCGTGGCGACGACGCTCGAGCGCTTGGCCGGGTCGGTCACGAACGCTGTGGTCCACGTGGTGCGGTCGGCCCAGTCGTACATGATGGCGGCCGACCGGTCGGAGCGCGAGGCGCACCACTCGAGGCCTCCGTTGCCGTTCATCCACTCCACCTGCGCTGCGAGCATCACCAGCGTCGCGACTGCGGGGGTGTTGTAGGTCTGGTTCGACCGGCTGTTCGTGAGCGCGATGCCGAGATCGATCGACGCAGGGCACCAGCGGTCGCCGGCGGCCAACCGCTCGACCCGCTCGACCGCGGCAGGGGAGCAGGCGGCCAGCCACAGGCCACCGTCGCTCGCGAAGCACTTCTGGGGCGCGAAGTAGTAGACGTCGACCTCCGCCGGATCCCAGCGCAGCCCACCGGCGCCCGACGTGGCGTCGACCGCGACGAGGGCGCCCCCGTCGGCTCCCGCGGGCCGCGTGAGCCGCATGGCGACCCCCGTCGACGTCTCGTTGTGCGTCAGGGCGTACAGATCGATGCCGGACTCGGCGACGGCGTCGGGGTGATCGCCGGTCGCGCTCTCGATGACCGTCGGATCGCCGAGATGTGGCGCCGCGGCGCACGCCACCGCGAACTTCGAGGAGAACTCGCCGAACACCAGGTGCTGGCTGCGTTCGGTGACGAGGCCGAAGCTCGCTGCGTCCCAGAACACCGTCGTGCCGCCGTTGCCGATCACGACCTCCCATCCGTCGGGGAGCGAGAAGAGGTCGCGCAGACCGCTGCGAATCGAGCCGACGAGGTCTCTGACCTGGGGCTTCCTGTGTGACGTGCCCATCACGGTGGCCGCTGCCGCCTCGATGGCGTCGATCTGGGCGGGTCGGACCTTGGAGGGCCCGCAACCGAATCGGCCGTCGGCGGGCAGCAGGTGCGCGGGGAGTCGGATCGAGGTCGGGTCCACAGCCCGAAGGATGGCAGCGATCGCCCTGGTTCCCACGGCTACGCCTTCATCTTTCGTTTCGTGTTCGGCCCGATTTGTTTCGCCGCATCTCCTTGTCCGTTTCGCGGCCGGTGCCCTTCAGTGGTGTCCGTCCCCAACACGACTCGATGAGGAGTTCACCCACCATGAAGACGTCCCGCCACACCCTCCGCCGCAGCCTCGCCGTCACCGTCGCGCTCGGCGGCCTCGCCGCGGTCCCGAGCGTCGCCGACGCCGGGCGCGGAGGCGCCAATGCCACCTATCAGGTCACGATCGAGAACATCTCGACCGGGTTCCAGCCGTTCTCGCCGGCCGGCGCGGTCGTCCACTCGCGCCGTGTCGACGTGTGGAACACCGGTTCGCCGGCCACCGCTGCGGTCGCCGCCATCGCCGAGGACGCCAACCTCGGCGTGTTCGTCGACACCTACGACCAGGTCCCGGGCGTTCGCGACGCCTTCGTGGGCGGCGACGCGCCGTTCGGGCCCGGCGGTGTCAGCACGTTCACCTTCGACGCACGCCGTGGCGACCGTCTCAGCCTCGTGAACATGCTGGTCAACACGAACGATGCGTTCACCGGCCTCGACTCGGTCCGCCTCGGCAACCGGACGCAGGTCTTCGAGGTCCGCGCCTACGACGCGGGCACCGAGGCCAACAACGAGCTGGCCAGCCACATCCCCGGCCCGGTCGGCGGCAACCCCTTCGTCCGTGAGCCGGAGGGCGGCGTGATCGCACCGCACCCGGGAGTCGAGGGGATCGCCGACCTCGACCCCGCCGTGCACGGTTGGGAGGGCCCCGTCGCCCGCATCACCATCGAGCGGATCGACGACGACAGCAGCTCCGACGACGACGACAGCTCCGACGACTGAACTCGATGGGTGCACCATCGCATGGCGTGAGCCCGCTTCCCTCTCGGGGGCGGGCTCACGCCAATTCTGGGTACCTCGTCGGGGAGTTCGTCTGGCACGATGGACACGTGAACCGAACATCACAACGACTCGCCGCCATCGCTCCTTCCGCCACCTTGGCGGTGGACTCCAAGGCAAAGGCGATGAAGGCCGCAGGCGAGAACGTGGTCGGCTTCGGTGCCGGCGAGCCCGACTTCCCGACCCCCGTCCACATCGTCGACGCCGCGATCGAGGCCTGCCGCGATCCCAAGAACCACCGCTATTCGCCGGCCGGCGGCCTGCCCGAGCTCAAGCAGGCCATCGCCGACAAGACGAAGCGCGACTCCGGCTACGCGGTCGAGGCCGCCCAGGTGCTCGTCACCAACGGCGGCAAGCACGCCGTGTACACCGCCTTCGCGGCGCTGTGCGACCCGGGCGACGAGGTCCTGCTCCCTGCCCCGTACTGGACCACCTACCCCGAGTCGATCACCCTGGCGGGCGGGGTGCCCGTCGTGATCGAGACGGGCGACGAGACCGGTTTCAAGGTCACCGTCGACCAGCTCGAGGCCGCACGCACCGAGCGGACGAAGGTGCTGCTCTTCGTCAGCCCGGACAACCCGTCGGGCGCGGTGTACACGCCGGCCGAGGTCGCGGCCATCGGTGAGTGGGCCGTCGAGCACGGCGTCTGGGTGGTCACCGACGAGATCTACGAGCACCTCACGTACGGTGCCCACGAGTTCGCCTCGATGCCGACCCTCGTGCCCGATCTCGCCGAACAGTGCCTCGTGGTCAACGGTGTCGCCAAGACGTATGCGATGACCGGGTGGCGTGTCGGATGGATGATCGGCCCGACCGACGTCGTCAAGGCCTCCTCGAACTTCCAGAGCCATGCCACGTCGAACGTCGCCAACGTCTCCCAGCGGGCGGCGCTCGCCGCCGTCGCCGGCCCCCTCGACGACGTGGTGATGATGCGCGAGGCGTTCACTCGACGCGGCACGACGATGCACGGGATGCTCAACGACATCGACGGCGTCACCTGCATCGAACCGCAGGGTGCGTTCTACTGCTTCCCCAACATGTCGGGGTTGCTCGGGCGCGACATCGGTGGCTCGGTCGCCGCCACGACGCTCGAGCTGGCGGACCTGGTGCTCGATCAGGCGAAGGTCGCGTTCGTGCCCGGCGAGGCGTTCGGCGCGCCCGGCTATGCCCGATTCAGCTTCGCGCTCGGCGACGCGGATCTCGAAGAGGGCATCCGCCGACTCGCCGAGTTGGTCGGCTGAGACCCAGCGCCGCCGTGCCGGTCAGCGATCGCCTGAACGCCAAGGCGTCCGAGTGGGCGACGCGGCTGGTCGACCGCCTCGGTCCCGAGGAGGCGCAGCGTCTCTCACGGAGCATGTTGGCGTCGATCGACGACGTCTCGCAGCATCGTTGGGAGCAGGCCAGGCGCCGGGCCGAGTCGGTCGGGGGGACGATCAGGCCCGAGAAGATCGCCGCGGTCACCGCGTCGTTCTCGCGCGAGTTGGGAGCTGCCGGGGCGGCAGCCGGAGCGGCCGCCGCCGCACCGGCCGTCGGCACCGCAGCGACGATCGCCGCGACGACCGCCGAGCTCGGCTGGTTCACGGCTCGCGCCGGTGACCTGATCCTCACCATCGCCGCTCTGCACGGTATGCCCGACCCCTCGGTCGACGAGCGCCGGGCGTGGGTGCTCGCTGTTCTGATCTACGGCAGCTCGGCGCGCGACGAGTTCGCCCGGGCGCTCCAACAGGCGTCGACCGGGCTCGCGCCGAGCGGCGACGGTCGGTTGCGGCTCAGCACGCTGCAGACCGCCAACCGGTTGATGGGCCGAGCGCTCGTCCGCCGGTACGGCACGCGCCGTGGCGCGGTCGCCGTCGGACGGCTGCTCCCGATCGGCATCGGGGCCGCGATCGGCGGTTCGGTCAACTACCTTGCGATCCGGGCCCTGGCGCGGCAGGCGGACGCCTTCTTCGCCCGCCTGCCCTATTCGGCCATCGACGTCGAGTCGACCGATCTCACCGGTCGGATGATCGGCTGAGCTCGTCTCGGGCCGGCTGGACCGTGACCGGCACGCCGTTCAGGGCGCTGTTGCCGCTCAGCTCGTCGCACAGCTCCTCGTCGGTCAGGACGTTCGTGTTCACGCCGCGATACTCCTGGGCGACGCGCAGCCGCACCCCGGGCAGGTTCTGCCCGAAGCCGTGCGGGATGCTGACCACGCCCGGACGGATGCCGTCTGTGATCTCGACGTCGACGGTGACCCTGCCGACCCGGGACGTCACCTCGGCGGCGGCACCGTCGGCGAGGCCGAACCGGTCGGCGTCGTCGGGGTGGACATGGAGCGTGCATCGGTTGCGGCCCTTCGTCAGGACCCGGACGTTGTGCATCCACGAGTTGTTCGAACGGATGTGGCGACGACCGACGAGAACGACCGAGTCCGCCCAGTTGCGGTCGAGGGATGCGACGAGTCGGGGAAGGTCGGCACGGATCGGCTCGGGGAGCACCTCGACCGTGCCCGACGGTGTCCGCAGCAGTTCCGGCAGGCGGTGCTCCTGGAGCGGTCCGAGGTCGATGCCGTGGGGGCTGCGCTCGAGTCGTGCGAGTGAGAGCCCGTCGGGTTCGACGCCGAACCCGTCCCCGAACGGCCCGGTCCGGAGCGCCACGTCGAGCAGCCGCTCCGGCCCGGTGCGCTCGCCCACCACGTCGAGCAGCTCGTCGGCGGTCCGGTCGTGCACCGTGCCGTGCTCGTCGCGGACGGCGGCTCCGACGACGGCTTGCGCGATCTCGTCGTCCATCGCAGCGAGGTCTGCGTCGATGCCGGCCCCGGCGACGACGGCTGCGAGGCGGAGCACGACCTCCCACTCCTGAGGCTGGTCGTCGTCGAGCGGGAGCACGGCGGGCGAGTAGTTGGCGACGTTGCGGACCGCGAAGTTCAGCAGTGCGAGGTCGTAGTGCGACTTCTGGAGCGGTGACGGTGGCGGCAGGATCACGTCGGCGTGCCGCGTCGTCTCGTTGACGTACATGTCGATCGCGACCATGAACTCGAGCGAGGCCAGCGCTGCGTCGAGGCGGTTCGAGTTCGGGGTGGACGACACCGGGTTCCCGGCGACGGTCACCAGTGCCCGGACTTGCCCCTCGCCCGGCGTCTCGATCTCCTCGGCCAACGCGCTCACGGGGAACTCGCCGAGCGACTCGGGCCGGCCGGCCACGCGGCTCGTCACGCGGCCGAGCCGCATCCCGCGGCCCGTCCCGGGCTGGCCCTTCGTCGACGGTTGCCCCGCAGCGCCGGTCGTGAACATCGCCCCGCCGACACGATCGAGGTTGCCGCTCAGGATGTTGACCACGTCGACGAGCCACGACGCGAGCGTGCCGAACTCCTGCGTGCACGTGCCGATCCGGCCATACACCGCCGCGGTCGGCGCGGCCGCCAACTCGCGCGCCACCTCGCGGATGGTGTCGGGGTCGATGCCGCACACGTGAGCCGCCGACTCGGGCGTGAAGGCAGCCAGCAGGTCCGGCAGCTCGTCGAGACCGGAGCACAGCTCGGCGAGCCGCCCCGGCGCGGCGAGGTCCTCGGCGAGCAGCACGTGCGCGATGGATGCGAGCAGGTGGGCGTCGGTGCCCGGTCGGATCGCGACGTGCCGGTCCGCGTGGGCGGCGGTCTCGCTCCGCCGCGGATCGACGACCACGACCCGTCCGCCACGCCGCTGGATCGCCTCGAGGCGGCCCGGGAAGTCGGGTGCGGTGCACAATGAGCCGTTCGACGCGTACGGGTTGGCGCCGAGCATGAGCACATGGTCGGTCCGGTCGAGATCCGGCACCGGGACCGCGACCGAACCGAACATCAGCCCGGCCGAGATCTCCTTCGGTCGCTGGTCGACGGTCGATGCCGAGAAGCGGTTGCGCGTGCCGAGCGCGGTGATCAGCGTGCGGTTGTAGAACAGCGGGCCGAGGCTGTGGGCTCCGGGGTTGCCGAGGTAGATCGCGCAGGCGTCGCGCCCGTGCTCGTCGAGGAGCGGCAGCAGACCGGCCTCGATCGTGGCGAACGCCTCGTCCCAGCCGACCTCGACGAACTCGCCGTCACGCCTCACGACCGGACCACGGAGCCGGTCGGGATCGTCGTGCAGATGGCCGAGCGTCGACCCCTTCGGACAGATGAACCCGTGCGAGAACACGTCGTCGCGGTCGCCGCGGATGCGCTTCACCCGCTCGCCGTCGGGATGCGTCGCATCGCGCCCGAGCGTGATCTCGAGACCGCAACCCGCCTCGCAGAGCGGGCAGGTGCGGAACGCGACTCGCTCCGCCGTATCGGTCGTCGTTTCAGGCATCGCGCGTCCCCTCGCTCGCGATCGAACGTCGCCGATCGTGTCCGATGATCACGTCGCGCGACTCCGATCGACACCCCATGCGCCGGAACGGTAGCGACCTCGCGGCTGAGGAGCCGACGCCGAGAACGAGCCGCGCTGGCGGCGCTTGGCTCCGGGGGCACGCCCAACACCCCCCTCCAGCCCGGCACCTTGCGCGACCAGTGACCGAACCCGAACGCGAGGGGGACGGCCAACGAGGTGACGACGCCGAACTTGACGAGCGCCGGCAGCACGTCGACGAACACCAGCCGCTCGCCTTCCCTCGGCGGTGCGACCGTTGCGGCCTTCGCCTCGACCGGCCGGATCGTCGACATGGCAACGCTCCCGACGCGTGCAGCTCGACCGAATCACGAATGCCGTCGGCTCGCCAGGAGCGCTCGTCCCCAGTTGTCGAGATCCGCTCACCGAGCCGTCCGTCAGGCCGGCTGGGCCGGCCGGGTGCCGCCGCGCTCAGACGCCCAGGGCCCACGTGCGAGGCGTGGGATGGAGGTGGTTGTCGGCGACGTAGTTCAGGAATCGTCGGGCAGCACGGATGCGATTGGCGACGTCGCGGAGCAATGGCGGTGTCGTCGCCGAGTGCTCGGCCGCGGCGCGGTACCAGGCGGAGCTGAGCATCTCGAGCGCATCCAGGCCGGGCGAGGCCGAGAGGTGGTCGACGAGATGGTCGAGCTCGTCGTCGGACAGCCCGACCGATCCGCCGAGGTGCTCGGCCTGGGCGACCGACATCGCGCACGGCCCGTTCCGGTCGGGGAAGACACCGGCGCGGAACAGCGCGAGATCGCCGAGCTGTCTCAGCAACACGACCCGGTCGGCCGGCTCGACTGCGTCGAGCCAGTCGACCATCTCGTCGAGGTCGCCCGCGTCGACCGGCACGGGAAGGTCCGGCGGCGCGGCGAAGCCGACGAGCAGCCGGGCCGCGAACAGCAGCCGTCCGGGGGCGTCGGCGAATTCGAGCAACGGCTCGACGTCGAAGACCGGGAGCCGCTGACCCGGCCCGACCCAGTCGTCCACCCAGGTGCTCGTCGCCAGCTGGTCGGCCGCATGATGGACGAGGATCGCGAAGAAGAGAGCGGGTGAGACGACGAGTCGTTCCCCGTCGTCGTGCAGCACCGCTGCGACGACTCCAGGGTTGCGCAGGACATCGCATGCGTGCCACGGCCGGCGCTCGAGATCCGTCCGGAGTACCGCGGCATCGGCCTCGAGGACGTCGGCGAGCAGAGCGAGGTCTGCGTCCTGGAGCTGGAGCCGCTGCCGTGTCATGGGTCATCTCTCGGTCATGGTCGCCGGTTCATCGGTGAGGAACGTCCGCCGCTGCGGCCATGGCGCCACCAGGACGGCATGGTCCACCCACCCGGCTCGGAGCGTCCCGATCGTCGCCGCACGGACGCTCGGGCGCGAGCCGCGCCGCTGCGTGCGCTCGCCTCAGGGCAGCTCCGACCGCATCGATGCGACCGTGCGGCCGGCACCCCAGTTCGTGGACTCGAGCGCCCGCAGGATCGCCGCGAGGTTGCGGTCTCGGATGCGTTCGAGCTCGCGGATGCCGATGTGGCCGCTCTGCTCGTCGGACTGCGAGGCGATCGTGTCGATCAGCTCGTCGGTGAGCTCGGGGACGTCCATCAGCTTGGTCCACGGCCAGCTCAACGCCTCGCCGAACTGGGCGATGAAGTGGCGCATCCCGCCGAGCCCGCCGGCGATGCGGTACGTGTCGAAGAGCCCCATCTGGGCCCAGCGGAGGCCGAAGCCGAATCGGATCGCGTCGTCGATCTCCGCGGTGGTCGCGACGCCGTCGTGCACGAGCCAGAGCGCTTCTCGCCAGACCGCCTCCAGCAGCCGGTCGGCGACGTGGGCATCGATCTCGGTGCGGACGTGGAGCGGGTGCATGCCGATCGATCGGTACAGCCGCATCGCCCGGTCGATCACCTCGGGTGACGTCGATTCACCGCCGACGACCTCGACGAGCGGCAGGAGGTACACCGGATTGAACGGGTGGCCGACGATCAGTCGCTCGGCGTGGGCCAGCGGTTCGGCCAGCACCGAGGGTCGGAAGCCCGACGTCGACGAGGCGATGATCGCCTCGGGATCGGCGGCCGCATCGACGGTCGCCAGCGTGGCGTGCTTGAGCTCCAACCTTTCGGGCACGCTCTCGATCACGAGGCCGGCGCCATCACACGCCGCCTCGATCGAGTCGCATCGCGTCATCGATCCGATGAGTCCGATCGGCGGTTCGAGCTCGAGCTGCCGCCAGGCCCGCCGCGCGTTGTCGAGGACCTCGACCAACACCTCGTCCGCGTCGTTCGCCGGGTCGTAGGTCGCGACGTCGACGCCCGCCAGTCGCAGCCGGGCCACCCAGCCGGCACCGATCACACCGCAGCCGATCGCCGCGGCCCGTGCGATCTCAGCCACGTCGTGTCAGCTGCAGCTCGTCGCGTACCTCGGCCGGGCCCTTCACGCCGACGCCGATGCCGGTGAGCACCTCGACGGCCCGACCGACAAGGTCGGCGTTGCTGGCCAGCGTGCCGCGCCCGAGATAGAGGTTGTCCTCCAGTCCGACACGGACGTTGCCGCCGGCGATGGCGGCGAGCGCGACGTACTCCATCTGACGGCGACCCAGCGAGAACGCACTCCAGGTCCACGAATCCGGGACGTTGTTGACCATCGCCATGAACGTGTTGAGGTCGGGCGGAGCGCCCCACGGCACGCCCATGCACAGCTGCACCATCGCCGGCTCGTCGATCAGCCCTTGCGCGGCCAGCGACTTCGCCTGCCACAGATGGCCGGTGTCGAACGCCTCGATCTCCGGCCGGACACCGAGCCCTTGGATCTGGCGGGCCATCTCGTGCAGCGTGGCGGTGCTGTTGGTCATGATGTAGTCGCCCTCACCGAAGTTCATCGTGCCGCAGTCGAGCGTGCAGATCTCGGGCTCGAGCCGGCGGACGTGCTCGAGGCGCTCGGTCGCACCGGCGAGGTCGGTGCCGGCCTCGTCGACGGGGAGCGGTCGCTCTGCCGACCCGAACGTGAGGTCGCCGCCCATGCCGGCCGTGAGGTTGATGACGACGTCGACGTCGGACGCCCGGACGCGTTCGACGACCTCGGCGTAGAGGTCGGGCTCACGCGCCGGTGCGCCGGTGATCGGGTCGCGAACGTGGATGTGCACGATCGCCGCGCCGGCGCGAGCCGCATCGAGGCAATCGGCGGCGATCTGCTCGGGCGTGAACGGCACCTTGTCGGACTTGCCGACCGTGTCGCCGCTGCCGGTGACGGCGCAGGTGATGAAGACCGACGTCATGTCGGGACCTCCCGCTGAGTGGTCGGATGGCGACGTGCGAGCACGCGGAGCCGCGAGTACAGGTCGTCGTGGTCGAGGTAGCAGCCACGCAGATGACGAACGCCGGCACCGTCGAACCCGTTGCGGCCGTGCAGGATCCGCCGGTTGTCGAAGGCCACCAGATCGCCGGGCGCGAACTGGTACTCGAGCTGGAACCGCTGGTCGCGGGCCATCTCGGCGAACACCCTCAGCGCCTCGTAGGCGCGGGGGATGTCGGCGCGGTCCATGTGCGGTGCGGTGCGCACCGGGTAGAACGCCCGCAGCGTCAGCGGCTGATGCCGCGACCCCCGGTCGATGATCGGGCCGATCCACCGGTGCTCGGCATCGGGTGACCGGTTCATGAAGGCCCAGTCGAGCTCGGTGAGCGCCGAGTACGCCTCGGGATGCTCGCGGCGGATCGCCTCGGACACCGACCAGCCGTCCGACATGCGCGAGGCGCCGCCGGCCACCGTGTTCTCGAGGCAGTGCAGGAACTGGAACCCCGGCGGGACCTCCCGCGTCGGGAGGTCGGTGTGCTGTCCGAGATCGAGGCCGGTGTTGGCCGTCGAGTCGGGCTCGACCTTCGATTCGACGCTCCAGACGGGCCCGAAGTTGGTCTCGCGGATCGGGCCGATCGCCGATGCGAGGCGGCCGACGAAGTCGGGCGACGTCGGCGTGTCGACGAGGCGGCACAACCCCGACCGCGTGACCTCGATCAAGAACTGCATCATCGCGTCGTCGTCGTGCAAGACGTTCGTGCCGTCCAGCGTCGGCGGCGCGTCGAGATCGCCGGTCGTCCAGGGGACGGGGTCGGGCAGGCCGCCGGCCGGGGCGTGGCGGCCGTCGGCGACGAACCGGAGCCAGCCCGGGTGCACGCGGTTCGTGCGACCATCGGCCCAGCGGAGCTCGACCGCGCCGTCGGGACCGATGGCCGCGTCGACCAGGTCGCCGGGCTGGGGAAGATCGCGCGGCTCGAGCATCGACTCGCGGCTGCTCGGCTCGAGCCCGAAGCCCTCGGCGTTCTCGGCCAGCCACAGCGAGTACGCATCGAGCCGTGCTCCGTCGTCCCATGTCATGGTGACGAACCCGTCGTCGACCGACACCGACGCCGGTGGCCGCCAGTCGTGCTCGTGGAAATCAGGTGTCAGCGGTCGCCGCTCGGGTGCGTTCACCGGCCCCCCTCGGCCGGGCGGCTGGTCCACCCGGGCAGGCGGAACCGTAGCTCAGCCGCGTCGCTGAGATCGCGTCGCAACGACCTCGACCGCGAGGACGACGACGAACGCCGCGACCGCGATCAGCACCGGGATCGCCACGTCGTCGGCCGGACTGCCGAGCTCGGTCGTGTTGGTGCCGTTCGGCCACGGCCAGAGCACCCGGAGCGAGCCGAGCATCAGACCGATCATCGCTGCGATGACGAGATCGTGGTGGTGCTCGAGCAGCCAGTTGAGGACGGTGGAGAACAACGCCAGACCCACGATGCAGCCGATCGCCGTGGCGACGAGCGGGAGCAGGTCCCGGTCGTTGACCGCCCCGAGGACCTCGGTGTACATGCCGATCATGACGAGGATGAACGAGCCGGAGATGCCCGGCAGGATCATGGCGCAGATGGCGAGCGCGCCGGCGAGCAGGAAGACCCACCACGGCTCGGTGACGATCTCCTCGCCGGCGGCCTCGGTCTCCTCGCGAAGACCGAGGATCAGGAACAGCACCAGCCCGACGCCCGTCATCATCGCGAGCTCGGGGGCGGTGACCATCTTGATCAGGCGCCAGGCGACGATGACCGAGCCGGCTACCAGGCCGAAGAACAGGCCGGCCATGCGTACGGGGTGGTCGTGGAGCAGGTCCTCGATGACCGACGACAGGACCGCGATCGCCGCCAGGACGCCGACGAGGAGGGAGATCAGCCACACCCACTCGACCTTGCGCAAGCTGGGCACGAACTCGCTGGTGCGGCCCCTGGTCAGCTCCTTGAGCGCATGGGCGCCGGCATGCACGTTGCGGATCAGTCGCTCGTAGATGCCGAGCACGAGCGCAACGGTGCCGCCGGACACGCCAGGCACGATGTCGGCCGCGCCCATGGCGAACCCGCGCGCGACCTGGGAGGCGGGGGTGGTCAGCGGCACGGTCGGCGAGGCTACCGGCCCGACGCGCTCACCGTCGGGGCAGCAGGGAGGGTGACGTCGAGCAGCTCGCAGTCGGCAGTTGCGTCGGCGAGGCGGTAGGCGACGCCCCCGGGAATCGCCACGCTGTCGCCGTGACCGAGCACGGTCCCATCGGCACGGTCGGTCTCGACGCCGAGCGAACCCCGCAGGACGACGAGGAACGTGAGCTCGGCGTCGTGGACGATCTTCCCGCCCGTGCCCCTGGGGCCGTCGCCTGCCGCCGCCGGTCGTGCCACCCGCGCGCCCGCCAGCCCGGCGGTGGCATCGCCGATGCCGGTGTCGCGCGCCTCCCAGCCGTCGAGGCGCCACGGGTGGTAGCTCGCATCGGCCGCGATGTGCCGCACGAAGCGCTGACCGCCGAAGTCTCGCCCGGCGTCGACGCGGTCGTTCGGGAGCGGCAGGGACCAGTCGGCGATCGTCTCGTGTTCGGCCGGACACCCGATCTCGATCACCTCGAGGCCGGCCGAGCTCTCGAGCACGCGATGACGGATCTCGGGCGGCTGCAGCACGCAGTCGCCCGCATGCATCACGAACGGCTCGCCCTGGTCCTCGTACACGACCTTCACCCACCCGGCCTTCACGAAGATCAACTGGAACCGGATCTTGTGGAAGTGGACGTAGTCGGGCACGGGGCCGGCTTCGGGGATCGTGATGTGCGACGCGATGAAGCGGCCGCCCCACCGATCGGGGATCAGATCCCGGTAGCGCATCCCGGCGCGACCGACGCCGGACTCGCCGTCGTTGCGGGAGATCGTGAGGGACGGACGGTTCTCGGGCAGAGTGACGGTCGTCGTCGCCGGCCTGAACTCGATCTGCGTGCCGCCGGGCAGCGAGACGCCTCCCGCTCGGTCATCGGTCAGCACGTGGATCATGAGCGGGTCGACGCGCACGTCGGCGACGCGCCGCTCGAGTCGCAGTCGCGTCCCGTGTGCCGAGATCACGGCAGTCGAGGGCGAGTCGGCCGGGAAGATGGCGTCGATGCGGAAGCCCAGCTCACCGGTCAGCGCGTCGAGGTCGGCGTCGAACTCGTGGGTCGGCACGACGACGTGGACGTCCGCGATCATGGCGGCAACCTACCGCCCGCTGGTCATCGCCCCCAGTAGCCGCGCATGCCGGGGATGTGCCGGCGGATGAGGCCGTGCTCGCCGAGCGTCACCACGTGGACGGTCTGCAGCAGGCCGTTGTCGGTGTCGACGAGGGCGTCCCACATCAACACGTCGTCGTGTTCTCGCAGCTGGTCGACCGATCGCAGCGCGAACCCCGGGTGCTGGGCGAGGAAGGTCCGGAAGTACCCGCCGATCTCGTCGGGAGTACCGGCGACACCGTCGTACCTCACGATCTCGGCGCCCGGTTCGTACATCGCCACGACGCCGTCGATGTCGCCGGCCCCGAGGAGCTGGTAGTAGCGATCCAGGAAGTCCCGACCGGTGCTCACGGCGTCAGCGTAGGCCGGGGTGGTCCCGCCGACACGGAGCGGAGCGACGGGGCACGGCACGGGCGTGGACGACTTCGCGAACTTTCTGCGAGATCGCGCCGGCGGCGTGCTCTTGGCCGGTGTCCGACACGACACCAGACCAGGAGGATCCACCATGTTCACCAGCCGCCGCTTCAACGTCATCGCTGCCACCGCCATCGCCGGGGCGATCGGCACGGTCGGCATCGTCGCCGCCGGCTCGTCCGGGTCGACGACCAGCTCGTCGCCTGCCTCGGCCGCGCCGAGCCCCACACCGGACGGACCGACGGCCCCGGCACCGACCGAACCGGTGGCCACCACCCCCGCTGCGACGACCGCCGCAACGACGCCGGCTGCATCGGCGACCGCCGGGGAGGCAGCTCCGACGGCGGCGCCCGGCGCGACGGATGCTGCGCCGGCTGCGAAGGATGGTGCCTCGGCGACGCCGTCCACCGCGTCGGAGCCGTCGAACCCGGACACCGAGCCCGCCGACCCCGAGCGGCCCGCACCGGGCGAGCCGGGCGTCGTCGACGGCGAGGAGGGCACGACCGACCCGCCGCCACCCCCGCCGCCTCCTCCGCCGAGTGACCTCATCGAGCTCGCCTCGGTGCCGAAGCCACCGCCGCCCCTTCCGCCGATTCCGGGCCCGGTCGACCTGGTCACGCTGCCGATGGACCCGGGCCCCGGACCGATCGACGATTACGCCGCCCCGGTCGACCCGACGCCCTGGAACGTCGGAACCGACTTCCAGGTCGTGGCGATCCCGGGGTACCTCGGTGACTTCTCGAGCGGCTACTCCGGCTGCCAGCTCGAGTGCGTCACGACCGCACTGCTCAGCTCGAACCCGGTGAACCCGAACGTCCAGCTCGACGCCACGACGACGGTGCCCGTGCACTTCGAGGTCGAGGTCAACGAGACGTACGGCGACTGGGGCAAGCACTTCAACAACCCCGGCTACGACACCGAGTGGTCGACCACGCTCGGGCCACTCCAGCCCGACACGACCTACGACCTGACCCTGATCGCCATCGACCAGGACGGTCACTCGAAGGTGTACGAGCACCAGTTCACGACCGTGGCGATCATCGACGGATTCGCCAGCAACGCGAAGGGCTGCGCGCTCGCCTGCATCACCGAGGGCACCGTCGAGATCGACGGCGCACCCAACGACGTCGAGGTTCACGTGAAGACCAACACCCCCGCCGCGCTGCAGGTGTGGTTGTCGACGTTCGAGCCGACCTGGGTCGACGACCCCGACGCCAAGCCGGCGTACGACCCGGTCCACGAGAGCGACACCCCGTCGACCAGCACCACCTTCGACGTGAAGGACCTCGAGTACGCCACGCTCTACCACGTGGTCGCCCGGGCCCACGACGACCACGGTGACCACTACCGGGTCGGCACGTTCCAGACCGGCGCCGAGCCGCAGGTCGACGTGCTCGTCACGTTCGAGGAGATCACGGTCACCCACGACGGCGACGAGGGCGACAGCAACCGCGGTGAGATCCGGTTCAGCTGGGGCTTCGACGGCACCGGCATCGGCGGCCGCAGCGAGCAGAAGATGCACCCCGGCAAGGTCTCGATCGACGGTAGCAACGCCAAGTGGTTCCGGTTCGACCCGACGGCCGAGTCGATCCCGAATCCCACGATCGGTGCCCACGAGCGTGACTGGGACGGCCTGATCGAGTGGTGCAGCTACGGCTGGGGCCCCGGCGTCGAGCCGAGCTACGTGGCCGACTGCGACATGAAGACCAACGTCGCCCACCACGGCGGCCCGGTCAGCCTGGAGCAGATCGAGGCGTTCCCGCCCTGCAGCCAGTTCGGCGTCGACGCCGGCGCCGGTGCCCGCTGCGCCGCCCTCGGCAGCTCGGTGTTCGGCACCCGTGACCCCGACTACGTGCACTTCAGCGCCGTCGTGTCGTTCGTCGTGCACGACTGATCCACACCCCACCCCTGGCGGGAACCGGCGGGACGGGAGGACGGCCTTGCAGCCGTCCTCCCGTCGTCGCGCCCGGATGCCGCAACTCGACGCCGCCGCCCGAGCGTGCGGTCGGCTACCCGGTCACGTCACGACCCTGCGTCCCGCCCTGACCGCTGCGGTGAAGCCAGGGGAGGGCAACGTTGGCGGCGATCAGTAGTCGATGCCGCGCTTGGCGCGGATCCCCTGCTGGTAGGCGTGCTTCACCTCGGTCATCTCGGTGACCGTGTCGGCGATGGCGACGATCTCCGCGGGAGCGTCGCGGCCCGTGACGATGACGTTGACATGGCGCGGCCGGCTGGTGATCGTGTCGACGACGTCCTGCTGGTCGATCCAACCCCAGGTGCAGAGGTAGGTGAGCTCGTCGAGGATCACCAGATCGTGCTCGCCGGCCTCGATCAAGCGCTTCGCTGCGGTCCAGCCCTCCCGCGCATGCGCCCGGTCGTCGTCGAGGTTGTCGGAGTCCCACGTGAACCCGTCGCCGAACGCGTGCCAGTCGACGCCGAGCTTCCGTCCGATCGCCTCCTCGCCGACCTTCCACTCGCTCGACTTGATGAACTGTGCGACGGCGACGTTCCAGTCGGCAGCGAGCGCCCGGATCATGACGCCGAACGCCGCTGAGCTCTTGCCCTTGCCGTTGCCGGTGTTGACCAGCACGAGCGAGTCGGCCGAGCGCAGACCGTCGGGTCGCGGGTCGTCGGTGAGTGCCTCGGTCGTGGGTGTCGTCGCGTCGTCGCTCATCAGGCGGCGCAGCCTATTGGACTGTCGGCGAACCCAGGCGACCGTGTAGAGTCTGCGACCGCACGGTTCGGTGCGAAGTCCGGTGAGATCCCGGCGCTGTCCCGCAACGGTGGTTCCAGATTCGGTCTGGACGAGCCCGGTCGACCCGCTCCGCGCGCGAAACCCAGACCCTCGAGGCAAGGGCGGTTCGCAGGCCGGTGTCCGGCCGAACGACCCACTTGTCCTCCCACCCGTGGAGGAGACATCCATGCGCAGACTCCCGCTGTTCGCCGGCCTGCTGGCGGCCGGACTGCTCGCCGCCGCGTGCGGCGACGACGCCACCGACGAGGCGGCCGCGTCCGCCACCACCCAGCCCGCCGTCGTCGCAGACGAACCCGTCGAGGACACCGACGAGGCGGCCACACCCGACGAGGCGCCCGCCGACGAGCAGCCGGCGCGTGATGCGCCGAGCACGATCATCTCGCTGTCGCCGACGGCGACCGAGATGCTCTACGCGATCGGTGCCGGCGACCAGGTGCTCGCCGTCGACGACTTCTCGAACTACCCGCCCGAGGCGGCGGCGAAGATGCAGGGGCTCAGCGGCTTCGAACCGAACGTCGAGGCGATCGCCGGGCTCGAGCCGGACCTCGTCGTCACCGACGGCACCAACCCGGACCTGCTCGGACAGCTCGACACGCTCGGCATCGACCGCTGGGAGGGACCCGCCGCCAGCACGTTCGACGACGTGTACGACCAGATCGAGCAGCTCGGCGCCGCGACGGGCCGCGCCGACGAGGCTGCCGAGCTGGTCGGGCAGATGCAGAGCGAGGTCGACGCGGTGATCGCCGGCCTGCCGGCGCTCGACGAGCCGCTCACCTACTACCACGAGCTCGACAGCACGTTCTTCACGGTCTCGTCCGAGACGTTCATCGGGGCGGTCTACGACGAGATGGGGCTGGTGAACATCGTCGACCTCTCCGGCGAGGACCTGGGCTTCTACCCGCAGCTGAGCGCCGAGTTCGTCATCGACTCGAATCCCGACCTGATCTTCCTCGCGTGCACCAAGTACTGCGGCGAGACGGCCGACACGGTCGCCGAGCGACCGGGGTGGGACGCGATCGATGCACTCGCGAACGGCGGCGTCATCGAGATGGACGACGACATCGCCTCCCGCTGGGGGCCGCGCATCGTCGACTACCTGCAGGCCGCCGGCGACGCGGTCGGTGTCGTCGCCGAGGGCTGAGCAGGCAGCGCCGTGCACGACGAGCAGCGCCGCGAGCGGAGGCGGGGAGCCGGCTGGTACGTGACCGCGGCGCTCGTCACGGTTGCAGCGGTGCTCCTCGGCGCAATGATCGGACCGGCGGGGCCGACGTGGTGGCGGGTGCCGCTGGCCCTGCTCGATCACCTCCCGCTGATCTCGATCGACAGCGGCGTGTCCGATCGCGAGTGGTCGATCATCTGGGACATCCGGATGCCGCGCGTCGTGCTGGCCGGCCTGGTCGGCGCCATGCTGTCGGTGGGCGGTGCGAGCTACCAGGGCGTGTTCCGCAACCCGCTCGTCGACCCGTACCTCCTCGGTGCCGCCGCCGGTGCAGGGCTCGGCGCGACCCTGATGATCGCCACGTGGGGCGACGTCGGCTCGGGATGGCCGATCGATCCGGTCCCTGCGGTTGCCTTCGTGTTCGCGCTCGGCGCCGTCGCGGTGACCTACCTCGTCGGGGCGTCGTTCGGTGGGCTGCGTTCGACGGCGACCCTGGTGTTGGCGGGTGTGGCGATGGTCTCGTTGCTCACCGCCGTGCAGACGTTCGTGCTGCAGCGCAACACCGAAGTCGTCCGTGAGGTCTACAACTGGATCCTCGGCCGCGTGTCGACGGCGACGTGGGCGGACGTCCGGCTCGTGCTGCCGTACGTCACGATCAGCTGCGTCGTGCTGTTCCTGCACCGCCGCCACCTCGACCTGCTGCGGGTGGGCGACGACGAGGCCATCACGCTCGGCGTGCCGGTCACCCGCGTGCGCCTGATCGTCGTGATCGCAGCGACGCTCGGCACGGCGGCGGTCGTGGCGGTGAGCGGTCTCATCGGCTTCGTCGGTCTGGTCGTGCCGCACATCGTGCGGCTGATCGCCGGCGCGGGATACCGGCGCCTGCTGCCCCTGACGATCGCGTTCGGCGCCGCGTTCCTCATCATCGCCGACATCCCCGGCCGGATGTTGACCGCGCCGGCCGAGCTCCCGATCGGCGTCGTGACGGCGTTCGTCGGGGCACCGTTCTTCATCGTGCTCCTGCGGACCAGGGATCTGACCCGATGAGCTCGATCGAGTTCCGCGGCCTGTCGGTGACGTACGGCAAGCGCGTCGCGGTCCAGCCGTTCGACGACGTGGTCCGGTCCGGCGAATGGCTCGGCCTGATCGGGCCGAACGGGGCCGGGAAGTCGTCGCTGCTCAAGTCGGCGGTCGGGATCGGCCCGTCCGCCGGCGACGTACTCGTCGACGGAGCATCGTTGTCCCTTCGCTCGCGCTCGCGGCGCGCGGCGCTCGTCGCCTACGTGCCGCAGGACCCGTTGATGCCCGCGGACATGACCGGCTTCGAGTACGCGCTTCTCGGCCGCGCGCCGTACGTCGGCTACTTCGGGACCGAGAGCCGCCACGACCGGGCCATGGTGCACGGAGTGCTCGAGCGGCTGGCATTGAGTGAGTTCGCAGACCGGCGGTTGGGCGAGCTCAGCGGCGGTGAGCGGCAGCGCCTGCTGCTCGCCCGGGCGCTCGCCACCGAGGCCCCGATCCTGCTGCTCGACGAGCCGACCAGCGCCCTCGACATCGGCCATCAGCAGCAGTCGCTCGAGCTCGTCGCCCGCCTGCGCGACGACCATGGGCTGACGGTCATCTCTGCCATGCACGACCTCACCCTCGCCGGGATGTACAGCGACCGCCTGGCGCTGCTGTACGAGGGGAGCGTGGTCGCGAGCGGCGATCCCGTCGACGTGCTGCGGCCCGAGACGCTCGCCGAGTTCTACGGCGTCCGGGTCACGGTGCACCACGAACCCGACGGCACCGTGGTCGTCATCCCGCGCCGAGAAACCCTCGCCTGACCGCCGTCCGCGGGCCGTACCGTGGAGCCGTGGACGTCGACGTGGCCGCCGCGAGCCGGTTCCTCGGCGAGCTGTTCGACGAGCCGATCGTCGCCGAGCCGGCCGGGGCGGGCATGTGGTCGCGCTGCTTCGGGTTCGAGCACGACGGCGCACGGCTCGTCGTGCGGTTCGGCCGGCACCGCGACGATTTCGAGTGCGACCGGTTCGCGGCGCGGTTCGCTCGTCCCGGCCTGCCGATTCCTCGGGTCCACGCCGTCGGCGAGGCGCCCCGCGGCTGGTACGCGATCTCCGACCGGGCCGACGGCCGAGCGCTCGAAGACGTCCCGACCGACCAGTGGCGTCGCCTGGTGCCGGCAGTCGCCGGCGCGTTGGCGGCGATGCGCACGATCGAGCCACCCGAAGGGTGGGGCGGCTGGACGCCTGCCGGGACCGGCGAGTTCGGCGGCTGGCGGTCGTTCCTGCTGTCGGTCGCCGAGGACGGCGACGACGAGCGTCAGCAGGGCCAGCTGGCGAGCGTCGAAGCGCATCCGGACGGCGCCGCCTGCTTTCGCTGGGGCTTGTCGCTGCTCGACGAGACCGCCAGGGACGACGTGCCGCGATCGGTGCTCCACGTCGACCTGATCAACCGCAACGTCCACGTCGCCGGCGACAGGATCACCGGGATCTTCGACTGGGGCTGCGGCTGCTACGGCGACCCCCTCTACGAGCTCGCCTGGTTCGACTTCTGGTCGCCGTGGCACCCGAACCTCGACGTCGATCTGCTGCTCGAGACGACCGACCTGCCGCTCGGGAGCGACCGGCACCTCGCCTGCGTCGTCCACATCGGGCTGGCGCACCTCGCCTACAACGCGCACCACGGCACCGCGCAGGCCGTGACGGAGACCGCTGACCGACTGCGCGCCGTCGTCGCGCGATTCGGCTGATCGCCCGGCCGTAGCGCGATTCGGGAGGGGTACCGGAGGCCCTGTTCGCCGCCGGGGCCCGAGGCGTATCGTCGAAGGCGGAGAGGAGGTTCCCCCATGCGTACCTCTCGTTCTTCCACGGCGCAGTGCGCCCGCCGGGCGATCGGGCTGACGGCGGTCGCACTTGTGGCTGTCGCCCCGGTGGCATGCAGCGACGACGACGGCGGCCCGGGCCCCGCCGAGGAACCCGGACCTGCCGAGGAGCCCGGCCCAGGGGGCGACATCGGCCCGGGGGATGACATCGGCCCGGGAGACGACGTCGGCCCAGGAGGCTGAGACGCCGCAGACGGGCCTGCGTCGTGGTCAACCGACCACGGTGACCACGATGACGCCGGCCAGGACGAGCCCGCTGGCGACGTACTCGCTGCGCGTGTGCCGCTCGCCGAGGTGCAGCCGGGCGAGCGCGAAGGCGATCAGGAGCTCGACCTGACCGAGCGTGCGGACCTTGGCCGCGCTCTCGAGCGTGAACGCCCAGGCCCACCCGATCGAGCCGAGCAGGCTGAAGACCCCGACCCACGTCGCCGGCCAACGCGCGGCGAGCACGGCGCGGATCTCGGCCGGCTCGGTCGCCGCGAGCCAGGCGAGGTTGATCGCCGTCTGGACACCGAGCAGCACCGTGAGCGTGAACACGGCCCGGTCGAACGAGGGCGCGCCGGTGAGGCTGCGCGAGGCCGCACCGATCCCGATCGCGGCGATCGCGAAGCCTGCGCCGGCGACGAGGCCCATGAGTGCCGCCGGATCCCCGGCACGTCGGAGCAGCGAGGTCAGGTCACCCTTCGCAGCGAGCGCAGCGACCCCGATGCTGACCAGCACGGCGCCTGGCCAGCCGAGCGGGGCGAGGCCGGTCCCCACGCCGATCAGGCCGAGCGTGGCGACGATCAGCACCTCGGACTTCGAGTAGACGGTGCCGATCGCGAAGTCGCGGAGCTTGAACGATCGGAGCAGCGCGACGGTGGCGACGATCTGTGAGACGCCGGCCGCGGCGACGATCCACCAGAACCGTCCGGGAACATCGGGCACGTCGCGCCCGGCGAGTCCGAACAGGGCGGCGCTCAGCAGCACCGCGAGCGGGAGCCCGTACGCGTAGCGGACGAAGCCGGCGGCGTTGGTGCCGAGCACCGAGCGCAGCTCGTGCTGGCGGGAGGTGCGCAGGATCTGGAAGGTGGCGGCGGCGAGCGTGATCGGAATCCACATGGCGTCTCGACATTCGGGATGAGCGACCCGATGTGTGAGACGACCATAGCTCGTCCGTTCGATGGGCGACCGATGCCTCGGCGATGCCGCCGCACTCGGGCGGGCGGCGGCATCGCGCCGTGATCATGGGGTCATCACGCGGCGATCGGTTCGGCCTCGGCGACGTCGCTGCCGCCGAGCTCGACCATCCCGTCCCAGGCGGTGACATCGCCGTAGCGGGTCTTGTAGAGGCCGCTGCCCTCGAGCCATGCCTGGCCGCGCCCGTGGGCGAACAGCTCGACGTCGCCGTCGACGATGACGGAGAAGTCGCTGCCGCGCACGTACACGCCGCCGGTGAAGTCGCTCAGGATCACCTCGGTGTCGGCCTCGGCCTCGGCGGGTGCCCCGTCGCGGTCGTCGACACCGCGGACGACGAAGCGCATGTCGCCGGCCCGGTCGGTGAGGATGACGTCGCCGTCCGCTCGGAGGCGGATCCAGCCGCCCATGTCGATCTCGACGTCGCCGGTGCCCTTGGCCGCCAGCGAGCCGCGTCCCTCGACCGTCGGATCACCGGTCGATTCGTCGGACTGCGCAGCGGCGAGCCCGGCGGGGGCCAGGACGGCTCCGACGGTCAGTGCCAGTGCTGAGATGAGCAGTTTCTTCATGGTGGATTCCCTTTCTGCGGTGGTATCCACACGATGAGCCGCGCAGGTGAGACCGCCCCAGGACATGGGTAAGGTCGAGACGCGAGTCCGGTAAGGATGATCAGGAGCCCGACCATGTCACGGGGAGTGGCACACCACCCGGAACCGCGACCGGCAGATGCGGCG
>JAAUYD010099939.1_pt1 | contig 26780 bp, 6 predicted proteins | sample 7278101 | NCBI WGS metagenome assembly JAAUYD01 (sample SAMN14350128, study PRJNA611818) | marine sediment metagenome | isolation source: surface marine sediment (0.6m) | place: French Polynesia: Moorea | collected 2018-08
CGCTCGATAAGAACGATCAAGACGCCGTCATCAGACTCATAGACGCCATGATCGCAAAAAAGAAAATGAAAGATGTCGTCGGCGGATAGCTCTGTTTACGGTTAAACCATTGGCAGAAATAGTCACCTTTTTATTTTTTTTGCTCCGTCCCCATATTTTTCGAAAGGCTCTACAGGATTTTCTAGATCAATACTGGTATGCGTCGGGCATGTGGCAGCGGGGTGTCCGAACCGTTGAATTCCCCCTGGGTTCTTTCAAGCCACCTGATATCCGGGCCGCGGCCTAGCAGCAAGCTACCTTTCAAATTCCAGTCTAACAGCACCGGTGCGTCCAAATATCAACCAAATAGCTCACATATCCATCTTTTCTAGTTTTTGATCCTATCTTTGCTGACTTTGATGACAACGAACTGGGATCGGCATCTCGTATCCCGCTTAAAATTGCTTCTTTTGCTCGATCCAACCGCTTCTTGAACTGGAAAGATAATTAACTCAGAGGCAGGTGCTCAGGGTAAAACTTCCGATGTTCCAAGGTCCATCCCTGTGGGTGACCCAGGGTGACCCATCACTTCCGATGATTCGAGGTCCGTCCCCCTTTTTGTCCCCCTTTTTGTCCCCCTTTTTGTCCTTGACAGGAATGGTCACCTTTTTATTTTTTTAGCTCCGTCCCCATATTTTAACCAGGGCCAATCCACATAAAACTCAATTGGACAAGGCTATGAATAACAAGTCATGGGGCCTCGCCCCGGCTACTCTTTTCGGAAGAAGCGTCCTTGATTTCATCAACAATCCGTTTTACGGGTCCACCACTGCCTACCAGTTTTGAACACAGATCGACTCCTCCATCTTCGTCTCGACATAAGTCCTTTATATCGACAATCTCTTTGGGGGGGCCGTGCGCTTCGATGATTACGCCAGGACATAAATCGACTTTTCCATTTTCGTCCCAGCACATGTAGCCTGGTGGATACCTGCCGGAATGAGGCTTCGACCATAACACCGTGCCCTGGTCGTACTCGATCTCCTGCTTCTTCTGGCCGTTCTCGTGCCAGTATGTTCTTTTTCCATGAAGCATGACATTGGCATTCAAGTGATTTTCCCCTTCTGTTCTCTTCTGCCCATTTAGATACCAAGTGGCAAAGTACCCACGGTATTTACCTGTCTCATCATCACGGCAATATTCCGACACCTTCCGTATCAGATATTCTCTCTTCACCTCCAAAGAAGTTCCCGGTGGACACTTGTCTTCGCCGCAAGAAAACGGACCGAGCAGGCAATACAGTGCTAAAACCAATGTCGTTGTGTTTCTCATCTTTCCTCCTCAATAGCCCTGAAACTCAACAAATTGGTTTGAACCATGCACCATGAAGCTTCGGATATTCCGGCCCGCAAAGGCATCTATCCTTAGATCATGCCTCATGTCACCAATGGATGGATTATGGGGATTCACTGTTTGAACCGCAGCACCGTTATCTACAAAGTAGTCGCCATGCTTTAACGGATGAGTGTGAGCTTCTCCTATGATTGTGATATTTGAATTTCCCAAATAGTCATCAGTCGTCGAAGGAAGGTGTACTGAGCCTCCTTCTGTGCCTCCAAAAAACAAATCGCCATGAATCGTACGACCACTTTGTCCTGTCGACGGATCGGTAGGCTTTCGATAAAAGATAGCGCCGACCTCACGGAAGTTCTTGAACTCCTTGCCCACCGGCGTCGGCCCAAACAATCCGTCCTCCATGACGTATCTTGTCTGGCTCGTTCCGTCGGTGGAAAGTCGGTCCATATAGTTGAGAGCCCCTTGCATGGAGTCGAATTTCTTGGTCTGACCGTCCCAATGAAGCTCTACCGGACCATGAGGTAGGTCCTTCGGATCAACAGCATCCCAAGTTCCATGTACACCCTGTTGCGCTTCTCCGCCGGAGGTGGGAGTATTTAGGTCTCCCCCCTCTGTACCTTCTGCATCTACTCCTCCGGCTTTGATTGCCTTAACTTCTTCTCCTATCGCGCCACCAGCGTAGCTGGCTGCGTAGCTTATTGATGTCGTTAGGAGTATTTCATCCCAGTTGTCCTCGGTCAAGGTTCCGGTTGCTGCGGCGGCTCCGTAGGCTAGCCCTACACTCACGGCGTACCCGGCTATTGCTGAGACTGCCCTACCCATTTGCGAGAAGCCAGCGCCAAGTCCGGCTCCGATGACAGAACTGCCAAAAGAGATGCCGGCTGATAACAATGCCTGCTTGACCGAGGCGCCGGCAATCCTCGCCTGGGCGTAGCCAATGCCTGCTGCTACGGCTCCCGCTGCTACCGAACCAACTAATCCCGCAGCAATAGCCGATGTACCTGCAGCAGCGGCAACTGCTGACAGGTTGGCCCCTGCTGTTACTGCGGCAGCACCTGCCCAGCCTCCTGCGGCAAGTCCACTTGCAGCACCTGCCGTTGCAGCGACGACTGCTCCTACTGCCGCACCTATTGCCGCTCCTACAAGGGCGCCTTTTATCCCCTTTCCACTTGCTAGTCCGCTCACAAAGCCGGTGACCGCCCCTACCGCGGCTCCAATCACTATGTGTATCCACTTCCCGTCCGGGTCTATGGCGATGTACGGGCTGTTGGCTCCGTACTGGAAGTAGTTCAGTACGCCGCCTTCGTGGACGACCGGTGGGTCTGGGCTTAGCCATCGGCCTAGGTAGCTGGAGTAGTATCTGGCTCCGAAGTAGTGGAGGCCTACGGCTTGGTCTTCTTCTTTTCCTGTGAACCCGTACGGCTCTTCGGTGTTGTCGTATTGCTCGTCTCCGTTCTTCCAGCCACTTTCGTCTGCTCCGTAGGCGTAGTGGGTTCTCCACTCCACTAGGTTTTCATTGTTGTAGTCGATCACCGCGCTGGTCGAGCCCAGGTGGTTGTTGAAGCTCAGGAATAGCTGGGGCGGGTCGAAGGTCCCGGTAGTGTCGTTGTACTTGGCCTGTATTCTTAGCCCCGCGTACTTGACGTTCCTGGTGCCGTCTATCTCGTCGAACCTGTATCGTCCCAAATCAGCGGTATTGTTCCAGATGTTGGGTAGCGCTTGGTTGATGGATACTTCGTTGTTGCTGTTGTCTTGGTCGATCAGGCTGACTTGGCGCCTTTCGTACCCGCCGAGGTAGAGGTCCTGCCGAATGTTGTCGAGCTGACCGCTCAAGACGTCGGATTTTTCACGTATGACCCTGGCTCCGCTTGCGTCGTAAATATAGGCCATGGTGATCTCTGGGGTGCCTGTCTGGGGGCTACCCAAAAACCTAGTGGCCCCTTCGAGCTGGCCCCGGGAGTTCCAGAAGTATTCGTAGCTCACGTAACTGGCGTCCACCCTTGGCCGGTAGTTCAATTCACCTGGCGTGCCCTCTTCGTAGTCCACGCCAGGGCAATAGCTGTTGTCATCGTCATCTTCGCTGTTAGTGGCAAAGTAGATGTTTGGGTCCCACGGCTTTTCCTCGAAGTTACAGGAGGTGCAGCCCGTACGGACGTGCTGGCGTTTCATTCTACCTGCGGCGTCGTACTCGACCCACACACATGTACCTCTTCCATGACCCGGACCGATGTCGGGATTGTTCGGGTCCACGTTGGTGCTAAAGTACAGGGCGTCTGGGATGTAGCACGTGCCTGGGGGCGGCAAGTTGTGGTTCTCTGCCAGCCAATCCATGCTGCAGCCACCTGCCTGGTTGAGCTGAAATCCGTTTACGATGTTCTGACCCAGGGCCCGGCCCGGGCTGTCGGGATCGGGGATATTGGCCCCGTGTTCTTCCCAACTGGTCATGGAGCCCCGCTGGTCAAATTGCCAGCTCAACTCTTTGACTCGCGATGGCCCCAGGGAGCCGTCCGGAAGTCTGGGATAATCAAACCCGGTCTCGTCGCCGGTGAGATCGTTGATGTAGGTCCGCTCCTCGCCGACTAGCTGGTACTGGGTGTCGTAATAGAGCCAGGCATCAGATGGGGACACACCCAAGGGCCACCCACTGGCTGTGGACGTCACGTCCACGGGCGTGTTGGGCTCGGTCCCGTCGTTCCACGCGCCACTGCCCGGCGCGGGCAAGTTGGCATCCATGTCCCCACTTGGGAAGTTGGGATAGGTCGCACCTAGGCTCTGCCCGATGTGCAGGCTCGGGTGCATCACCCGGGTGTCTTCGTAGGCAAAGGACGGATTCGCACTCGGCCCCCTACCCCGCCAATCCACAACGCCTTCCAACTTGCCAATGACGTCGTACGCATAGCCAAACGCCATTAGGGTGGCACCACTGGCTCCGGTCTGCACGTGGGGTGCGTCTTTTTGATGCACCACCGTGCTCATGGGCTGGTGGGTCACTGGGTCGTACCCGGTCCACGTCACAATTTGAGCCCCGACCTGTAGGTCGTCATCTCCGTATTCAGTCCGCTCGGTCTGACCCAGGTAGTTGGTCTTTACCCGCTTGATGACCTGACGGTCGTTCCAATAGGTGCTGCGCATGGTCCCGTCTGCATGGTACCTGGCTGTTGATTGGTCCCCGTCCGGATCTGTGGTGTATTCGAGTCGCCCGGCATGGTCGGTCAGGGTCTGGGTGTGGTAGAGGCGGTTCTCTGGATACACCACGCGCCAGGATTCGGAAAAGCTGCCGTGGTTGGCTGCGGAAACAGTCACGCCCGTACGGTCCTTTACCGCTATTAGTCGACCGATCTCAACCGGGTAGTCATCGGGATAGGTACCCCATTCACTGACTTGGTCGAGCCCGAGGACCGTATTGCCTGGATATTGGTCGTAAAAATACTCGGCCTCCAGCTCGAATTCCGTTTGATGTGCCCCACGGTACAGCTCTCGCCTGAGCCTACCTGCCGGGTCGTATTCGTACAGGGACTGGTCGCCGGTGGGGCTGGTTGTACCGATAAGCTCGCCCAGGTCGTTGTAGTCGTAGGTCCACTTACCAAAGTTGAGGTCCAGGTTGACGCGCATCCTGCCCAAGGAATCAGACAGCTGCTTGCGCGCGATACTCACCCCGTTTTCTTCCTGGATGGTGGTTACTGCTCCCAGGCCGTATTCGGCCCGCGTGATCTTCTCGATAATATCGCCCTGGCAGTTCACTCCGTTTTCATCCACAGGCCGATGTCTGGAGATGGTATAGACCGTGCGGCCCAGACCGTCTACTCGCTGGGTTGAATGGGTACCGATATGGCATGGATCTGTCAGGTCCAGGTGGTCGTGGGCATGCCCCACGTCCAGGCCGTACTCGGTCTGACTCAGCACGTACCCGTCCACTGCCTTGGGATGGCTCGACGGGGTGTACGCCATTATCGGCTGACCATGCGCGTCGAATTCCTGGTACGCGCAGTTCAGGGTCTTGGACTGTAGGCCGAACAGGGCGCTTACATTCCCGAACACTGGCCCGTCGATAGGCACGGGTTCGCACGATCGAATGGCCGCGCCTTTGGCATTGCGCTCGGTATACCCGCTAATTACCCAAGGATAGGCCGCGCTCTCACCTTCTACCTGGTTTAGCACCTCGTCGCCCTTGGTTATCGTGGCAAACGGCCGGCCCATGGCGTCCACATAGGTGTATAGCTTTGCGTCAAAGCTGCCTAGCCCCACGGTGTGATTGTAGAAGCCATCGTACTCAGATTCGCAGATTCGGCTCTTTGTATTAATGAGGGTCTCCATAAAGGGCATGGGCGCGGTGTCGTAGTGATAGAATACCTTTTTTATCGGCTCGACCTGGCACAGCTTTCCTGTGTCGGGATTGGGACCGTAGGCTTCTTGGAACCGACCCAAATCGTCGTACACCACCTTACCCTCAGCCCCGTCAAAGCTCACCAGGTCTGTTATTTGGGCAAACCCCGCATCCCATGTTGCTGTGGCCGTGAACGTCTGCACCGGCAAGCTCGTATCGTGTATCCGCAGCCGCTCCTGTCGAATATAGGCCGAGTAGTGCTCATCTCCGGACACGGCATAGACATTCTCGCTGCTCGTCAGGCACATATCCCGACTGTCACTGTGGCAGTCTCCTTGGCACCGACTCCAGGAGCGCTCTTCTTGGCCGTAGTCGTTGAAGTCCTTGAACGTACAGTATTCAGACGGTGTGGCCGAAACCTGATGGCCCCCGTTCCCGTCTGGCACCACGTCCCAGTATGTGATGATGCTTGTATCCAATTCTCCGTAGGCGTTGTAGGTCTTCTGTAGCCAGTTAAGTCTGGTATCGGGTGCCAGCCAGTTGCCATTGCAGTCCCCGGTGTTCCCGTTCTGCGGGCCCGGGCCTGTGCTCCAGGACTCGGTCTGCGTGTGTACCCACGTGGCTGAGTTGAACGCGTACACAAAGTAATTGCTGTTCCCATCGCAATCCGCGTATTCGTACGGATACCCCGCTGCATACGGATGAAACCCGCCGTTGTGCGCCTCGGTAGGATACCCGTGGCTGTTTACAACGTTGGTCCCCACTATCCGGTGGAGCTTGCCGACTGCCGCGGCTGTTCGGTAGGTGTCCTGAATAGCTCCAAAATCATACTCAGTGCCAGTGAGGGTTACTGCATTGTACGTCTCGTCGAACCCATCTCCCTGGTCCTTACTCAGGTCGTACTTATAGACCCGCCCTGCGTTGGGAACGACCGCTGCCACGGTTCGATCGTCGTCAGGATCGTTGCTATCAAACAGATGAAAAACATCTATCTCGCTCACCGTGGCGGATATCACCTTGCCTGTACACGGCGAGTACACGTCTGACTTGAGGGATGCGCCGGTCAGGCCCAACAATGGGTTGTCCCGGTGTTGCTGGTGCGAGCACGCCTCGGACTCCGGCCCCCATGTTTCAGGCCAATTCTCGTTTTCCGGCGGCTCTGTGCATTCGGGCCGGATGCCCTGATGGAACCAGTTGCGACTTACGATAGGCGCCTCGCCTCGGGCGATGGCCTGGGGCGTGCACAGGCTCGGGTCCATGACCCCGTTTCCATCTGCATCCCGCTCCCGGTCCCATGCCTCGCCGTAGCCAAATCCCTTGAACTCGGCTTCTGGGCCGTCATAGTACGGGTCCCGATATAAATACTCCTGGGTGTACTCACCCCGGGTACCGCCGATGGCGTCCAGGTTGTCCGTGGTCGTTACCTTGCGGATCACGGTCATGGGCATGGGCGCGGTGGATTCCCAGGGGTCTTCCTGTGTTTTCGCATCCACCATCAGCTCGGTAGACGCGGCGTACTCCATGTAGGTCGTGGCGCCCAGGCCGTTGTCTACCTGCTCCAAAAGTCCGGGTGGCAGGCCGCCGTTGCCAGGCTGCTCTCGATACTCGCCGGCCAGATCAAGGTACTTGTACCCACCTGCGTCGCCCCACACGATATCCACCGTGCCAGACCCGTTAATGTCTGCGAGCCGTACCTTGTGGTAAAAACCCGAGTTGGTGGGCGGTGTCTCTGCAATGATGTGGCGATCGGTAAAACTATCGTCCCCCCGGTTGATCCATACGGCAACTGCGTTGAACTTGATCTCCAATATATCTGCCAGGCCGTCTCCGTTGAGGTCGGCAATGGACACGCCTTCGCCCTCGGGGTTGTGGAACACGGGCGAGCTTTCCATGGTGACGTACACCGAACTGGCAATCTCGCCTGGTCCGCATTCCTCGTCTGTATCTCCCCAGTTGCCGTAACCCCGGTTGGGCCAGTAGGCGATATCCCCGGACCTTAAGTCCACGATGTCCTGCAGGCCGTCTCCGTTCATATCACCGAACTGGAGGTTGCCCTTGTGGAACTGCATCATGCTGCCCCGGTAGAGCACGCACGTGTCAATGGACTCCCCAGGCACGGGCCGGCCGTTTGTGTCGATCCGACCGAACTGCCCTTCGTGGTCTGGAAAGGCAGACAAGTTCAAAAAGTGCTGCATGCGGTTGCCCGTGGACCGCACCACGTCGATGAGGTGGTCGTTGTTGATGTCCACAAGGCGGATGTCCATGGCGTCTGAGGTAAAGTCGATGTGCTGGTTAACCGGAATGTCGTCGGTAGCCTCCCACTCAAACGCGCCCTCGCTACTCTTCTTGAGTCGATAGAAATGATATGCTTGGCCATAGGGCATGTGTAGGAGGTCTGCGTTGCCTGCGCCGTCCATATCGAGCAGGGAGATGTTCATGTTTTTGAGGTTCATGGACCAGCCAGATGGATTGTCGATACGCACGGCCTCTTCTGAATTCAAGCTTCCCAGACCGTCGTTGAGAATGGCTGCGTGGTTTCCGCCAAAGTAGTCGGGCCGGGTGACCAACAGGTCGGGCAGGCCGTCCTGGTTCACGTCCATGAAGTCCACGTTTTCATCGTCTAGCGATACATCTGGGGACACTGCCAGGTCCCGGGTTTGTTCGTTAAAATAGCCAAACCCCTCGATGGGTTCGGACGACGCACTGCCGTCCGGACCCACGCCGGTAATGCGGCTGTAAGTAAAGTCCAGAGGGGGCAGGCAAGTACCGCCCCCGCCGTCTACCCAGTCTCGACCGCAGACCTGAACCTGGGACAGGCGGGAGTGGAACGAATGGGTCTGATCCTCGTAGGTAAACAAATAGACCCGGTTGAGCCGTCGAGCACCGCCTGGTTCGTTTTGATACGACGCTACCTCGATGCGCTTTAGCCGAAGGTTTTGCTCCATGCGGAAGCACGCGGCAAATGATACCGACGGGTCAGGTCGGGTTTCGTACACAAAGTGGAGCCGGTGTTGGTACTTGTCCAGGACGCCGTATTCGAATTCATACGAGTTCCAATAGATATCATTAATATACAGATTGCGACCGTCGGTGAGGTAGACGTATTGCACGTCGTTACCACCAGCCCCCGTGGCTCTGCGTACGTCTGCCATGCGGGACAGGGACCACTGGAACGTGCCCTTAGGACCGACGATCTTCTCGCCGCTAGATTCGCCGTAGAAATAGTGGTTGCCCTGGCGGTCCTGCACGAGCCAGGTATCCAGGGTGCGGTTATAGAAAAACCGCATATACCCGCCTTCGATGCGAGCGCGGAAGTAGGTCAGGTCGTTGCTAGCTGGATCCCAGACGTGGGTAGGCCAGGATTCCTCTGAAGGCATATCAATGGGCACCAGTTCCTGACCGCCGTTGTACATAAACCGATCGCCAGAAGTGTACAATGGCATGCCCTTATCTGCCTGGCGCGAGATAAACGGCGTGCCCATGGACCAGCCCCAGCCCAGGGGCCCGTCTCCAGACCCAGTGGTATAGGCGACCCCAATTTGAGGCTGTAATCCGCGCCGGCCCGGTGGCAAGGCAATAGGCACAGAGAACGTACCTGAGCCAGTGTTGAGGTTAGGTGTAAACGACTCGCCCATACCCTGCATGGACCCAGACCCGTCTGGCAAAGCCAACGTCTGGGGCGTCACCCCGGACTTGCCAGCAAACCCATTGGGCAGACCCCTGCCCTCTGCTTTGGTCTCGGTCAGCCGCTCGGCTGCGGCCTCGGCCGTCTGTTCCCAATCGTCGATCTGCTCGGCAGAGACTTCGGTGACATTAGCTTCTTCTAGCTCCCACTCCTCTGCCGGGTCGCTTTCTTCCACAGACTGCTCAGGAGGAGCAACATTATCGTCAGGCGATATAGTTTCGTGGTCTGGCACCACGACCGGAGTATGAGGAACCACGACCGGCGTGGTTTGCGCCAGGGTTGGTAGGGGGAGGAGGAGGGATAGGACAAGCCATAGCCCGGCCCTGAAAGGGCCCAACATACCAGCCCAGGGCAGCGCCCTGGGTAGGTAATGCGAAATCGAATCCGAGCCCTGAAAGGGCGACCCATGGAACGCCCCTACAGGGCTTTGGGTTTCGTTTTTGCCAGATCTCCCGGGGCGTTGCCCCGGGCTGGTATGGGCGACCCCTTTGGGGTCTTTGGCCCTTTCTCCTCTCTGCACCGAAAACCCATCCCCCGGCCCCTTCCCGGAAAACCTATCCCCCGACCCCTTCCCTGCGAGGGAAGGGGAGAGGAGCCGGTCTTGCCTCTTCCGGTCCCTCCCCCCTCCCGGGGGGGAGGTTAGGTGGGGGGGCTGCCCGTGGGAAACCAGGTGGGGGGAAAACCCATCTCCCGACCCCTTCCCTGCGAGGGAAGGGGAGAGGGTGGCCGATGTAGGGCTGGGGTTTATCCCCAGCCGCAACGCTTTGTCATGGCTGCGGTTCCGGCGGTGGATAAACCACCGCCCTACATTTTCTGTACTGGCGGGTGAGGCTCGATACACCTCATTATCTCTTCTCTCTCTCATCAAACCGCTCCTTTGTTTGGCTTCGCTTTAGAAGCGGTTTGTTATTCTGACCGGGTCCAGAAGTGGTACCCGAGGATCAGCTGTATATCCTCCACGTTGTTCCACACCATTTCCGGTGTATCGTACAGTCTGAACTCGAACATGCCCTGCATGGGCCTGCCCATAAGGGCCACCCGTTGGATCTGGGCGAGTGCGCCTTGGTGTGCGCCGGATATGGGGAACCCGATCACTTGTTCTGCTGCCCAGGCCTGACCGCCTGAGATGCGGCCGGTTGGAATGTTGAACGCCTCGACAGACAGCTCTTTGTGATGGTTGCGAATGCGTACTTGGCCCATCTGCTTGAGGTCGTACACCAGCCAGGGGTTGGCCGCGCAGGTGAGTGGATCGTCGGCCATTGTACAGTCGATCGCGTCGATCCCCACTACGTTTGCCGCGAACGTGCGCATGCGGTAGTTGAAGTTATTGGGCGCGATCAAGCCGAACTGACCCATGTTGCCTCGCTCGATTGCGTCGATATCCAATCGGAACCGATACACATAGTATCCAGGCTGTTCATTGGTGCCGTATACATATTGGAACTGCTCTTTAAACAACCGAGCTCGCGCTTCCTTACCTAGATAGGCATGCAGCTCGTCCGGCAGGGGATGTTCCACATCAACGACCTTCTCCACGTTAAACCCAGGATCGTAATGCTCGCGTAGGTAGGTGTTGCGCACGTACCCCGGAGGATCGTGGGGGCAGCGTAGGCCAGGGTCGTTGTTATCGTAGCCAGCACAGATTTCAGATGGATCGCAATTCACATAGGGATACTGCTCATCCGAGCAAGGAACGTCACCAATCGAACTACGCCATCCTTTTTCCGCATCTGTGATCTGTGACGACAAGTCAGCATCGCCTGTGGCACAATACTGGCATTCGATATAGCTCTGGTAGGGCGTTATATTGTCCGCCGTGTTCCAATTCTCGGGGCTTTGACAACAACTATGGATATTATTCGCAGCACTCTGCTCGCACTGTATCCTATCCAACCAAGGCTCCCCATTTGCATCGCAAGGGAACGTACTAATAGGCGTAAGCTGAGCCCCAACCGCAGCCACGTCCAATCCCCAGTCTTTGGTGTAGGAGTCGACAGAGGAGAGTGGGACGTCGCCATCGTCGATCTCGATGAGGCGGAGGTCGTCGAACTCAGCATAGCCAGCGGCGTCTGTTGAGCTATACAGTCGAATTTCCGAATAGGCTGCGACAAAAGTCGCGTCAAGCCGCTGCCAATCTGTGCTTGATGTACCAACCGCATATTCACCCCACCATACCTGCGGTCCTGTGGTACCGTCGCCTCGCATCTTCCCGGATATTCTGTATGTCTTTCCAACTGTCAGGCCACCTTGTGAGGCATAGGGGAAGGTCGTATCAGTAAACGCAACGCGAAGAGCCGAACCAGCATCAGGAGCAGCTGATTGCTTGCTCAAAGAAGCATTATTCTCAGGAACCCACATGCTGACATCTCCCATCTCCATATTCCCATCCAACAAAACCTGGTTGGTCTCGGTGACTACCACATCATCGAAATCAACCCATCGACCAGAAGAGCCACCAGTTCCCTTAAGAACGAGACTTGGGTTCGTAGCTGTGACAAAAACGTTGAAGGACTGCCATTCAGTACTGCTACTACCTATCCACATATCTGATTGTCCTGTCATCGCCAACGCAGGAGCACATGTTCCATCTCCTCTTGCCAAACCCGACACTTGGTATTCTTTCCCCATTATCGGGCATGCGGGGTAATTATATGCATATGGATACTCACCGGCGGTATGTTCTTCTATTCTAAGTGCGTAACTCCCAAAATAAGCACCAAAAATCTTAGATAGTTGACAATAATTAGCATTATAATCCCAAGCATCTGTACCACTAGCTTCCATATCTCCATCTGCCATCAACTGTGGATAATAGATCCCAGTAGGCTGGTACTCGGTCGCCATCGGACCTCTTTCCAGTTGGGGGCCGTAGACCAATACAGAGCTATGCCCTTCCACAGCAGTGGGATATACAGCGACTCTTATTTGTGCTGGCAGGTTCCCGCTCGGACCTCTAGTGATCGTGGTTGTATGCTCATACCTCTCCCATCTGTCATCGTAAGCATGTGTGTAAGTGAACTGTATTGATGTATACTCACCGGCAACTGGATCCCATTGATAGACATAGATGCGAGGTAGATTGCTCACTCCGGGTTCCGCATTCTTCACCCAGACCGATGCAGTGTACTGTTCGCCTTCTTGAAATTCGTGATTATAATCAGCAAATGCAGCCTGGCCATTCTCGGCAGTAAGTTTATTCACCATTCCCTTTTCCATGTCCCCAACAGGTTCAATATCTAAATCGCTGCCATACGCCCACTTCATCAAATCATTACTATGCGCAAGCAAGTTCACCCGGCGGGTCTCTTGGTAGCCTGTGGCATAGGCGCCTTTTTCCAGTTGGGGGCCAAAGGCGAGGATGGAGCCCGTGGCTTCTGCTGGGCCACCGCCTTCTGGCGCGAGTGCGATTCGGATATAGCTCGGCTTTTGTCCTTGTCCGCTGCTGCAGTCTGATATGGTATCAGTGAGGACCGTCCGTTGCCACGAATCACCTGCTGAAGTATTTCCTGGTACTGAATCACATTCGTTTAAATCAGCATCGAGCTGCTGAAAGTAATGCCCTACATTATGAACATCGCCATCCGCGCTCTTTATCCAAATGGAGTAGGTATAAGTGTCCCCAATATCGAAATCGCAAGGGAGATAGAGGTAGGTGCTAACCCAGCCGCTAGAGTCATCATTGACCTGAAATACATTCCCAGTACCTGCCGGTCCCTTGTCTTCAGAAGGCTCAATCAGCTGTTCGGCAAACGTCCAATCAGAGAAGTCAGAGCTATCCGGAATCAAATTCTTCCCGGTCGGAATGTACGGCGTGGCTGTAGTGGTGCCCATTTCAATCTGGGCTCCCCAGACCGCGACGCGAGTAGTATCCACGGTGTCTAGGAACGATAGCGTGATATCCAAGTTCGGGTCGTGCCTGGCGTTTTTTGCCAATGGTTCGGAGTGGTGGTATGTACCGCTGACCTCATATCTCCTCCACACGCCATTGCCTTCGCTGTCTTCTACAAAATCAACTCTCTTCCTGCCAATAATTAAATCAAACCACCCTCCATCATCAACATACAATTCCAGTTCTGGATTCTCACTACCTCCGCCCTCGTACTTCAGCCAGATCGATCCGGTGATCTGGACGGCATGCTCCTCTGCTGGCAAGTTCTCCGTAATCGACGCAGGATGCACAGCAAAGATGTCTACGTAAGATCCTTCAGGATCTGCAATAGCACCGGTGAGAACCACAGCGCCACCTGAGACTCCATCTGGCGAGGTGGTTGTCCCGTATATCGTATTAAACTCCCACCCCTTTTCTTCATCGACCCGCTCGCTCGATAGCACCAGGTTCTCAGTGGTGGTGTTTGAAATATCAACTCTAATATTCTTAATCTCGTCATATTCGTAGTCGCGATATTCAATATTATTTATGGTATTTACACTTTGCTTGCTCCAAGCAGCATGCGCAGGTACTTTTGCTCTAACTATGTTAATCGGATCTGGTGGGTCATCAGGCCCTCTTTCAGATGATTTTTCAGGGCCAAATTCGTGCCAAATCGCCAACCCAAGCTCGACCGCCGACCCGTCCTGACCGATGCAGGCGCGGTCTGCTGTACACCAGTTACACATGCCAGCCTCGAGCAGCTCGTCCGTCTCGTTATCCCGCACCCTACCGGCAGCCATACAAACCTGATCGGTCTCGCAGTCTGCATCTTCCTCACATTCCACACCGCAGCGACCAATGGCCGGGAAGAACACTTCGCCAGCTTCGCAGTCGTTAGGGGTTTGGCGGGGATATTGGCGCAGATAGGTGGCAAATGCAGCCTTGCTTCTTAGCCGCATCATCCAATTGTAACCAAAAGTATCATCATAGGTAATCGCTCCGATGTCCCTTTCTGCTTGATCAAGATCGACTGTCTGCGCCACCCAGGCGTTTACACCCGGCTCTGATTGCAGGTGGTCCGCGGTAAAGTCGTCCATTTGGTCTTCGTATACGCCCCACTCGTTGGTGAAGTGGGCGTTGACCACTTCACTGGGCAAGCCCATGATCGGGTTTTCGAGTTCTTCGTGAGCAATGGACAGGCTTTCGGTCTTCTCCCACGTGCTGGGATTGGTAAAATTGCTTTCTGGGTTGGTCAAATCAACGGCGATTTCGTCGTAGTTTGTATTCATCATATCTGTATCCATATCGAATTCTTCACTAAAGAACAGCAGGTTCCCCACGCTTTTGCTCGGTTCGACATGGGTAATGGCCAGGTGGTCGCGGATGGAGATCACACCGGTTGCATCGTCCTCGTGGAACCACCATCCCTGTCCCGGGGTATTGCCGTATGAGGCCACGTAGTCTTCCAAGTTCTGCACGTAGTCCTCGATTTGCTCCTCAGGCGTGAGGCACCCGGTTATTGCCGTACCCGACTCGTCTTCCTCAGGCGTTTCCCCGCACTTGGACGTATGTGTATCGTAAATCATATCTGCCCAAGCGGACGGCGGCTCGCCGAATATGGTCTGAACATATTCGTGCGACAGATTGATCCCAAACCGAAACTCAATGGCTCGTCGAGCAATCCAAGCTGCAATCCGAGCGCGCTGGAGCTGCTTTTTGTAAGCCTTACGCCGGAAGTCATACCGCTCATTCCATTCGGCAACCGAAGAAAGACTAGAGGCATCAGCCACGTTCTTAGCATTGACGAAGTCTCTAAACAGAGCAATCTGTCGTTCTTCAAGCTGAGAAAGCTGGCCGATCTGCTGGGCTAAAGTGCGAACCAAATTGGAGACTTCGTGTCGCTGCATGGCCAAGTTACGGGACGTGACGAGCATCTGCTCGACAAAGTTGTCCATGTGAACAAGGTCATTTAGATAGGCAGCTTCCTCCATGTAAAGTTCCATCTGTTCATCCCAATTTTCAGCCCAATTGTCGTTCAAAAAATTGACAAGTTGACCTAGCCCACCGCAGTTTGAGATTGCAGCCTCGCCACTATCTGAGTTTACGCTTACTTCACATCCGTGCACACTATCACAGCTTTTATACATATTCTGTTTCATTTCTTCATGTACATATTGTGCAATATAATAAATACCTTCAATGGTGAACCAAGCGTTATTATCATAACAAACATCCTTCATCTTATTACTAACATTGCATGAAGGATCCATGCTCCAGTCGTTCATCGCCATTATGCCATCAACAGCCGCATCTGTTAACTCACATGATTTTGATATCATTGGTTCAGGCATATATTCTATTCTAGGTACTCCATTCCAATTAGTTGTTTCATTACTTGTCACATTAACTTTCTTAGGAACTATCGAATACATGTTCCGTGGGATACCTTCGTGTTCTGGAATTCTCGGAAAGCCTTTTCCGGTAGAGTTGCCTTCTCCCCAAAAAGGCAAAAAATAGTTTTTTAAGAGAGAATTGCAAATTTCACCTTTCTTTTGTCCAAATAGAAAATTGCCAGCCATCAAACATTTCTCTACAAACATACCACCAGCATCAGATGCCAGTTCCTTTGTTGTTAAGTAATCGTCTTCATTCTCAAGATTTGCTTTTAATGCATATATCCAACTTAGCACTATTCCAAAATGAAATGGTCCACCATTTCCGAATTGGTTATCTACACTATTAATACACGCTACTGTTCTATCATAAGGTTCTACCTTATATAGTGCGGTCTGTAAAGCATTTGCTTGTAACTGCCAAGCTATCTGCCAGTCATGCATTAAAAGTTCAATAGCGCTTTTTTGCATAGAGTCTTCAACTGTCTTGACCTTTGCCATTATACTTTCAAATTCGTAGACATAGCTCTCTGCGGCGCTTCTAATATCTGTAATGGTTTTACCGATCTGTTGAAGGGTAGTAAAATAGTCTCCGTAGCTTGAAATGGTTGGATCGTTTATCTCTGGGTTAAGCAAATGATCGCTGCCGGTTGTGTTTTTAAAGATGTCCGGCAAATAGTACACCTGTTCTTCTGATATAAATCCCTGGACATAGCTACGATAATTTTTCGCCCAACAGTAAATCCTTTCCATTGCGGAAAAAATCGCAGTTTCATAATTATTTTCATCAATGTTTCCGAGATCGAATATGCCCTGGCCTATTGGATCCATGACTTCTGCTCCCTCAAACTCTTCATCGCATTCATAATCGCCCTCAACAGGTGTATTTCCCATAACAGCTATCCCTTGAGCATCCAAACTATATTGTGATGTCTCCATAAGAAGCTGGCTCTTATGCATGGCTGATTCTTCAGACATGGAAAGTTGGTCTTTTCCTTTGTTCTTCTGGTCATACCAATTTAAGTTGTGTTGAGAGCCTGTAAATACGCCTAATTGTCCAAGGTTAGTGGGCTCGGTAATGCTGCAGTTTCTGTCTACTGCACAGTGAACCTCACCTGTATTTGCAGAAGAATCTTCAGGCAGCTCATCTGGATTCTCTAAGTAAGGATTGCTGGCGAACTCACAGCCATACTCCTTGTACAGTCTTTCTACTGTATCCGTATCTATATCTGTATCTGTCTCATCAATGTGGTTCGTCAGATACGCTTCGAATTCCCCTGGTCCCAAGCCCAGCAGCTTTGCTTCTTTGGCCCAAGTTGCAAAGTCAATTTCGATGCTGTCTCCGCAAATCTCTCGAATACCGGCAATATACTGGTCAAGCGCTTGCTGGAACTGGGCATCGGCCAGGTTTTGACCATGCGCCTCTTCGATAATGTTGTCCATTAGGGCTTCGCGCATTCTCTTGGCCTCGCCTGCTGCTGTACGGGCCATATCGAGATAATGCACGTAGGATGTTTCGTATTGACCGTTATCTGGATCCACTACCTCGTTATCGATAGCAGGCACCCAATTCTTGAGACATTGCGTGTCCAAACCGTTGATGGGATTACAGGATGGATCAGACACGTTGTCTCCACTCACCGACGCTATTTTCCGGGCAAACCTACTGGCTTTACCTTCGAAATACAGCCATTCCTCTTCAAGGTGGTCGTTTTGCACGCTGACCACGCCGATTGGCTGCCAGCCCGCATAGTCACTGCCATCGCTAACCGATTCCGCAACTTTATGCTCAACTACATAGTATTTGGAGTTGCCTAGATCTGCGCCATTAAACCCCGCTGTAGCGCTTGTTGCACACGGCAATCCAAATTCACCCGCGCAGCTCTCCTCGAAAGTCGTCAATGCGGCCCCTGTCGCATAACGACAACGGTTGTTATATTCATAATTATGATAAATCTTATTGCAGGCAAGGTGACGAAGCTCGTGAACATGACCTTCGTCAACAGTGTAGACCGGAATCAGTCGTAAATGATCGTAGATTTGGTCATCCCGCACCACAGGATTTACGAACGTAAAAGTCCTCTCAAAATTGCCGTCGTTATCTACATCATCGATAGTATATTTTACCTTCTTCTCACCAAGGACATCATCGAAAACCTTTATTGCCTCTGCTAAGTACTTTTGAATTTCCCCTTGTTCTTCAGCCGTACCTTCCAATTTCCTTACTATCGCCTTTACATCATTCGAAAGATTTTGATAGTTTGGATCTGCGATATCATCTAAAATCCTATTAACTCCAAAGCCATCTATTACCGCCAGCAACCTCTCTCTCCAATACTTAGAAATCGCCACGATACCCACTTTTTTATACTTTTCCATTGGGATGGTTTGCTCTTGTTCTAGTAATTCGATAAAAAATGACGAATAGAAATCCTGATTAAAATCCCGAAGTAAATACTCCATCGGTCTGACGATCAGTGGACTGTCCCATTGAACGATCGGAAAAACATTGTTTTTGGACGGCCTTCTTGGAAAGCTCATCATGTGGGCGTACATGTACTTTACAGCCTCATCCAACATCTGCTCTGTCGTGTTGTAAGCTTGGACCAATTCGGCAATACTGAAATAGCAGTTCATCTGCGGGCAGAACACCGAGTTGTTCGCTGCGCGAACCATCCCTTCCTTGGCGTCGACATCTAAGCCTTCGACGTAGGATTCGACTGAATTCTCATTATCTTCTGTAAACAAATACCGATCCACAAGGGTCATTGCACTTCGAAGTTGATTGGACATCTCCATGATCGGCGCATTATCTGGAAAGAACGACAACGGCGGAACCTGCCAATCCTCTGCCCAGTCTGGTCCTGCGTCTGGTGATTCATCGATATCCCACAGTGTTCCAAAGATATGGCGGAGTGCTGGAATGCGACCATATTCCTCACTGGTCCATTCGTCATCATTTAAAACGCCTAGGCCCAAGGCATCTTCAGCAACGATTTGTTTGATGTCCGTCATAGCAGCTGCCATAGAGCTGAAAGAAGCAAACATCTGTTCAGCAAACACTGCGCCATTGTTGGATATTTCAGGAAGCGGCCCTGAAAGCGATAAATCCTCGCATGTTGAATAGTGTGCTGCCCTTAAGGAGGTCCCATGCTCACTATGGATAGGTATATTAGCAAAATTAAGAGCGTGGTGCATCGCCCTTTCATAGGCCAATAGTGCGAGGTGAAGTATTTCCGACCGCTGTTCAGGGGTTTCTAGGTAATCGAACTCAGCCTTATAGATAATGCCCGGATTTGCAGTATCTGTAACTTCCGGAGGCGTCCATAAATGGTCAAAGCAAGTATAGTCCTCATTTTGTAATTCCATAAGAGCCAACAGATCTGGCGGCATCCACTCTTGTCGTATAGATATATTCGCTTTTTCAACGCCGTTGACCATCTCCATAAAAACATCGGCAGCGCAACTATATTTTCTATATGAATCAAATTCCCCAATACAAGAACGCCCGAATCTAGCCTGCCACATTTCAGTACAATATGACTCCACACCGTTCCAGAGACTCTGTAGGTTTGCTCGCGATCGATGGGTTTCACCATTTGTACTATACAACGTACAACCATAGGCCAGCGCCTGGTTTGTCTCCTCTATTTTCATCTCCGGAGCTTCGAGCTCCATCTTGTAGCATCCTGTCGTGCCAACGAGTCCCAGCCCCAACACCAAGCTCCCGACCCAACACACTGTGCGCCACACTGATCGCATGTCCGTCTCCTTTTGCTTTGTATTGTTTCCTTGCCGACCTTTAACCGCGACCCCGATTTGGTCCATTCTGTTGTAGGGCCTGGGTTTATCCCAGGCCGCTAGCTGCGTCGTGATGACTTTTCGGCTGGGGATAAACCCCAGCCCTACATTGTGGACAGCCTGGCTAAGCACTCCATGCTTAATGGTCCGTCTTTGTTGTCCCATTTTACCTCTCCTCCAAAATGGCAATAACCGGCACTTCCTTGCCGGATAGATCTTCTATTTGCTCGTTCTCGGTCTGTGGTGGATGGACCACCGCGGCGATGGTCGCCCGTTCGCATATGTCGCTGCGTATAGCGTAGGTCTGCATGCCCGGTAGGGTTGCGACCAGGGTGTCTACTGCGATCTGAGGCGGCGTCACCACGCCCATGGGGTCTACCCGCTGGTACGTAAGCACGCCTGGCCCGTGGGTGGCGTCTTCGATAAGTAGGTGAGCGCCACCAGCTGCGTCTACTGCCAGGTCCCACGGCACCCGGCCGCTGGCTGATTGGGGTAACCCCACCTTGCCTACCCGGGCCTTTGGGTGGAATTGGTCGTTGGCTATTTCGTCCAGGTACAGCTCTAGATTCCGGTCTGTGTAGAGCACAAACGCTCTGTTGTTGGGTCCTGGGGCTACCCTGGGATATCCCCCCTCCCCTTGTGTGGTGATTTCTAAAGCACTATCTGCCAGCAAGATATTGAACCCCACCATGCGGCCCATGATGAGGTGGGGGGTGCTGGTTCTTTCCTGGGGAGCCCCCTCCCCGGTTTTCAGAGCCCCCTCCCCGGCCCTCCCCCGGTGGACGTTTTGACGCTGGGGGAGGGGGAATAACATTGCCTGGCCATGATCATTTATAGCCTTTTCTCTCAGTTCCCCTCCCTCCCCCAACGTCCAAGCGTCCACCGGGGGAGGGTTGGGGTGGGGGCTAGAGAAAGGATGAGTCCAAGCGTCCACCGGGGGAGGGTTGGGGTGGGGGCTAGAGAAAGGATGAGTCCAAGCGTCCACCGGGGGAGGGTTAGGGTGGGGGCTAGAGAAAGGATGAGTCCAAGCGTCCACCGGGGGAGGGTTGGGGTGGGGGCGCCCAAAACCGGGGTGGGGGCGCCCGATAGCAGGGCTGGTCTTCTCTGGCGCTTGTAGAGGAGTTTCTCCCCCTTTGAAAAAGGGAGGAGGGGGGATTTCGTCTTTTCCTCTTGCAACGCGAGGTGACAAAATCCCCCTAACCCCCTTTTTCAAAGGGGGAATCTGGCATTCCTGCCTAACCCCCTTTTTCAAAGGGGGAATTTGATCTTGTCCACCCAAAAAGAACTGGGGTGCGAACCCTGTGGCTGTATAGTCTCCGGTTTCAGACCAGCCGTTTAGCAGGACCTGGATGCCTGTTGGGTTGACCCTGGCCAAGAAGATGGGTTGAGATCCTACTTCGAATCCCAGGGACAGGCTTACATAAATCCCTGCCTGCCCGTCCCAGGTCATGGACACGACCGTGTCTTCTCCCTTTAGTGCGCCGCTCGCCTCCTGGGTGGTTAGCTCCTGGATACTGATCGACTGCCACGCGTTGTCCTGCTTGAACACCACAGCTGCCGGAGCTCGGGACAGGACGAACGGCGTACCGTCCGGCGTGACCGTGAGCCCGCCGCACCAGTGCAGGTTGGCTTCGGTCGTTGCTAGCGGCTCTTCTTTGAACGAGGTCGCGGTGAGTTGTCGACCGTAATAACTGACGTACGTCCCTTGGCTCGTGCCCCAATAGCAGTAGTGCACAGCGCCCCGGCTATCCAGGGTCAGGTGCATCTCGTGGATATGGTCTGCGTGCTGCGGCACGGCCTGTGTGATATCTACCAGCGCCCCGATGCGCTCGCAGTCAGATGGATCGTCTATGCACGTGCCAGCAACACACGCGCTGCCCTCGCCGCAGTCCGCGTTGGCCATGCAGGTGAGGTCCGACGTGTCATCGTCGCAGGCGGTGAGAGTCAGGAGGAGGATTAGGGCCAGGACTACGCAGCCTATCCCTTCAGAGCCCCCTTCCAAGCCTATCGAGCCCCCTCCCCGGTTTTCAGAGCCCCCTCCCCGGCCCTCCCCCGGTGGATGCTTGGACGTTGGGGGAGGGGGACTTGGAGAAAAGGTCGTTAACGAACAGGGCCTTGTTACGTTGCGTTTTGACAATCGGGCCATCGCATCCGAACCCTCCCCCAACGTCCCATTGTCCACCGGGGGAGGGCTAGGGTGGGGGCTCCCCACGAATAGGCGGGGGCCAATTTGGATAGCGCCCATGGGATTTCCCTCGGCCCTACATGCCTGAATCAATGACTCTGACGTACACATTGTATGTCTTGCCCTCTGTGCTAATGCTTATTTCGTGCAGTCCTTCTCGCGCGGTTTTGGCTACTATGATGTCTGCCAATACGCAGCTCGTATCGATGAGTACCTTTCCCATCACTTCGATTTCGTCTGTGCCGATCACCGTGACGTTCTCAGCTGTCATCTGGTGCCCCTGCACGACGACTGGGAAGTACACCCGATCTCCCCTAGCTACGGACACCCCTGGATTAAAGACCGCTTGGGTGCCCATCTCCACGAGCGCTACTACGCCTTTGACCTGCCTTTTTCCATCGTCTGCTGTGATTTGAAAGATGCTGGTTTCTGCTGCTTGGGTAAGCGCGAACATCACCTCTCCGATATTCGGCCCCATGGGCTCGAATCCGGACACGAACACCTGGTCGTTCTCCTCGATGGTCAGGCTGGTTACCTGGGTCAGGTCCAGACCCTCGGCTGCCACGTCTACCTGATGATCGCTTGTTGTTAGATCTAGCGCTGTGGGCACAAACCCGATATACGCCCGGTCCATCACCTCCACTTCGGTGGTCATGCGCTCTAAAAACGCACCGCCTTGGGTGTAGGTCCTTGCGGTCAGGGTCGTGCTGCCCGATGGATAGTCGACCGCCATGCGCACTGGAATGCGCACCTCGGTATCTGAGACGATGTCCACTGGGCCCGCCTCGATAGCTTGGTCTTCAATCTCGAACCTTGTGCCGATGTGTAGGGCTGCCTCTGGATGGGACAGGGTGACCCAGCCCACCTGGCCCTTGGTTAGGTATTGGATACCTGCCTGGTTCTCGTAGGTCCCTGGCGACAGGATGGCAAACGGCAGTTCGTACCGCTCCAGGCCGTCGAGCACCACGATCGTTGCCTGCGTCGGCGGCTGATCCTCGCCAATGCTGTACGTCACGTGCATCAGCCCTGAGCCCACCACGTCCACGATACCCACATGGAACCCGTCTGCCCCTTCGGCGTGCACGGTGCAGTGGCTGTCAAAACTCGTGCCCTGGCCCTTGATCACCAGCGTGGCCATGGTCGCCCCAGCCGTTCCCATGGCCCCTTCGGCGGTTACCGTTCCTGACCCGGCTTCTGCCTCGAGCACTGATATCTTGAGCAAGCCCATGTCCTCGCCCGCATCGAGCTCGAACCGATGCAGCCCCACGGCTGTGCCTGACGTCGATGCCACGGCCATCAGGGCCGTAACGTCATTGCTCGGGGTAATCGACTGAATCGTGAGTCCCCCCTCGCTTGTGACCGGCAGGACGATAGTACCGTCAAAGAACGCCTCGCTCGCCGTGATTGCCACACTCACGGTCTGGCCCTGGACCAAGCTGGGCGGATTGGCAGCCAGGTAGACGGCTTCATCACCAGCGTCGTCTTCGTCGCAGGCGAGTGCGAGCAGGAGGAACAGGACTGTTAGGACGAGGCCAAGCTTCCGGATTATTCTATACAATCCCTCTTTAGCCCCCACCCCGGCCCTCCCCCGGTGGACAATTTGACGCTGGGGGAGGGGGAATAACATTGCCTGGCCATGTTCATTTATGGCCTTTTCTCTCAGCCCCCCTCCCCCAACGTCCCAGCGTCCACCGGGGGAGGGCCGGGGTGGGGGCGCCCAACTTATCCCTATTTCTCTCATCCTTCTGGTTCTCCATATGGGGGCACGGGCGACTGGTAGGCCCGGTCATTGGGCATGCCCAGCGTGCTGCTGCCCATGTAGATGAAATCCACTCGGTTGTTGTTGGTATCCACGCCCCCGCCTCTGCCGATGGTTCTCCGCTCTCCCAACTCGGCCGGTACCCCCTCGGCAAACGTGTCTGACCCAACGCTGCCGTACTGCACCTTGTCCACTACCGACCCATTCTCCAGCAGCACCACCGCGCCTGGCTGTTCTAGGGGCAGGTTCAACGTGTCGACTTCCAAAATGGAGTCGTAGGCAACGTAGTACCCACTGCTGTTGGTCGCCTTATCCACCAGGGACAGGCACGGATTTGCCGGGTCTACTGGCGTGCCGGTTGGGCCGTAGGTACATATCTCGTGACTCGACAGGTCGAAATTCGGCGGACCCACCAGCTCCACGTACGGGTCGATGGTCAGCTTGTTGTTATCTAGCTCGTTGATAACCACCCGCGACCGCACGTTAAACGCGTAGAACCCGGTGGTCTGATCCTCGCCGGCGACTTCTACCAAGTATGTCCCGGCCTGGTCCAAAAACACCCTGGGATCCTGCGTGGTCGGCACCTCGTACCACGTGGCGTTCGACGTTATTTCTGTCTGGTCAAGCGCGTACACGGTCACTTGCGTATCCGCGGTCGACCCCTCCCACTTCCCCAGGCGCCTTGCCACCACGTCGATAGCTGCCGGCCCCGTGGTGGTCACTTGAAACACGTCCACGTCTGCAGGATCGCTCAACTCCCCATGCACCACGACCGGCATGGGCGCGTCAATGACCTCGGGCGCGGCCAGGGTATCGTTATCCTCGGCACCTTCTGGCACGATGCCCCCGTGGGTCAGGCGATAGATATGAAAGTCGTACTTGCCGTACTCGTTCTGGCCCCACGCGCCCACGCCAACGTAATAATCCCCGGCCTCGGCAAAGTAGTAGGCCAGGCGCGCATCAACGCCCAGGCTCGTCTCGTCGTTGACGTAAATCAGGGATTCATCCCCGGTGCTATCGATGATCCGCAGCACTGGATCCAACGTCACCCGGTCCTCGGGTATGGCGTGCAGCACTAGCGCGTCCCCAGCCTGGGGTGTTAGATGGTAGAACTCGTACAGATCCCCAATGCGCGCATCCACCTCGCCCTGGTACGTGTTGTAGGTGGGCAGGTGCCCGGCTGGTATGGCTGCCTCATGGATCGACTCCCCCAGGATGGTCAGCTCTCCGCATAGGGTCTCAGTGCCTTGGGTCACTAGGATTTCTACGGTTTCCGCACTGGCGAGGAGGCCAGCCGTGAGCGTGAGGTGAATATCCTGGGCAGTGCCCACGGACGCGCTGTGCACCACCACGTGATCCAGCTCGCCGTCCAGCGCTACTTCGGTGTTACTCGTCCACCCGCTTCCCTGGCCCCTAAGGTGAATCGACACCTTGTACCGGCCGGCGCTGATCGTATCGGGCAGCACCTCAAAATCATCGCACGACGGCCCAGCATCCTGGCCGCCGTCTGGATCCTCGCCCGTGTCGCTCTCTGTATCCACCTCGTTTTCGAGCACCTCGAAGGTCGCTGAAACAGGCGGGGTGTGATGGGTTGTAGTAAACGCTATCTCTCCAGGTGCGGCGTCCTCGGCGATGTCCACCACGACGTCCATGATATAGGCGTTCACCACAGACAGGTCCTTGACGTGAACCCCGGACCCGGGCGCTGCCTCGATCTCGGTGCTCGCGTCAAACGCCGTGTTGGTACCAAAGAATCTCACAGCCATATCCAATGCGCCCTGTAGCCCAGCACTCGGGTCTGCCACCATGCTCGGACCGGCTGTGATCATGACCTTGGCGGTCACCACTTCGTCTGAATCCCCGGCCGGACTCGTCACGGTCACAACCCGTGCTCCAGGTGAAGCACTGACTTCGGCTGTACCGATAAACGTGAGATGGGTCTCAGAAGTTGCTGTCACATCGCTGACCGCAATGCCAGCCCCTGTTCCGACCGCGACCGACGACTCCCCTGAAAAATGCGTATTTTTACCTTCAACAGAAAATTTCACCAATGTGCCTGCTTGGATATCGCCAGGGTCAATAACGATTGAAGGCGTAGTTTCAGACCCCTGATCGATGACCAAAGATCCGATTGCCACCTCCTCGCCTGTGGTGATCCACACATCTCGAGTGCCTACGGGTGCATCTGGCGTCACAGACACGTCACATCCAGCGCTGGTCGCACTTTGTACCCCAAACCCGCTGAGCGTCACCCCGTCTGACGGTAAAATTGTTAGTACACTTTGACCCTGAACAAAATGGGTATTCATCCCGGTGATGGCCACGGTCGTGTTTGTGCCCTGGGCCACTGCCGACGGCGCGCAGGTCACAGTTGGCGACACCTCAGAACCAGCCACCACCTGCACATATCCGGTCGCCCGCAGGCCGGAGGACTCTACCGTAACGGTCCGCTGACCCAGCGTTGCTGCGCTGTCCACTGTCATCAAGACCGCGACATCTTTATTATCGCTCGACCCCAGTGGGCCCATCGCGATCCCATCTACCGGCGCGATATTGACCAGGGCGTCCGAGCGCACCAAAGCCCCCTCCGGAACCGACATCGTCACGACAGTTGCCTGTCCGCGAGCCACTTCGATCGGTGTCACAGACAGTGCTGTCTCCCGCGTTCCATCGGCAGCGTCGTAGCACCCCGCAAGTGCGCAAGCCATCCCCAGAGTAAGACAAAGTAACACATGAACCCACACCGCCACCTGTCCTTTGGAACGGGATCGATCTAGAGACTCCCCCCCAAACCGGAACTCTCTCATTTTTACTCCTGAATTGTGGAGAGATTTTTACAGCACCGGTAGATACATGTCAACAGTCATTTTCGTGATACACATCGGGTAACGATGTAATTTTTGATTTCCGAAACAAATTCAATATTTTTCGTCGTAGGGGCGCATCGCGATGCGCCCTTCCGGATGGATCAACCCTTTCGCGGTCTCGGGCGGTTTTCGATTTCGGGCGGTTTGCGATCTCGGGCGGTTTGCGATCTCGGGCGGTTTGCGATCTCGGGTGGTTCTCGAACCGCCCCTACGTCGTTTTCTATCTCTTATTCTTTAACGGGTCTCGGTCCCGGGCGGTTTGCGATCTCGGGCGGTTCTCGAACCGCCCCTACGTCGTTTTCTATCTCTTATTCTTCAACGGGTCTCGGTCCTGGGCGGTTTGCGATCTCGGGTGGTTCTCGAACCGCCCCTACGTCGTTTTCTGTCTCTTATTCTTCAACGGGTCTCGGTCCTGGGCGGTTTGCGATCCCGGGCGGTTCTCGAACCGCCCCTACGTCGTTTTCTATCTCTTATTCTTTAACGGGTCTCGGTCCTGGGCGGTTTGCGATCTCGGGCGGTTCTCGAACCGCCCCTACGTCGTTTTCTATCTCTTATTCTTC